>VTLG01011517.1_pt1 | contig 19041 bp, 17 predicted proteins | sample 4694571 | NCBI WGS metagenome assembly VTLG01 (sample SAMN12604809, study PRJNA352737) | marine metagenome | biome: ENVO:00000447; feature: ENVO:00000209|ENVO:00000569|ENVO:01000036; material: ENVO:00002151; isolation source: viral sequences binned using virsorter ...
CGGTTGCTTATCAAATACCAATTAAAAGAGAATTCTCATCACCGGGTGCTGGTTGGAATGCAGGGCCATGGAATGATAGTACATGGAACACGGAGCGTGAAACATCTGTTGTTATATTCGCTGGTGGTCAATGGACATTTGCTAATTTTGGAGAAGACTTACTTGCATGGCAACAAGATGGAAAATTATATACGTGGGATACATCAGGAGGTATGACATCTTCAAATAGAGCCACTGCTGTAAGCGGTGCACCTACTGCATCTAGATTAGGATTAATGACAACACCAGACAGACACGTTGTTTGTTTTGGAACAGAAACTACAATTGGAACCACATCCACACAAGACGATTTATTCATCAGATGGGCGGATCAAGAATCTACGACAGATTGGACACCTACTGCAACCAATACTGCAGGGTCTCAAAGATTATCTGGTGGTAGTAGAATAGAATGTGCCTTACTTGCAAAACAGCAAGTCTTAGTTTGGACAGATGCAAATTTATTTGCAATGAGATTTGTTGGGCCACCTTTTACATTTGGTTTTAATCAACTAGGTGTTAATTGCGGAACTGTAGGACCCCATTCTGCAGTAGATGTTAGTGGTGTTACATATTGGATGTCTAAAGATTCATTCTTTATGTACGATGGTACTGTTAGAAAAATTCCTTGTACTGTAGAAGATTATGTATTTGATGACATTAATTTATCACAAAATAATGAAGTTTTTGCTGCATCTAATTCTAAATTTAATGAAGTAACTTGGTTTTATACATCTAGTGACGGATCACAAATAGATAGATATGTGACTTATAATTATATGGAAGGACTGTGGTACACAGGAACAATGGCAAGAACTACTTGGGTAGACACGGGTATTTATGATCTACCTTATGCAACAAAATATTTAGCTACATCAACTGCGACAGCATCCCCTACTGTAAGCGGTGTAACTGATGGTAGAACTTTTTTATACAAACATGAAACTGGAACTGATGATGGAGATGATGCTATTACTGCTTATGTTGAATCTAGTGACTTTGATTTAGGAGATGGAGAAGACCTTATGATGATCCAAAAAATGATTCCAGATTTTAAAGGTCAAGCAGGAACTGTAAATTTACAATTAAAAGTAAGGGATTATCCTTATGGAACGCAAACAACAAAATCAGCTAATGCAGTTACTACAAGCGTTACTAAAATTAATACACGTGCTCGTGGTAGACAAGCAGCAATAAAAATTTATTCTGATTCAACAAGTGCTACTTGGAGATTTGGAACAATCAGAATGGATATGCAACCGGACGGTAGGAGATAAAAAAAATGAATATACAAAGATATTATGTTGGTGGTGATGTGGGCATGCAATGGTCAGATTTAGTCAGACATGGATATAATCCAGATCCATATGGACAAAGAGACAGAAGACCAGTAACAGCACCAGTTGTGGAACCAGCACCAGTTGTGGAACCAGAACAACCACCGTTAATGCAAGGATTATTTCCTGCAACACCAGCCACTACTCCAGCCGCTGCTCCAGTTACTACACCGAGTGGAATAACTTCTTTAGATCCTAATTTACCTTTACCTTATTATGGTTATAATGTCCCTACAGCTCCTAATGTATATCCTGGGTATAGTGGCTATAACCCCACACAAGAAGCTTTAGAGATATTAGCTCCGGGATCAACTTTATTAAGACAAGGATATTCACTTTACCAACCAGATATGACAAATTTTTTACAACAAGAAATTCAAAGATCAGGAGGAATAACTTAATGGCTAAAATTGATATAGTAAGATTACCAGAACCACAAAAAGAATATACACTACAACAACAAAATGAAACTGTTGGTGCAATTGAAAGTGTTATATTTCAAATCAATAAGGAATCATTCTTTGAAGAATTAAAGAATGAAATAGATAGGAAAGAATGGTTTTTAGGATAATATTATTAATGCTTTTATTAAGTATACTTACAGTTGGTGTGTTAGACTTATGGTATCCATTTGGATTCGAAGGAATACATTGGCCGTGAAATTTATAGGAGGTAATAAATGCCAAAAGTAGGTAAAAAACACTTTAAGTACACTAAAGCCGGTTATGCAAAAGCCAAAGCTTACGCAAAAAAAGTCGGTAAAAAAGTAGCGTATAAAAAGAAGAAAAAAAAGAAAAAGAAAAAATAAGATATGTCAAATGTATATAAAAACGCAAGTGTTGATTTAACATCAACATCTAAAACAAATGTATATACCTGTCCTTCTGAAACGACAGCGATTGTTAAATCAATTAGAGTAACAGAAGATTCTGGTAATAATGATACAGTTGCTGTGGAACTATATGACAATAGTGCAGAAGCAACATTTAAAATAACAGGGACATTAACCGTATCGGCTAATACATCTACAGAATTACTAACAGTTCCTTTAATATTAGAAGAATCTGATATAATAAAGGCTACCGCAGGAACTGCAAACAGGATACACGTTGTAATGAGCTTACTTCAAATTAAACGTGATTAGACTTGAAAAATAGTAAAAATATGTGTAAAAAGGTAGTAGTAAAAGTTATTGTTTTAATGTATAATAATTTTTCTAATCATTGTATTACATGCTAATACAATGCCCATTCGTCGGGATACGACATCAAGGAACCCGCCTTGCAGATTTAAATTAATCGATTTAACATGAGGAGATCATGCAGAAAAAGAAATGTTCTTGTATAGATAAATATATAGCTTTAAAGGACATAGTTACATTGTTAGCCAATGCAAAAGAACCATATGATGCAATGGATGCACAATATATTCAAAGCATGATAATCCCACCGATTGAATTAAATCAATTCCATATATTTTATGAAGACAAGAGACCTGTAGGATTTACTACATGGAGTTTTTTAAATAAGGAAGCAGAAAAAAAATTAACTAATAGTGAGGAATATTTAACTAAAGATGATTGGAATAGCGGAGATACTTGTTGGCACATTGATACTGTATGCAACGACATTAGTGTTCTCAAAGTCCACAGATGGACAAACAACAATCTTAAAAAAATAATAGGAGCAGGAAAAAAAGTGTATTGGGTTAGAGTAAATAAAGACGGATCATTAAGAAAATTAGGATGGGCTAAAACAAGATAATGGGTAAAGTATTTAAATCAGCAAAGAAAATTGTTAAGAAAGCCGCACCGGTTATAGGTGGAGCAGTAGGTTTTGCAGTAGCAGGTCCTGCTGGAGCAGCTATAGGATCTGGTATTGGTGGACTTGCAGGCGGCCACGGTGTAGGAAAATCATTAATGTATGCAGCTGGTGCTTATGGATTAAGTAGTCTAGCAGTTGGAGCAGGATTAGGAGCAGCAGCTGGAGCTGGTAATGTTCCTGGTTTTATGACTGCAGCTGGTAATGTGTCTGGTTCTGTTTTACAAGGTGGAGCAGGAAGCGGTTTATTTAGCGGTATAATGGGTGGTTTAAAAAGCTTACCTGGTAATATTATGAGAGGTGCAACTAATTTCATGGGAGGACAAAGGCCGGGAGCTGTCGGAGTAGATCCAAGAAACGTAACTCCATCTGGTGTATGGGATACAGGAAGAGGTTCCGGTGGAGTACCCGTAACAGAAGATCCTGGAAAATTTTCTTTAGTAAAAGGCTTATTTAACAAATTAAACTCGCCTCTTGGTGTCTTTGGAGCAACAACTGCTCTTGGATATTTAGGAGCAAAACAAAAACCGGAGACAGATCCTGTTGCAGAAGCAAAAAGAATGATGTCTGGTTATCAAAGCCCAACAGATATAAAATATGGAACTAAATTTTCATCTGCGCCGGGACAAAAAGTAAAAGGATTATTTTGGAATCCATCAACATTACAATATCAAGACCAACCAGTTGCAGTAGCTGCTAAGGGTGGTATAATGTCTATGAGCGATTTCCCAAGAAAAACCGGTCAAATAAGTGGACCAGGAACAGAAACATCTGACAGCGTTCCAGCTCTATTATCAGACGGTGAGTTTGTAATGACTGCTAAGGCAGTAAGAGGAATGGGTAATGGCTCAAGAAGAGAAGGAGCAAAAAGAATGTATGAATTAATGAATCAATCTGAAAGGAGGGCAGTAGCATAATGGCAGATCCATATGAAGGTACAGTTCAATCATCGATAACAAGGTTAGCACCTTATCAAGAAGATTATACAAGACGTTTAATGGAAAGTGTGTTTGCAAAGGCAGATGTGCCAGACGTTCCACCTTCTATACAAGTTGCAGGATTACAACCAGAAGTAGCACAAGCAAGACAATTAATACAAAGTGGAATAGGGGGATATGCTCCGTATACTGCTTTAGGAACTCTGGGTATGGCAGGGGCACAAACAGATTTAGCAAATGCGCTAGCAAGACAACAGGCAGGTCTTCCTTATTTAGGAACTGCTGGAACGGAACTTGCAGGAGCACAAACAGGATTAGCAGGAGCAGCGGCTCCTTTAACTGCCGCACAAGCAGGATTAACAGGTGCAGCAGCACCAACAGCTGCCGCAGCAGCACCTTATGTAACAGGCGCAGCAGCACCGATTACTGCAGCACAAACAGGAATTACAGGATTAGCAGCACCAACAATAGCTGGTGCGGTATCTCCGATACAAGCCGCTCAAGCCTTAGCTGTTCAATCAGCAACCGCTCCGACACAAGCAGGTATTGCTCAGTATATGAGTCCTTACCAAGCTGATGTTACACAAGCAGCTTTAACAGAAATGACAAGGCAAGCTGATATTGCCAGAAACAGAATGGCTGCAGAAGCAGTAGGCGCAGGCGCGTATGGTGGAGCGAGAATGGGTGTTCAAGGAGCAGAACTTGAAAGAGGTCTAGCTGACATACAATCCCAAAGAATTTTTCAAGATTTACAATCAAATTATAATCAAGCACTTGGAGCATTCCAAAGACAACAACAAGCAGGACTTGGAGCAGCTACAGGATTAGGACAATTAGGTCAAGCAGAAGCAGGAGTTGGTAGACAGCTTGGTGATGTTTATGGTCAATTAGGTGCTCTTGGAACTCAACAAGCAGGACTTGGTACGACTCTTGGTCAACTAGGAGCAACTCAAGCAGGTATTTACGGTCAATTGGCTTCAATGTCTGGTGAGCAAGCTAGACAAGCAGCATTAAGAGGAGACTTAGCAGGACAACAATCTGCTCTTGGAACTTCTCTTGGAGCATTTGGCGGAGCTGAAGCGGCTATAGCAGGACAAAGAGCAGATATAGCAGGTAAGCAAGCAGCTCAAGGAAGAGATTTACAACAACTTTATCAACAAGACCTTGCACCTTTATTTGCTGTTGGTGATATTTATCAAACACAACAAGAACGTGAATTAGAAGCTCAAAGACAAAATGCAATGAATATACAAAAAGAACCTTATTCCAGACTAAGTTTTATTAGTGATATATTACGTGGTGTGCCATCAGCACAATCAACTATGAGTATATCAGCAACACCACAACAAAGCCCACTTACACAAGCACTTGGATTGGGAATAGGGGCTTTAGGAACTTATAAAGCATTAAAATAGGAAAGTAATATGGCAGATGAAATAAAAAAACCTTTAGTTGATCAAGCAGAACAGAATGTTCTAATGAGAGAAATGTTTAAAGTAACTCCGGAATCACAAATTGTACAACCAAACGTACCGGCTATGTTTGGTGGTCAAAATATTACACCAGTAAGACAAACTCCTGTAGTAACAAGAGGACCGATGACTGGTCCTATAACAGCTGGTATGGCTCCATTAACAGGTATGCCTGGCGGAAATGTAGTGGATCCATCTGTAAGACAAAATGTAAATACTATGCCTGTAAATTTAGGCGGTCAAAATATAAGTCCAAGAGGACCTATACCTAGAATGCAGGAAGGTGGACCAGTTCAAGAAGGAGGAATGCCAATGCCACCGGGTGGTATGCCGACAGGTGAAACTGCTAATGCAGGAATAATGGAAGGATTTAATCCAGATCAACAAGCAGTAGGTCAAATAGTATCAGATTCTTTAAATAATGTAAGAAACCATGAAGACATAATGAACATGATTAGAGGTGATGAAAAAACTGTAGAAGAAAGAAAAGCAGAATTAGCTGATGTTGTAGGAGAAGAAGACGCCGAAGCAACTCCAGATTCATCATTAACTATAACTCAATTTGGAATGAAACAAATAACAGAAGCCAATCAAGCAATAGAACAAGGCGAAGAACCAGAAGGCATTGCGTCTTTACCAGAGGGTCAAGAAGCAATAGACATGGATCAAGGTGCTTTAATGGGAGCACAACCAGAAGTTCCACAAGTTCCAGAAACTGTAATGCCGGGTATGGCATTTGGGGGCATGGTTCAAAGATATGCTTATGGCGGTGAAGTAACAAAAGAAGGAGTTCCGGTACAACGTTTCTTCCCTGGAGGAATAGCTCTTGCACCTTGGCTAGCAAGAACAGGTATGGCTATACCTTTACTTAGAAGATATTCAATGAAAAAAGGTAGAGAAATTTTCGCGAAAAAAGGAAAAAAGAGCCCGGGAGTAAAAAAACTAGGAGAAGTATTAAAAAAAGAAGAAGCCGCTCCAAGTGGGTTATTTAAAATAAAAGGTTTAACTGGGCGACAAAAAATACATAGAGGTACAACAGCAGGTGGAGTAGGTGCTTATGCGTGGCCGAGAGGAGAAGAAGGAGAAAAACCACAAGGCGAAACCCTGCAACATGATCTCTCCGGTTTTTTAAAAACCAACAAACAAAAAAAGAAACTAAAAGAACTTGAAGCTAATAATAAATATTTAGAGAGTATAGGTGTGAACCCTGTAGATGAATTACAAAAAATGGATCCTAAAGGATATGAAGAATTAATAAGTTCTATGAAAAGCAAAAAAGCAAAAGAAAATTATAAAGTTATGAAAGAAATGTTAGGTGATGAAGGTGACTATTATAAGAAACAAGCATGGCTTCAATTAGCTCACTTTGGAATGAACTTAGCCAGTTCTAAAGGTGGACAAAGTTTAACATCAGCTATTGCTGAATCAGCAAAAGAACCTATGGCTGCAGTAGGAGCTTTAGGAGCAGAAGAGCATCAAGCCGAAAGGTCTCTAAGATTAAAAGCCGCAGAACAAGCTATAGTATCAGAAGATGCTTTAGAAAAATTAAGAGAAGAAAAATGGTTAGATGCAGCATACCCAACTCCAGGATCGGCAGAAAAAGATTATAAGTTTTATAGAGGACTTGGTATGAGTCATGAAGAATCATTAGAGGAAATGAAAACGACAAAAGGAAAGGCACAATTAAGAATGTCGGAGCTTGAAGATATTGAAAGATCCCACCCAGGTGTTGGTAGATTAATGCGTGAATTTAATATACCAATAGAAGATCAAGATGCTGCATTTAGAGCACAAACAAGAATACAGAAAAAAACTGATTGGACAGATGAAGAAAGACAAGCAATTGTTCAAGAAGAAATTGACAAAGGTAGAAAAAAGAAAGCAGTAGATGAAGCTCCTCCTGCATTAACACAAGACGAAATAGATAAAACTTTGAATGATGAAGATAATATAAAAGAATTTGGAAGCAAAGAAAAAATTCTAGAAGAAATAAAAAAATATTATCCAGGTGAGGATTTCAGTAAATTTAGCATTAAGTTAGGAGATTAAAGTGGTCTCTTTAACTGATTTTTTAAAAAAGAATAAAGAAGAAAAAACAAAAGATGCCGATTCCGCACGAGAACCCCTTGGCCTTTCAGAAGAAAAAGAAAGAGATATAGGTCATATTAAAGCTGTAACCGCAGGTATAGCTTCTGGATTAATAAAAGTTCCAGAAGGTGTTTTTTCTTTAGGTGCCAGTTTAATAGATTTAGGTCTTGACACAAACACAGCGGCGGAAGTGGAAGAATTCTTTGATAAAATAAATGTCTATGAAGATGTCGCTCAAAAAAGATTATCCGGAAAATTAGTTGAAACAATGGCTCAAATAGGTATTCCAGGTGGAATAGCTATGAAAGGTGGACTTAAACTAGCAAATAAAGCTATAAAAAACAAAATAGCAGGTAAAAATTTTGATCTAAAAAAAGTATCTCCATTTCAACAAAAAATGGGACTTACTCCAGAACTTAAAAGAAAATTAGGTGAATCTGGTACAAAACTAGGATACGCTACTGGAGGAGCAGGAGTAGGAGAATCTTTAGTAGCAGATACTGGAGAACTGGGATATTTTGGAGAAAGTGTTGAAGATAAAGAAGGAAGAGCAAGAGCTATAACTGAGTTAGCAAATAGAGGAAAATTTGGACTAGAAGGTATGGCTTGGGCAGGTACTCTTGGAGGTTTAGGAGCATCTGCAGGTATTATTAGAAACAGAGAAGTAAAACTAGGTATTCAAAAAGGAAAGTTAGAAAGAGCTTTGGATAATGTGACAATGGGACTTAGAAGCAGAGGTTTTGCACCAACAAAAACAGCATGGGACGCGGAAAGAACTATGAAACTTTCTAAAAGAGTAGATTCAACAGCGATAACAAATGCTGCTAATTCTTTAGATAAAGTATTTCAAAAAATTAGTTTCGCAGCAAAAGATATTCCAGGAGGAAAAGAATTAACCGAAAAAGAATTTTTAGACCATCTTGGTGATGTATTTACAGACGGTATGGAGAGAACCCCCTTGAGAAGGGTACGAGGAAAAAAACCTAAAGCATCTGCTCCTCATAAAACAGTTCTTAATGAAAATACAGGTGCAGTAAAACAACTAAAACAGGATTTTAAAACTCTAGGGTTAAAACAATCCCAAATTAAAGATATTAATTTAGCCTTAACAGACGGAAGAAATATTGTTGATGATTTAAGTACAGCATTATTAAATGTTAAATCTGTTACAAGAGCAGATAAAAGAAGATTAATTGGTGGTTTAGGAAAAACCATTAAACAAAATCTAGGTGCTTATTCTGAAAGAAGTTACCGAGTTTTTGAAAATAAAAAACTAGGTTTAATAGGAAGAACTTTTAATACATGGAAACCTACAGAAGAAGTAATAAAAAAAGCAAAAACGTATTTATTAGACGTAAGTAATCAAAAAAAACTACATGAAGCCGGCTTAGGATTTACAGGTCCAGGAGGAAAGTTTAAACCTCTAAAGGCAGGAAAAGCTATGACACAAGCAGATGTTAATAGAGAAGTTGATCAATTAGTACAGGATTTATATGTACAAGGAGGAAGCTTTGGTGCTAAACACGGAAAATTTAAAGTATTAGCTATAGATAATAGAATATTAGATAAAAGAAAACTTGATAAGTTTCCAGAGATAAGAGAGCTTTTAGGAGAAATAAAAGACCCAAGATTTAATATGATTAATACTGCTACAAAACTTTCTAATATGGTTCATACGGCAGGATACTTTAATAAGATTTATAAAGATGGATTGAAAAATAATTATATAAAAAGAGCTAGAGTTGCTTCAGAATATGATGATGCAATGAGACTAGGATATGAAAAAATAGAATTACCTAAAGGTAAAACTGGTTTATCTAATCCTTTAGATGGTCAATATGCTCCTAAATGGTTAAAAAAATCTTTAGAAAAATCACATTTAGTACAAAATATTGATAAACCATGGTTTCACGGCGCTTATGATAATTTTCTTTTATTTCCGAAACTTGCTTCTCAAATGGCAAAAACAGTATTCAGTCTTACAACACATGTACGTAACTTTGTTAGTGCAGGAGCATTTGCGGCAGCCAACGGAAATTTTGTTAATCCTCAAAACTATGACAAAGCTTTAAAAACAGCTTTTGGTCCTGCATGGGCAGAAATATTTAAAGGACGAACAATAAGTAAAGAAGGGTTGAAAAGATACCAAAGACTTCAAAGACTAGGTGTTATAAATACCAATGTTCAAGCAAGTGAACTAAAAGAAGCATTTTCACAAATGGATAAAAAAACATTAGCTGGAGAAAATCCATATGCTTTATATAGTGCTTTAAAACCTTTTTCAAAAATAAAAGCGGGTTTAGAAAAATTATATTATGCAGAAGATGACTTTTGGAAAGTAGTTAGTTATCAAGGGGAAGTAGATAAATTAGTAAAGGCAAATAGAGCTAATTCTAAAGCTTTAAAAATGTCTATGAGTCAAATAGAAGAAGAAGCAGCCAGAATAGTAAAAAACACTGTTCCTAATTATGATTTTGTACCACCAGCTATTAAAGCTCTACGAAGGTGGCCTGTAGGTAACTTCATAGCTTTTCCTACCGAAATGATTAGAACAAGTGGAAATATTTTAGAACAAGCTCTAAAAGAAATGAATAGCACAAACCCTTATTTACGAAGCGTAGGTGAACAACGTCTAGCAAGTTTTGCCCTTACTGTAGGTGCTTTACCTGTTGGAGTACAATCAACATTTAAAACTTTACATGGTACATCAGATGAAGAAATGATGGCATTAAGAGAAACTCGACCAGATTATCAAAAAGATAATGTTTTACTACCTATGGGTAGATCTAAGAATGGTCATTTTCAATTTATGGATTTATCATATTCATTAGCTTATGATATTATAGCAAAACCTGCTCAGATTTTATTTAATGAATATGCTAGAGGTAATAGAGATAATGCTTCTTTATCTGCAATATTAGCTAATAGTTTAACGAGTAGTGCTGGCACGTTATTAAAACCATATACAAGTGAGTCAATATTTACAGAGGCTCTTAAAGATACATATGATGCTACTTTTGGTGGAGGAGAAGGAATGACAAACGAAGGAAAACAAGTATTTAATCCCTTTGACCCTGCTGGAGATAAAATAATGAAAACAATAAAACACGGTTTACTTGACCCTATTACACCAGGTTCAACTGCTCAATTTAAAAGAGCAATACTTGCAGGTGGAGGAATACGAGATGTATATGGACAAAAATATGATCTTGGAAACGAAGCACTTGGATTAACAGGTTTTAGAATTATGGAAGTAGATCCAAATGTATCTGCTCCTTTTATAACAAGTAAGTTTAATAAAGAAAAAGACCAAGCAAGAAAAATATTTAGTGGCGATTTATTTAAATTAGGTTTGTTAAAATTGGGTAAATTTGATGCAAATGATATGGTTGATCAGTATAAAAAATCAGAAAGAGCTAGATTTGAAATTTTCCAAGACGCTCATAGAAAAGTAAAGGCTTTAGAAACTTTAGGAACAAGTAGAGGTTTAATATCTAGAAAATTAAAAAACGTTTCAAAAAAAGAAAAAGATTCTCTTTTAAATGGTAGGTACCTTCCTTATAAACCAGGAAGAAGCCTAACTAAAACATTTGATGAAAAAGCAAGAGAATATAGAATACCAAACCCTTGGCCTTCTGCTAGAAACGTGATATTTGGAATACATAATTCTAATATAGGTAAACCTTTAGACGGACCAAATCCTTATAATGAGTACGAAATAGACAGGAACACTGGTGAAGTAAAAATGCCTTCTATAAGCAAAGTTGGAAAAGATAGAAGTTTGACTGATTTTTTAAGAGATAAATTACCACAAAGACAAATACCACAAAGACAAATTAATCAAAACATACAACCACCAACCCCGCAACAACAACCACAAATCCCGGATCAAGGTGCTGGAGCAGGACCTACACCGCCACCACCAAATGCACAAGGTTCAATTTCTCAGAACCCTGTTATGTATAAAGCATTGTATCCAAACGATCCATTGGCACAGGCAATAGTAGAAGGCAGAGCAGGACCAAGAGGATATAAAAGAGGAGGCTTAGTTAAAAAATAATGTCTACATGGGCAGATAGAATGAACAAAGCTCTAATGGAAATTAGACAACGTGGTATTCAAAACAGACCAACCACAAGTAGAATATTGTCTGCAAGAGACTTAGCGTCTGCGTATATGAGACCAGAACAAATGAAAAGAAAATTTCCAACCGGAGTTCCAATTAGAACAGATTCCTTACCTCATTGGTTAAATCCAACTTTACCGCCGGGTGAAGCTAGACGAAGAGAAGAGCTAGATAAACAGGTTAGAGATATGAATGAAAGAGCTAAAAAATACGGAGGACAAACATATTCTCAGATGCATGACCAAATAGCACATAGCAGACAGCTTCAAGTTAATAAACTTCAAGACGCTTTAAATCGAAGGCTACAAGAACGAAGAAGTGCTGCTCAAGAAGCAGCATTTCAAAAAGCAAGAGACGAATTAGGAAAACGATATACAAAAGGAATAGAAGGATTTGAAGAAAGACAAGATATTTTAAGAGGAACAGGTGGTTTAAGAGTTACACCTACTACTATAGGTGGTTTATCTCCTTATGTTAAACCATTAAAAGAAGGAGAAGATGTAACATTTTCGGTACCACGAGAAGACCTAATAGAAAGTTTTAAAGGCGAAGGTAAAAGAGTAAGACAACTCCTCCAAGCACAACGATCACAGGCAAGAGCTGCGGGTATGGCAAGAGATCCATATTATAAAAATCCGTGGCCAGGCGGTGTTACTCAAGAAGAAGTAGACAATTATTTGGCAGGGTCTACTGGACAAACTGGTTCAATAACACGTCATATTGATCCAAAAGATCTACCTGTTTTGTGGCAAAGAAGACAAGATCCTATGCTAGCAGGTCTATTACAAAAAGACATAGACATGAGGTCTTGGTCAGATCCTAACGATCCTAACAGTGGTTTAAAAAGAATAGACCCACAAACAGGTAAAGTAATTTCTCAGACTCCTTGGCAACATGCAATGAGGGAAATGTCTGGTTTACCGGGTTTACTTATGGGAATAGGTGGTCGTGGAGATCCAGTAACAGACTATGGACAAGTTTCCGGTTTACGTGACTATGATTCAATGTTTGACGTTAAGTACGGAGGTAAATTACTTGGGCAACCTGCCTATGACGGTAATATAGATCCAGTTACAGGGAAGCCGCAGATAATTCCGGGCGGAAATTTTGGTAAATCTTATATGATGGAAGGAGGAGAAGGTCCGACAGGTTTACTGTTTGGAAGATTCTATAATCCATCAGCAGCAGCGGTTAACGCCCAAGCTTTAAGAGGACTTAATATAGGTCAAGACGTACCACAAGATATTAAAAATAGACTGGTTCCAGAATATGATATAGCTTCTCGTTTTCGAAGAGGACCTATTGAAACATGGGATCCAGCTACAAGATGGAGATATTTAAGAACAGCTCTTAACCCACAAAATTTAGATATATATGGAAAATCTTATGGATATACAGGTGCACCAGTTGATTATTGGTCACCGGGTATGGAACTACAGCAAGAAGCTGCAGGTATGCAAAACCCTGTATGGAATCCACAATTGAATCAATATGTTGAAGATCCAAGTCAATATGGCCCAGTTCAATCTGGTCAACCAATGGCTTTTATGGACTATTGGGCTGCTAAACAAGCAGGAACATTACCACAAGCAGCTCCAGTGCAACAAGGCATAAAGGGAATGCTTGGTGGAATTGGTGGAATTGGTGGTCTATCTGGTCCTCCATCACAACCTACATATAGTCCAGAATTAACAAAATCATTTTATGGATTCAGAGCACCAATGATGGAACAAATGGGTACACCTTATCAAGGTTTACAACAACAAATAACATCTTTAAAAGGAACGGGGCACCCAATATATGGCTAGATTAACTAAAAAAAGAAGAGGTATTGAAAGTGTAGTAGAACTAGATTCTATGGAGAAATTAGCTATTCACGAAGCCGAATGTAAACTTCGCTGGGAACAAACAGAAAAACGTATGCGTATGATTGAACGAGCAGTTCAAGCAAATACTAAAGCAATGCAAGAATTAAAAATAACAATATCGTCGAGTAAAAATGGATTAAAGTTTCTCGGTGCTATGCTCGCAGTAGGTGGTTCCATCGCTGCTATAGTTTACTATCTCATTAAAATAATAAAAACTTAAAAATATAACTTTACATTAATACTTTATTTTCTTATATTAGATAAGAATTTATAATTAATAATGTATAATTGAGAAAGTTATAAATGGCAGTATATGTAATACAAGAGGCTCCTGGCAGGAACATATTAAGTGCAGAGAAATATGGAGAATTAAAATTAGTTCTTCCCTCTGGACATAACTTATTCCTATCTGTGGGTCCTACGATTAATCGTATTAAGAGAAAATTAAAAGACTTTTCTGACGACGATTATCTTTTATTAATGGGCGATCCCGCCTGTATAGGTGTGGCATGCGCTGTGGCTTCGGACTTAAACCGAGGCAAATTTAAAGTCTTGAAATGGGATAGAGAAGAACAAAAATATTATCCTGTTGAAGTAGACTTATATATGAAAGGAGAAAGCAATGAGTAATACTTTCAAAGTAAAAGAATCTTTAGTTGATACAATGGAAAAAGATTCACAATTAGATAACCTTAAAGACTCAAAGGTTACGGATGTCTCTACATTGTGTCAAAAACAAGTGGACTTGGAGGCGGAAATAAATCGCGATAAAAGGAAACTTGAAGAAAAAGAGGAAAGTTTACGTAAGCTATCTCTGGAAATTATTCCAAACGCTTTAGCAGAAATGAATTTGAAGTCACTAAAATTAGCTGACGGATCTGAAGTTTCTATTAAAGATTTTTATCACGCAAGGATAACAGAGAAAAACAAGTCTCTAGCTTACAAATGGCTTCGTGATAACGGTTACGGTGACCTTATAAAAAATGAGATTGCTGTGCCTTTTGGCCGTGGCGAAGATGAGAGGGCTAATGATTTATTGAAGACTCTCGTTAATAACGGGTATGAACCAAACCAAAAAACAGTGGTACATCCCCAAACCCTAAAAGCCTTCGTAAAGGAGCAACTGGAATCTGGAAAAGAGTTGCCTCTTGATTTACTTGGTGCTTACGCCGGGCAAAAAACTGTTATTAAAAAAGGAGGTAAATAATGGCAGAAACAAACACTCAGTCATCTAAGTCAACAGCGGATGGCGGTGCAAATAAAAAAGAAGCTGTTGCGAAAACCAACGGACAAGCCGGTAATCTTGTTCTTAATCCAGCCCAGCTTGAAAAAGACGCAGGTGCCGGTTTGTCTAATGTTACGAAAGACGATTTAACCATTCCTAGGTTAAAAGCATTAATGGCTACAAGTCCAGAAGTGCTTAAAAGTAAACCACAATATGTGGAAGGTGCTCAACCAGGGATGATACTAAACACTGTTACACAGGAACTGTATGACGGTGATAAAGGTATTTTAGTTATACCTTGTTCTTTTGTATCTAACTTTGTGGAATGGTCACCTTTGGGTGAGGGTAGTAATGCACCTATAAACATCTACTCATCTCAATCGGACATTCTATCTAAGACAACAAGAGACCCTCGTACAAATAGGGATATGCTTGAGAGTGGTAATTACATTGAACGTAATGCCAATCATTTTGTTCTTATATTTGATGAGGAAACAGGTAGTGCGCAACCTGCATTACTAACTTTCAAATCTACTGGATTAAAGACCAGTAGAAAGTGGGTATCCTTAATGATGAGTGCTAAAATAAAAGGTTCTAAAGGGTCTTTTACTCCACCATCATTTGCTCTTACATACAGACTAAAGACAACTCAAGAAAGTAATGACAAAGGTTCTTGGGTCGCTTGGTCTATTTCAAGGGAAGGTCAGCTAGGAGATGCCGGAGTTTATCAGCAAGCTCGTGAGTTTAAAGATAAAGTTGGCAAGGATGAGCTAAAATTTGCTCAACCACCTAAAGAAATGCCGTCCCAATCTAATAAGGAAGAAACTCCTTTTTAGTCATATAGTAGTATTTAGTGAGAGAAGATTATCTTCTCTCACTGCTTTATTAGTAAGGTTTATGGATATAGAAAAATTTAAAAAAGCCTTTAAAGGTTCAAACATTGCATATGGTCAGTATAAAAGCGGAGAAACTAATGGTAACGGAAAACAAGGTGGCAAAGCTTTTATAGTAAAAGAAAAACCTACTGATGAATTATGGAAAAATCATTTAGAGGGAAAAGAACCTAGTCTTGGTATAATACCAATTGATGAAAATAATGAATGTCATTGGGGTTGTATAGACATAGACGAATATCCTCTAGATCACAAAAAAATATTAAAAAGAATACAAAAATTTAAAATACCATTAATAATGTGCCGTTCTAAATCTGGTGGTGCGCATCTATTCTTATTTGTTAATAAACCTGTAACTGCAAAAATAATGCAGACAAAATTGAAAGAGATAGCCTCTGCATTGGGATATTCTAGTTGTGAAATATTTCCTAAACAAACCAATATATTAGTAGAGCGAGGAGACACAGGTAATTTCTTAAACCTACCTTTTCATAACGCAAAAGAATCTATGAGGTATGCGTTTAAACAGGACGGATCAGCAGCTACATTAGAAGAATTTTATATTTTATATGATGAACTTGTATTGAGTCCAGAAGATATTTTTAAGATAAAAATATCTGTAGAGGAAGAGGCTATAAAATTAGGACCACCTTGCTTACAGCATCTATGCAAACAAGGCTTTCCTCAAGGAACAAGAAACTCTGGTTTATTTAATTTAGGAGTATATGCAAGAAAAGCATATCCAGATAAATGGGAAGAAAAGGTTGAAGAGTATAATAGAAAGTATATGTCCCCGCCTCTTCCTTCAGAAGAAGTAACTACAATTAAAAAATCACTAAGTAATAAAGAATATATTTATACCTGTAAAGACGAACCTATACACTCTCATTGTAATGCGGAATTGTGTAAAACTAGAAAACATGGAATTGGTAATAGTTATATACCCCAAATAGGGAACCTAACTAAACAAGATAGCGAGCCACCTATATGGTTTTTAAGCGTAGAGGGTAAAAGAATTGAATTAGAAACGGATGATTTGCAAAACCAAACAAGGTTTCAAAAAGTATGTATGGATACTTTAAATACAATGCCATCAAAAATGGCTGCTAGAGATTGGATTATGTTAGTCCAGACTTTACTAGAGGAAGTTACTATCATCGAGGTTCCCGAAGAAGTTGGTTTAACAGGTCAGTTTAAAGATTTACTAGAGGACTTTTGCACCAACATAGGAGAGGCTTTAACCAGAGAAGAAATACTATTAGGTAAACCTTTTACAGAAAACGGCAAAACATATTTTAGACTAGGGGATTTACAGAACTATTTGCACAAACACAACTTTAGAAATTTTGGTAGAAATAAAATAGTTAGTTCATTAAAAGACTTGGGAGCAAAGTATACATCATTTATAATAAAAGACAGGTTTACTAGAGTTTGGGAAATACCAGAATTTAAAAAAGAAGACCCAATAGACACACCTGTATTAATTAAAAAGGAGGATCCATTTTAAAATGAATATAAATGAATTTAAAAACTCTTGTAGAAAACACAGAGAAACTGTAGATACACATCTACAAGAAATAGAAAAATTTTTAATTAAAGATAAAAAGATATTAGAAGAATTAAAGATAAATGAATGGAATAAAACAATTGATTTAGAACTCTTATATAGAGTCCACTATATATTTATGAAATGTTTATTAATGCACCATAAGCCAAAACAAGTAAAAAAGTATGAAAAAATTATTAAACTTATTGAAAACAAATTACGATGCGGCACATAATATTAGGTCCACCAGGGACTGGAAAAACTACAAAACTTTTATCTCTTGTTGATGAAAAGTTAAAAAAAGGAACACCTCCAAATAAAATAGGTTATTTTTCTTTTACCAGAAAAGCCACAGAAGAGGCTATGTCTAGGGCTATGAAAAAATTTGATTTTGAAAAGAAAGAACTTCCTTTCTTTCGAACCTTACATTCTATGGCATTTAGTCAATTAAGTCTACCTTTTGAATCATTAATGAAAAGCTATGAGTATAAAAAGTTTGGCATAGAGATAGGTATGCCATTAAATAATATATCAGAAGAAGACTCTACAGGTCTAGGGTTCTCCACAACTAACGAATTCTTAACACATATAAACATTGCAAGAGCTAAGACCGTTACTTTAAGAGAACAATGGGCTAGGAATGCTAAAAATATATCTTGGATAAAATTGGATTGGATGAATAGAAGTTATGAAAAATTTAAGAAAATCAATACTTTATATGATTATTCTGATATGCTTTCTATGTTTGTAGAAAAATCTCAAGCACCTGCTTTAGATTATCTATTTATAGATGAGGCACAGGATTTAAGTGTTTTGCAATGGCAAGCAGTAGAAAAGTTATCTAGAAACGCAAAAGAAACGTACATAGCAGGAGATGATGACCAAGCCATATTCAGATGGGCAGGAGCAGACGTAGAGTTTTTTATAAAGATGAAAGGAGAAGTCCACGTATTAAAACAATCTCACAGAGTTCCTAAGAGTGTTCATCCTTTATCAATGAAAATAGTAAATAGAATAAGATCAAGAAGAAAAAAAGAATACCTACCAAGAGATTATGAAGGTTCGTTACATAGACACAGATACCCTATTATAGATATGTCAGAAGGAAACTGGCTCATACTTGCCACTACTAATTACATATTGGATAACATTGAAGACGATTTAAAAGAAAAAGGTATATTCTTTGAGAGAAGAAACAGGTCTAGTGTCGCACAATACATATTAGATGCTGTAAGAAACTGGGAGAATTTACGCAAAGGAAAAACATTATGGTATAAAGACATACTTAATATATACAAGCTAATGAATGTCAATGTGGGAGTTAAACACGGCTATAAAAATTTAAGACACGCAGAACAAAAAAAGGAGTATAATATAGAACAACTGAGGAAGGAATATGGATTAATGAGAAATGATGAATGGTATAAAGCGCTGGATAAAATAACACCTAAACTACGAATCTATATCCAAGCAGCACTGAGACGTGGTGCAAGACTATCTAAACCTAAGGTAAAACTGAGCACGGTTCACGGTGCTAAAGGATCGGAGTGTGACAATGTTGTATTGTTCACGGATATGTCCAGAGAGGCAGAAGAACATTTCTATAAGAATTCAGATGACCAAACACGTGTTATGTATGTAGGTGCTACTAGAGCAAAAGATGCCTTACATATAATATCACCCCAAACA
>VTLG01013284.1_pt1 | contig 19040 bp, 24 predicted proteins | sample 4694571 | NCBI WGS metagenome assembly VTLG01 (sample SAMN12604809, study PRJNA352737) | marine metagenome | biome: ENVO:00000447; feature: ENVO:00000209|ENVO:00000569|ENVO:01000036; material: ENVO:00002151; isolation source: viral sequences binned using virsorter ...
CAGGTATTACTACCATTGTTGATATGGGCGATACCTTCGATAGCAGGAAGGGTATCGACTTTTCATCTCTATCCTGGGCAAAGAATAATTATTACGATAAACTAAGGGATATGGGGTGTACTATCCACAGTATTGTGGGTAATCATACTGCTTATTATAAGAATACGAATGATGTAAATGCTATTGATTTATTACTTGCTGAGTATGATAATATAAAAACTTATTCCGAAGCAACGGAAATAAAATTGGATAAGTTGGGTGTTCTTTTAATACCTTGGATTAATTCTGAGAATGAAGAAAGAACTCTTAATGCAATTGCTAAATCAAAATCTCCTATGGCTATGGGTCACCTTGAATGTAAGGGATTTAGAATTCATCGTGGGTATGTAATGGAGCAGGGCATCGATGTAGAACTTTTTGATAAATTCAAGAAAGTTTATTCTGGTCATTATCATACTAGGTCAGATGATGGAACTCTTTTTTATCTAGGAAATCCTTATGAGATGTTTTGGAATGATTTAGGTGATACGAGAGGGTTCCATATTTTTGATACAGAGACTTTAGAACATACTCCTATTAATAATCCTTATAGGATGTTCTATACCATTTACTATGAGGATCATGATTATCAGACCTTTGATACGAGAGAGTATGAAAATAAAATTGTAAAAATTATTGTTCGTAAGAAGACTAGTCCTAAGAAATTTGAAAAATTCATCGATAAGATGTATAATAGTAATGTATACGAACTTAAGGTGGTAGAGAATTTTCAACTCCAAGAGAGTGAAGATTTTGAAGCCTTTGAATCCGAGGATACTCTTTCTATTTTAAATAGGTATGTGGAGGAGGCTGAGATTAATCTTGAGAAATCAAGAATACAAGAAGTCATTCAAAATATCTATCAGGAGGCTTGTGAGTTAGTTTAATGTTCATTCTTACCATTCATGGACAAGAAGAAGATGGAGCATATTCTGTTCAAAATGAAGAAGGTAATCATGTCCTTTATCTTTTTGAAGAAGAAGATGATGCAACTCGTTATGCCATGCAATTAGAAGATCAAGATTATCCAGAGATGCACGTTATTGAGGTTGAACCTGAGATGATGATGGGGGTTTGTGAAGATCATGGATATGAATATACTGTGATTACTCGAAATGACATTGTAATACCACCTTTAAGTAAACATGATATTATTTGAGAAAGTCCGTTGGAAGAATTTTCTTTCTACTGGCAATCAATATTCTGAAATTAATTTTCAACAAACTCAAACTACATTAATTGTTGGTGTTAATGGTAGTGGTAAGAGTACGGTACTGGATGCATTGACATTTAGTTTGTTTGGGAAACCATTTCGTAAGATTAATAAACCACAATTAATAAATTCTACTAATGAGAAGGATTGTAGAGTTGAAGTAGAGTTTTCTATTGGTACAACTAATTGGAAAGTTGCACGGGCAATAAAACCTAATATTTTTGAGATTTATAGAAATGATAAATTACTTGATCAATCAGCTAATGCTAATGATCAGCAGAAGTGGTTAGAGCAGAATGTTCTTAAGATGAACTATAAATCTTTTACTCAGATTGTAGTTCTTGGTAGTAGTACCTTTGTTCCTTTTATGCAATTAACTGCTACAAATAGAAGAGAGGTTATTGAGGATCTGCTTGATATTAAAATATTCTCTTCTATGAATAATATTATTAGGGATAAGATTCGTGTAGAGAAGGAGGGGATTAATACTTTAGATTTAAAGAAAGAGTCTCTCACTGATAAGGTAGAGATGCAGGAGAAGTTTATTGATGAGGTAGAAACTCGTGGTAAGGAGAATTTAAAGGAGAAAAATGATAAGATAAAGATACTTAAGGTTGAGATTGATACTAATGCAGAGAAGAATGAAATCTTACAATCTGATATTGATGATCTTACGAAAAAACAAGAAACATTAATAGGTGCTTCAGAAAAGTTATTAAAACTAAACACTTTGAAGGGTAAAATCTCTCATAATGTATCAACTATAACCAAGGAGCATAAGTTCTTTACTGATAATGTAACATGCCCTACATGTACACAATCTATAGATGAAGACTTCAGAATAAATAAAATTAACGACGCTCAATCTAAAGCTAAGGAGTTGCAATCTGGTTATAATCAACTAGAAGACGCAATTAAAAACGAACAAAAGCGAGAGCGTCAATTCACGACCTTAAGTAAGGAGATTACTAAATTAACGCATGGCATTTCTAAAAACAATACTACAGTCTCTGGATGTCAGAGGCAAGTCCAAGAACTGGAATCTGAAATTCAAACACTTACCAGTCAACTTGAAAACCGAAGTGTTGAGCATGACAAGTTAGCAAAATTTAAGGAGAATCTCCAGGAGACCTATGACGAATTAGTCTCTCGTAAAGACAAAACCAAATATTATAACTTCACATACGGCTTATTGAAAGACGGTGGAGTTAAGACTAAAATCATCAAGAAGTATCTACCGCTGATCAATCAGCAAGTAAACCGTTATCTACAGATGATGGACTTCTACATAAACTTTACTCTTGATGAGGAGTTTAACGAAACTGTTCAGTCCCCAATACATGAGGACTTCTCTTATGCCTCGTTTAGTGAAGGTGAAAAACAAAGAATTGACTTAGCACTTCTCTTTACTTGGAGGGAAGTTGCTAAGTTTAAGAATTCAGTTTCGACCAACTTAATGATATTGGACGAAGTATTTGACAGTTCACTAGATGGACAAGGGACAGAAGAATTCTTAAAGATCATCAGATATGTAGTCAAAGATGCTAATATCTTTGTTATATCTCATAAGGGTGGTATGGAAGATAAATTTGAAAATGTCATTCGCTTTGAAAAAATTAAAGGGTTTAGTAGGATGGTATGAAAGTAGTCCTTCCGAAGATAGTTTTTGTTAATGGGACATTTGATATTCTTCATAGGGGACATTTGGAACTCTTAAGATATGCAAAGTCTTTAGGGTATGTTATTGTTGGAATTGATACTGATGAATGTATAAAAGGAAAGAAGGGTCCCACTAGACCAGTACATAATCAGGAAGAAAGAAAATATCATCTTGAGAATTTAAAAACTGTTGATGAAGTTACATTCTTCTCAAGTGAACCTGAATTTGAGGGATTGATAAAATCTCTTCAACCTGATATAATTATTGTAGGTTCTGATTGGAAAGAGAAATCTACTATAAAGTCCTATTATGATGGTGAGTTAATTTTCTTTGATAGAATAGAAGAGTATTCTACAACCAAAACAATTCAAAAAATTAAAGGGTATCATGAAAGAGAATGTTAGTGTTGGAATAGTTGGTAATGGTTTTGTGGGCAATGCTGTTTACCAGAATCTTAGAGATAAAGCAAGATGTACGGTTTATGATCTAGATAAGAATAGATCTATTAGTTCATTAGAGGAAGTTATTCAAAGAGATTTTATTTTTGTATGTCTTCCTACTCCTATGAAGATGGATGGGAGTTGTGATCTTTCTATTCTTGATAATTTCTTTGAGGAACTTCCTGATCATTTAACAGGAACCTTTGTTATCAAATCTACTGTTCCTGTAGGTACAACAAAGAAATATACTGAAAGGCATAATGTAATTCATAACCCAGAGTTTCTTACGGCAAGAAATGCTGTAGAAGATTATGCCAAGGCAGAAAGAAATATTGTTGGTGGGAATAAGGAACTTTGTGTAGATTTTACATGTTTCTTTGAGGCATGTTTTCCTAAGATCCCAAGTATAATTGTTTCTTCCGACGAGAGTGAAGCAATTAAGTATTTCTCTAATACTTTCCTAGCATATAAGGTAGCATACTTTAATAAGATATTTGATTTCTGTCAGGCAACTGGTATGGAATATAATAAGGTACGTCAAGGAGTAACTGGAGATAGTAGAATAGGTAAGTCACACACTCAAGTTCCTGGTATAGATATGGATAGGGGATTTGGTGGGACTTGTTTTCCTAAAGATATTAATTCTCTAATTATGCAGATGGAATCTCATCATGTAAATGCTGACATGCTAAAAGAAGTATGGAAGTATAATGAACAAATCAGAAAAGTTATTGACTGGACAGTGACATGAAAGATAAAGTATTAGTAACAGGTCATAGGGGTTTTATTGGTCGGTATGTTTTTGCTGACTGGAGAAGAACTCATGGATATCTGGTAAAGGGTATTGATCATCCTGATGATATTATAGATTTTGAACCTGATGAATATCAACTGGTCATTCATCTTGCAGCATGGGCTGATATACGTGAAAGTCTGGAGAAACCAGAAGCATATTATGAGAATAATGTAGCTAAGGCAAAACCTATATTTGATTGGTGTGCTCAGACTAATACTCGTCTTTTATACGCTTCATCTAGTGCAGTTAAGGATAATTATTGGGAAAATCCTTATGCATTGAGTAAATGGATTAATGAGCAGATGGCACCTCCTAATTCAGTTGGGATGCGTTTCACAACTGTTTATGGTCCTGAGAGTAGGGATAATATGATGTATGGTATGTTAAAGGATAGGACAGCACCTTATGTAACTAATCATAGAAGAGATTGGATCCATGTTAAAGATGTATGTCGTGCAATCAGATACCTTGCTGCTAAGAAAGATGTGACGGGTCCTGTACCTATAGGATATGGTGAATCTATTCCTGTAAAGAGATTGGCAGAAGCATTTGGTCAGGGTGATCTTCCTGTTAAAGTAGATACTCCAGGAGAAGCAGAAGATAATGTAGCAGATATTTCTATCATGCTCAGTACGGGATGGCACCCTTCAATTAATATTCTTGATACTGTAGATGGCAACGTTCAGGCATAAACCTACAGGTAAGAGATTTCTTTTTATTCATATTCCTAGAACTGCTGGTAGATTTTTTGAACAAAATTTATTAAGTGGTAATGATTATGTTTGGGATGATGATGTAGAGATTGATAAATTATATGAGAAGATTGATGGGGTTGAGTTAGCTCATTTCCATAGAGAGTATTATGAAAAGTATTTGGATGTAAAAGGAATTCCTCATATTACTATTATAAGAAATCCTATTGATAGATTTATTTCATGTACTCTTTTTCTATCAGATATCTATGGAGATCTTAATGGGGTATTAGATGATCCAGTGATGTTTGATTCAATATTACAAAATACTCCTCACCCCAAAATAATGGGTATGTTGTTTAGACCTCAAATAGATTTCATTTCAGATAAAACTCATATCTGGAGATTTGAGGATGGGTTTGGTGATGACTTTGCTAAGTGGGTGAGTGATATAGTGGGGGTGGACATCAAGATAAGATCTGATATGCCAGTTCCCAAAGTGCCAACTGATGAGACCAAAAAAGTGAAGAGGAATGCTAAACTGGTAAATAATATCATAGGTCTCTATCGGAACACGGACATTGAGCAACTCTATCCCGAATTGGCAGCACCATTCGAAGAAGGAACCTAAGCGTACCTTAAAACCACAGGCACTCCGAAGTGCAAGAGAAAGGCGTAGACAGTTGATAAAGCGTCTACAAGCGTCCCCAAAAGGACGCTTTTCTAGTATTATGGCCACATACAAAGAAAACACTAATGGCAGTACAGCACGAAATCAAGTCTCAACTGGCAAAGTTGCTTGCTACTGAAGATTTGGTAGTAGAGCACAAACAGGTTCCTACTGCACAGTTTAATGTTCATACTCGTGTATTGACACTACCTCTTTGGGAATTGGCTAGTAATGATGTATATGATATGTTGGTTGGTCATGAGGTAGCACATGCTCTCTTTACTCCTGATCAAGATCCACCTGATGATATTCCCCATCAGATTGTGAATGTTGTAGAGGATGCAAGAATTGAGAAGTTGATGAAGCGTAAGTATATGGGTATTGCCAAATCTTTTTATAGGGGGTATAGTGAACTTCATGAACAAGATTTCTTTGAATTAGATGGTGAAGATATTGATACTTTTAACCTTGCTGATAGGGTTAATTTATATTTCAAGGTGGGTTCGTTCCTTGATCTATCTTTTTCAACTGCTGAAGAGGAGATTATCAGTCTAATAGAAAAGGTAGAAACTTTTGAGGATACTGAGAAAGCAGCACGAATTCTTTATGATTATTGCTTGCAGCAGCATGAAGAACAGCAGAAGAAAGTTGCTGATATAGACACTCATATGAAAGTAACTCAGGAAGAGTTGGATTTGGGAATAGGAGAGACAGAAACGGAAGAAGAGAAAGCAGAAGAGTCTGAAGGTAAGTCCCAACAGTCTCCTCAAATGGAAGCGAGTACAGAGACCCAATCTTCTACAGACTTACCTAATTTTAATGATGAATTAGAAGTTCAAACAGCAGAGTCTCTTGAAGATAAACTTCAGGACTTAATTAATAGAGAGGGAGTGGATAATGTATATACTCAGATTCCTGAAGTTAATCTTGATACTATAATTGCTTCTAATGAAGATGTTCATAGAGTAATAGATGAGGATTTTGAGGCACAACAGGCAGGAAGAGATTCTAGAACAGATATAACCTTTATGCCTAAAGATCTTTATGAAGAAATTGATTCTGAGTTTGTGCAGTTTAAAAGAGGTGCTCAGAAAGAAGTTAATTACTTAGTTAAAGAGTTTGAATGTAAGAAGGCTGCTAGTGCATATGCTCGTGCTACTACTGCTCGCACTGGAGTAATTGATACATCTAAACTTCATACCTATAAGTACAATGAGGATTTATTTAAAAAGATAACTTCTCTTCCTGATGGTAAGAATCATGGGTTGGTCTTTATATTAGACTGGTCTGGTTCTATGCAACATGTTTTGGAAGATACTCTAAAACAATTATATAATCTTATTTGGTTCTGTAAGAAAGTTCACATTCCTTTTGATGTATATGCATTTACAAATGAATGGAGAATGAGAACACAGGAGGTGTATAGATCTGAATTGACAGAACATTATAAAGCAGAAGAAGGAATGATGTGTGTCAATTCTGAGTTTGCATTAATGAATGTACTTACGAGCAAGGTTAATATTAAAGAGTTAGAGCATCAAATGATAAACATTTGGAGACTTTCTAATTGTTTTAGTAATAGATATAGTTGCTATTATCGTTATCCAGATGCTCTTGTTCTTTCAGGAACTCCTTTAAATGAATCAATGGTTGCCCTTCATCAAATCCTTCCTAAATTTCAAAAGGAGAATAATGTTGAGAAGGTTCAGTGTATTGTATTGACCGATGGTGAGGCTAATTATCTTCCATATCATAAAAAGGTAAATCGTTCTTGGGAAGATGATGATTTTATGGGTGCTCGTGGTATCAATCCTCAAACATGTTTCTTAAGGGATAAGAAGGTTGGTAAGACTTATAAGTTCCAATATGGATATCATCAATTTACTGCAACTCTCTTAGAAAATCTTAAAGATAAATTCCCTTCAGTAAACTTTATTGGTATTCGTGTTCTTCAAAATAAAGAAGGGTTAAGATTTGCTAGGATGTATCATCCAGAAGGATCTTCAGAGTCTCAGAAGATAGAGAGGGATTGGAGAAAGACTAAGAGTTATACTCTTAAGAATGCTGGTTATGATGCATACTTTGTAATGTCATCCACTACTCTTGCTCAAGATGATGAATTTGAAGTTGAAGAAAATGCTACCAAGGGTCAGATCAAAAAGGCATTTGTTAAGTCACTTAAGGTTAAAAAACTAAATAAGAAAGTATTGGGTGAATTTATTTCTTTAGTGGCATGAAAAGAAATTATGATGATTCTAACTGGAGATCTGAATACTTAGATCTTAAAGTACTTTCCATTAGTCAGTGTGAACTTCTAGAGAAAGGACCAAAATCTCTTTCTCAATCCTGGATATTAGGTGCAATGTATAATGATTGGAAACGTATTAAGGGTTATAAAGATCCTGAACCTCCCGATTGCTCCTCCTCACTACAAGAGTGGGAAAAGAGTATAAAGAAGTATGAAGAACCAGAGTTTACTCCTGAAAATGACCCTTATGGAGGACACTAATTAAACTGTCTACAGTAGGTTTAAAACTTTTCATTATGCTCTATAATGGCCATATTGAAACAAACAGATTATGCCCTTTGCTATTAAAATGACATCAGAAGAAATTATTGAAGGCCTAAAAAAGAATTACGGAACTGAATTCACTGCTGCTGATGTTAAAGGGTTCTGTGCAATGAATGATATTGCATATCAGACTGTTACCAAGAGACTTGAAAAATTTAAAGTAGGTCGTGGTAAGTGGAATTTAGAAGTTACTGTTAAGGCAGTTGAAAATATTGAGAATTCTTTTAAAGCACCTTCTGTTATACCTCAAATACAACAAAACTTAATCCCAGAAAACGATGATACCTTCGTCCGCTTTGGTCCTTTTAGCGATATTAAGACCATTCTCAAAACCAATTTGTTCTATCCTACGTTTATCACGGGTCTTTCTGGGAATGGAAAAACCTTTGGAGTTGAACAAGCCTGTGCTCAACTCAAACGAGAATTAATACGTGTCAACATCACAATCGAAACAGACGAGGATGACCTTATTGGTGGGTTCCGTCTTATTGATGGTAATACTGTATGGCATAATGGACCAGTTATCGAAGCACTGGAAAGGGGAGCTGTCCTCCTTTTAGATGAGATTGATTTAGCATCTAATAAGATACTTTGCTTACAATCTATCCTAGAAGGTAAAGGTGTATTCCTTAAGAAGATTGGTAAGTGGGTAAAACCAATGCCTGGATTTAATATTATGGCTACTGCTAATACTAAAGGAAAAGGATCTGAAGATGGGAGGTTTATTGGTACTAATGTACTTAACGAAGCATTCCTTGAAAGATTTCCTGTAACCTTTGAGCAGGATTATCCAGCACCTTCTATAGAGAGTAAAATTCTAGGACGTGTTGCAGTATCTTTAAATGTTACTGAGACTGAGTTTTGTAAGCGTCTTGTAGATTGGGCGGATATTATTCGTAAAACTTTTTATGATGGGGGAATTGAAGAGATTATCAGTACTCGTCGTTTGGTTCATATCATTCGTGCATACTCTATTTTTAGAAATAAGGCTAAGGCAATTCAGGTTTGTATAAATCGTTTTGATGATGAGACTAAGCAATCCTTCTTGGAACTTTATGATAAGGTAGATGCTGACTTTACTTTAGATATGGATGAAGAATGAATCTCTGGAAGGATTATAAAGCAGCACTTTCTATGACATTTCCAATGTCTAAGCATTTACGTTGGGCATATTGGAAAAATCAGGATACCAAATTGGTTGCTGATATGTATTGTCATAAGTACATTCTCAAATCAAGAGAAGTTGAAATCTCTAGTGAGAAGTCTTGTATTTACAATAATATCATCTATCCTAAGACAGGGAGTAATCTTCCCTGTTTTGGTATGGATTTAATGGGGTTCTTTGATAAGAAGGTTATCATAGTTTTTGACTTCCAACATCCTAAAGAGAAGTATCTTTTTAAAGTAGATGGTTTACCAAAGTATGAAGGAGACTATAGATTTTTTGAACCTGGTAACCATTTTTCAGAGAATATCTATATTGCCTATTGCACAATGTCTGAAGTAAATGAACATTTGGATATGTTTAAGAAATACTTGACTAAGTATGTGGATATGTTAGAATTAGAGAAACCAACGGGATTAGATACTTCTGTTTATAAAGATTTTGATGCTTATATGACTAAACTAGATCCTGTTGCTGGATATCTTTCTAATAAGTTTGGTAAATATAATGCCAACAGACTTGTAAACGAATTTTTATTTACTTATGGTTAATGCATGGAGTTTATTATGGGAGGAGATGAACGGAACTATGGATGAAACTTATCCTATTAAAGACAATTATGATCTTCTAGCAGATGATCCTTATCCCGTAGTTGGATCTGTTGAATATTATAAGAGACCTGACTTAGCACAGAACATCGAACTATCAGATAATGATGATCGGGCATCACATCATTTTAATCTAAATAACGAGGTTCAACAAGAAAAGGAGTCTATGGCGCATTATTTCAAATACCATGAAGAAGAAATCCTTAAGGATATTGAGGAGTATGTATCAGGTACTTATAGAGGACATTATACAGGCGATACTCATGAGTATCGTAATGTTCAAACTTTGGATCTGATGGCAGCACGATCACTTGCATCTGCTTTTTGTCAATCAAATATTCTAAAGTATGGTAGTCGGTATGGTAGTAAGAATGGAAAAGAAAAGAAAGACTTGATGAAAGTCATACATTATGCTATGCTATTATTGCATTTTGATGAGCATTACGGCAAACCCTCTATTACTAGTGGAAACATTGATCACACAATGCCTTAATTATGAAACTTCGAACATCTGAAACTATGAAATTGTCTGACAAGACCTTGACTTTATTGAAGAATTTTTCTACTATTAATCAATCAATTCTTTTTAAGAAAGGTAGATCATTAAGAACTATCTCAGTTATGAAGAATATTTTAGCTGAGGCAACTATTGATGAAGATCTTCCTACAGACTTTGGGATTTATGATCTTAATCAATTTTTAAATGGTCTTGGTTTACATCAACATCCTGATTTAGATTTTGCTAATGATGGGTATGTTGTTATTAGAGAAGGAAAGTCTCGTACAAAATATTTCTTTGCTGATCCCAATGTAATTGTTACTCCACCAGAAAAGGAGATTAAACTTTCTAGTGAGGATGTGTCTTTTGAGTTAAGTACATCACAGTTAGATAAGTTACTTAAGGCAGCAGCAATTTATCAACTTCCCGATCTTGCTGTAATTGGCGAAGCAGGTGTAGTTAAGATGTTAGTTCGTGATAAGAAGAATGATACTTCTAATGATTATTCTGTAGTTGTAGGAGAAACTGATGCAGATTTTTCGTTTAATTTTAAGGTAGAGAATATTAAAATTCTTCCTGGGACTTATGATGTTGTTTGTTCTCAAAAAAATCTATCAAGATTTACTTGTAAGGATTATGATTTAACTTATTACATAGCATTAGAACCTGATTCTACATTCGGTTAATTTATCATGTCACAAATTAAAGAACCTTATAGAGTTATTGGTGAAGAGGGATCTATTGACTTTGCTGATTGGACAGCAGCTCAAGACTTTGCTGTGTCTTTATTGAAAGATGATGGTGAAGAGTTTGTATCTATTCATGAATATAATCCTGTAAGGGATTCATGGGGGTTACTTCAAGAATTGAATTTAGAGAGAGGTATTATGCCTGATCCCAATTTCAGCACTCACTCTCTCACACCTTATTATGTTAAACTAAGGAACCTATGAGTGATTTTATTTGGGTTGAGAAATATAGACCCAAGACAATTGATGAATGTATTCTTCCAGAGAATATAAAGAAAACCTTTAGCAATTTCCTAAATAAGGGTGAAATACCAAATATGTTATTATCTGGCCCTCCTGGGGTTGGTAAGACTACGGTAGCAAAAGCACTCTGCAATCAACTAGGGGTAGACTACTATGTCATTAATGGATCGGATGAGGGAAGGTTTCTTGATACAGTTCGGAATAGTGCCAAGAACTTTGCGTCTACAGTATCTCTTAGCAGCGAGTCAAAGCATAAAGTCATCATCATCGATGAAGCAGACAATACCACTTCCGACGTACAACTCCTCCTTAGAGCGTCTATTGAGGAGTTCGCAAACAACTGCAGGTTCATCTTCACCTGCAATTATAAAAATAAAATCATCGAGCCCCTCCATTCGCGGTGTGCTGTTATCGAATTCGGCATCAAGGGTAAGGAGAAACCGCAAATCCAAGCAGAGTTTTTCAAACGACTTAACACCATCTTGGATGGGGAAAGGATTGAATCTGATAAGAAAGTCCTGGTAGAATTAATTAATAAACACTTCCCCGATTGGAGAAGAATATTAAACGAGTGTCAGAGATATTCTGTAGGTGGTAAGATAGATACTGGGATTTTAGCTCATTTTAGTGATGTTAAAGTTAACGACCTTATTAAAAATCTTAAAGAAAAGAACTTCCCAGAGGTTCGCAGGTGGGTCGTTAGCAACTTGGATAATGATTCTTCTGTACTTTTGCGGCGTATTTACGATAGTTTATACGATGCCTTGGTTCCTAACACCATACCTTCTGCTGTCCTTATTATTGCTAAGTATCAGTACCAAATCGCATTTGTAGCAGATCAAGAAATAAATATGCTTGCAGCATTGACTGAGATTATGGTAGAGTGTGAGTTCAAGTGATTTTTAAAGGTATGAAAAAGAAAGAGAAACTAAGAGCACAAGTTAAATCTAGATGGTATTATATCTTCTGGGGAACTTGTACTGTAGCAGTATGTGCTGGACAAGTCTTGGTAGGAAGTGGTTTCCGTAGAATGTCGGAAAGTCTTGATAGGGTATTGGATGCTCCTATAAGAATGGATATTGGTATTCCAAGATCAAGACATCGTATGATAGTTCCTGATTATGAAGAAGAAGGTCTTTGGTACCCTACAGATCCTCCTACACGGATATGATATTAAGTGAATCAGATGCTCTTTGGGCTGCTAATGAATTTATTGATTATTTTGGAAGATTTCACACGATTGAAGATTACATCCGTTTTACTAAAGAAGCAGCAGTAGGACAACGAGGTAATTCAATTTATTCTTTGAAGGATGAGTTCTTTAATGAGGACATTCATCCTGATGAGATGGATTTTGATGTGAAGTTTGTTGGAGAGAGGTTTCAGCAATCAGTTCCTCAAGAGTATTATCATGAACTTTTAACAGCAACTTCTTCTGCAATTATTGAAAAGAATATTCCTGGTAGAGAATTGCGGTGGATGATATATGAGAAGAATAGTGGAAAGATAATTGGGTTTGTTCGTTTTGGATCTCCTACCATTAATTCTAAACCAAGGAATGAATGGTTGGGGGAACCAGCAAATCTTTCTATCTTTAATCGTCATTCTGTGATGGGATTTGCAATTGTTCCATCACAACCTTTTGGATATAATTATCTTGGGGGAAAACTTCTTGCACTGATGTGTGTATCTCATTTTGCAAGAGAGGCATTGAATGATGTATTCCAGAAAGATATTGGATGGTTTGAAACAACTTCATTATATGGTTCTACGACCTCTGCGTCGCAGTATGACGGTCTTAAACCGTTCATAAGGTATAAAGGTCTAACTGATAGTAAGTTCCTTCCCCTGCTTCATGATGAGGCATTTCATCGTCTTCATGATAGGTTCACCTATTTGAATAACAATCCATTGACAGAGAATAGAGCTTCTTCTAAGAAGATGAAGAGGCAGACAAAGATGATTTCTATTATTAAGAAGTCTTTAAAGGATCAGGAGAAACTTAAAGAATTTAATGATGTAATTGATAATGCATTTAGTCTTACTCAAAGAAAGAGATCATATACATCTGATTATGGTTATGGAAATGTTCGTGAAGTGATGCTTGGTGAACAAGATAAATTAGTTCGTGGACCTAATTGGGATAAGTTTTATCTTGAGAATATTATTAAGTGGTGGAAGAAGAAGGCAGGTAAGAGATATGAAAAGTTAAAGTTAGAGGGTAGGTTTAGAACCGAGGTCGAACTCTGGACAGAAGATCAGGATATTCAAATTATACGATGATTGAAATTTTCGATAACTTCTTTCCAGAGAAAGTTAGGGAAGAGATTTATAGATTGTTATTGAGACCACAGTGGGGTTTAACTGGGGGAAGAGATGGTAGGAGATTTTGGCACATAGATGGTCTTCAGAAAGAAGAATATTTTAGTGAATATTTGTTTGATCTTATTCAATATAAGATTAGAAGACGGTGCAGGATTAAAAGAATATATGCTAATGGTCAAACTGCAGGTCAATGTGGTAATCCTCATTATGATGATGGGGATATGACCTTTCTTTATTATCCCAATCCAGAGTGGAAATTAGAGGATCAAGGGCATTTAGTTTTCCTTGAAGGTGAGGATGAGGTTTCTAAGATGATCACTTATAAATCTAATCGTGGTGTTTTGTTTCCTACTAGTCTCAAGCATTACGGTGATGCACCTCACAGATTGTTTTCTGGATTAAGAATTTCTTTGGCATATAAATTATGGAATTAAAAGACTGGTTGAATTCTATCAACTTTACAAAGGAAGATTTATCAGAAGATATAAGGGAATACCCTCCTTATATTGTTAATCGTTGTTTATCAGGTCATCTTGATTGCATCATGTTTGTTAATGAAATGAATAAATATCATTTCTTAGATAAGGATATGCAATATTCTTTTTATCTAAATACTTTGAGGAAAAAGAAGAGATTTTCTCCCTGGCTCCGTAAGGAAAAAGTCACGGACCTCGAAATCATCAAACAATACTATGGTTATAGTAACGAAAAAGCATCACAAGCTTTGAAGATATTAACCCCTGAACAAATTAATTTTATTAAACAACGACTTGATACTGGAGGAATGAGATGACTGGAATGGTTGAACCTACTGTGGAGTGGGCCCAGGATAAGATGCTTGAGGTGGTTCTAAATGAACCTGATGATTTCCTTAAAGTACGTGAGACACTTACACGTATTGGAGTAGCATCCAGGAAAGAGAAGAAACTCTATCAGTCCTGCCATATACTGCACAAGCAGGGAAGATATTTTATTGTTCACTTCAAGGAACTCTTCGCACTTGATGGGAAACATGCAAATCTTACGTTAAATGATGTTCAACGTCGTAATCGTATTGCTCTATTACTTGCTGATTGGGGACTTATTTCAGTAGTAAAACCAGATTCTGTTAATGATGTTGCACCTTTGAATCAGATTAAAGTATTAGCATATAAGGATAAAGGTGACTGGGTGTTAGAACAGAAGTATAATATTGGTAAGAAAACTAAACCCCCAGAATCTGAGTAATTGAAAAAATTTATTTTTGATGTTGACGGTACTTTAACTCCTAGTAGGTGCCAAATTGATCCAGACTTTAGAGCTTTTATGCTTAAGTTCTCGTGGGAGAATGATGTCTATCTTGTTACTGGTAGTGACAGGAAGAAGACATTAGAGCAGGTAGGAGAAGATTTATATAATAGATCTAAGATAGTATATAATTGTTCTGGTTCTGATGCATATGACGGTGATAAGAATGTTTATCGATCTGATTGGGAGTTACCTTGGGATGTAGAGAGATTTTTAGATGATGAATTAGATTATAGTTCGTTTCCTATTCGTAATGGTAATCATATTGAGAGAAGACCTGGTGGAGTTAATTTTAGTATTCTAGGTAGGGATAAGGATCCTTTCCTTGGTAGAGAAGAATATATGAGATGGGATAAGGATACTGATGAAAGAGCAGTTATAGCAGATAGACTTAGGAGTAGTTTTCCTGGGTTGTCTGTGGCTCTTGGAGGTCAGACTGGTATTGATATTGGACCTTATGGTAGTGATAAGAGTCAAATATTAAGAGATTTCTCTCAAGATGATGAGTTACATTTCTTTGGTGATAGAATGGAGAAAGGTGGAAATGACCATTCATTAGGGGAAGCAGTAAAAGAAATGGGCGGTTATCCTCACCATGTTAAAAATTGGGAGGACACCCGAACACAATTATTGGGTATTCACGACTGACCTTTTATGGATTTTGTGGTTAAATAATATTGGATGCCGAAAGGGTCCACACAACATAAACTCGCTTAACAAGGAGCTAAGAAAATGACTAACCTAGCACGGTTTCATGCAGCCAATCTTCCTGAACTCATGGAGAGAATTCAGAGAAATAGTATTGGTTTGGATGATTACCTAAATCGTTTCTTTAATGAAACAACAACAGAGAATTATCCCCCTTATAACATAATTCAGGTAAACAATGTAGAGTCTAGACTAGAGGTTGCTCTTGCTGGATTTAAAAAAGATGAAGTTAAAGTTTACACTGAGTATGGTAAATTAAATGTAGAGGGGAAGAAGGAAGAGAAAGAAGAGAAAGATCAATTTGCCTTTAAGGGACTTGCTCAAAGATCCTTTAATAGATCATGGGGTATTTCTGATGATACAGAAGTACAGAAAGTTGAGTTTGAAGATGGACTACTTACTATTACAGTTGGTAAGATTGTTCCTGAGCATCACGCCCGAAAGGACTGGCTCTAAATAGTCAAAAATATTTTGTTATGGATTATAAAACTGCAGGTGTTGATATTGAAGCTGGAAATGCTTTTGTTGAAAGACTAAAAGAGAAAGCACCTACTATTGGTGGTTTTGGTGGTATGTTTAAGGTTCCTCGTGGTTACGAGGAACCTATTTTAGTATCTGGTGCTGATGGTGTAGGTACTAAACTTAATATATGCAGGGTTGCTAATGATTATACAACCATAGGTATTGATCTCGTTGCCATGTGTGTTAATGATGTGATTACTTGTGGTGCTAAACCATTATACTTCTTAGATTATATTTCTACTCAGAAGTTGGATGATAATGTTGAACAGATAATGGAAGGTGTTATTAAGGGATGTGAGATAGCAGGAGTAGAGTTATTGGGTGGAGAAACTGCAGAGCATTTCAGACAGACTAATTATGATCTTGCTGGATTTTGTACTGGTATAGTTGAAAAGAATGATATAGTTGATGGTAGTATTATTAAACCTGGTGATAAGATTATTGGTATTGAGAGTAGTGGATTGCATAGTAATGGATATAGTTTGATCAATGATATGTTGTGGAAGCATAAGATAAAATGGAAAGATACTCCTGAGTTACTTACACCCACAACCATCTATGCACCATTGATACAAGATTTGTTAGATGAGTTTCCTATTCTAGGTATGGCACATATAACAGGTGGTGGTATTCCTGGAAATATCTCAAGATGTTTACCAGAAGGATTAACTGCAAATATTGATTATAACTCTTGGACTTTACCTGAAATCTTTAGTAAGATAATGTGTGCTGGTGAAATAGTAGAAGAGGAGATGAAGAAAGTATTTAATCTTGGTATTGGATATTGTTTAGTGGTTCCTGAAGAGGTGGTAGAAGAGGTTCAATTAATGATTGGGTTGCGGTCTTGGGTTATTGGTGATATAATTAGTACAGGCATGAACCAACTATGACTATTAAAATCTTGCTTTTGAAATCGGGAGAAGATGTTATTGCAGATGTGCAAGAGATGATGTCTTCTGATGATGATGTTATGGGATATTTACTCAATAAACCATGTGTTGTCAAAGTAAGGTCTAAAGGACAACTGACTGCTGAAGATATTGATGCAGGAAATAAGGAAACTACTATTGCAATGTATCCTTGGATGCCTTTAGCTAAAGAACAACTTATTCCTCTTTCTACAGGTTGGGTGGTTACTATGGTAACTCCTCAAGATAAAATTGTTGAGATGTATAGAGAGGATGTATTAAAAAATTTCGAGGATCCTAATGATAAAACTAATAGTATTACTGGACCAGATGAAATTGGTCTCACAGATTGATGAAGTTACTTCTGAGTTAGGAGAACCTGATTGCAAATTAACTGAACCTTTTGTATTGAAAGAAGATGGTACATTAACTCCTTGGTTAGTTGATGTTACCAATGAGAATGTTTTCATGATATCATCAGATAAGATTCTTACTCTTACAGAACTTAAACCCACCTTACTTGAGAAATATCAAGACCTTCTTAAATAATGCGTTTCTACACTAATGTTCAATTGATTGGGAATCAATTCCTGGTTCGTGGGGTAGATGGTGGGAAGAGGTATGAGCATAGGGATGAGTTTTTCCCCACTTTATTTGTTAAATCTAAAAAGAATACTAAATATAAAACGTTGAGTGGAAAATCAGTTGAATCTATTAATCCAGGAACGGTACGAGACTGTAGAGAGTTTTATAAAAAATACGAGGATGTGGAGGGATTCGAGATATATGGTAATGATCGTTACATCTACCAATATATTTCAGAAAAGTACCCTGAGGATGAGATCAAGTTTGACATCAGTAAGATTAAACTTGTTACTTTGGATATTGAAGTTGCGTCTGAGCAAGGGTTCCCTGATGTTGAATCGTGCGTGGAAGAGATCCTTGCTATCAGTATCCAGGATTACACAACAAAAAAGATTACGACCTGGGGAAGCAAGCCGTTTAAGAATAATCGCAAGGATGTAACATATCATTACTGTCCGACAGAACATGCACTGTTAAGTTCATTTATTAATTATTGGATGCGTGATGTTCCAGATGTGATTACTGGATGGAATATTCAACTATATGATATCCCATATATTTGTAAACGTTTGGATCGTGTACTTGGTGAGAAGTTAAAGAAGAGGTTTTCTCCTTGGGGATTGGTATCAGAAGGAGAGATTTATATTAATGGTCGTAAGCATACTACCTTTGATGTTGGTGGTGTAACGCAGTTAGATTATCTTGACTTATATAAGAAGTTTACATATAAAGCACAAGAGTCATATAGGTTAGATTATATTGCAAGTGTTGAACTTGGTCAGAAGAAACTTGACCACAGTGAGTTTGATACTTTTAAGGATTTCTACACAAAAGGTTGGCAGAAGTTTATTGAGTATAATATAATTGACGTGGAACTTGTTGACCGTCTGGAAGACAAGATGAAGTTGATTGAGTTGGCATTAACTATGGCATATGATGCTAAGGTTAATTACAATGATGTCTTCTATCAGGTGCGGATGTGGGACACTATCATATATAATTACCTCAAGAAAAGAAACATTGTAATACCACCAAAGAATAGATCACAAAAGAACGAAAAGTACGCAGGAGCTTATGTTAAGGAACCGAAACCAGGACGCTATGATTGGGTTGTCTCTTTTGACCTTAATAGCTTGTACCCTCATCTTATTATGCAATATAATATCAGTCCCGAAACACTCAGGGAAACTAGACATCCCCGCGCGAGCGTTGAAAGGATTTTAAATGAGGAGATAGATGACTTTGATAGTGAGTATGCGACTTGTGCAAATGGTGCTCAGTATAGAAAAGATGTAAGAGGATTTCTTCCAGAGTTGATGGATAAGATGTATGGTGATAGAGTGGTCTTTAAGAAGAGGA
>VTLG01017336.1_pt1 | contig 19039 bp, 29 predicted proteins | sample 4694571 | NCBI WGS metagenome assembly VTLG01 (sample SAMN12604809, study PRJNA352737) | marine metagenome | biome: ENVO:00000447; feature: ENVO:00000209|ENVO:00000569|ENVO:01000036; material: ENVO:00002151; isolation source: viral sequences binned using virsorter ...
GTACAATATCAAAATATTACGCTCATCACGGATGGATCTAACTGGTTTATCATTTGAGGTTTTTCATGACTTACTTAATAAGAAAAAAAGCTGTTACTAGAATGGTTTCTTTGAATGCTGATGGGACACAAACAGGAATAGGTGATGGTGATAAAGTATTTTTTCCAACAAAAACTACAAGCGGCGGCGATTCTGTAAGCATTTCAAGCGGTGTGATTTCACTAAGCAGTAATCACGATTATTATATATCTGTTAATGTTGATGCAACGCGGTCAAGTGGGAACATCGATATAGCATTTGAATGGTACAATGACACAGCAGGGACGAAACTAACAAGGTCAGACGGAGCTTTCGAAGCACGATATTTACCTACAACAGGAGCCCTTCCTGGTCGTGATGGTTGCGATTTTGGTCAATTAATATTAGAAGAACCTAATTTTAATATTTCTGTAAGATTGAACAGGCTAGGCAGTAACACAGCAACAATAAATGCTGGATGTCATTTATTCATTTTAGAATTTGAGAGGGATTAAATGAGCTATAAACCAAAAACTAATTCAATAATGTATGGGGGATATTTAAGCACATCTCAAACACTACCATATGATGCGACGACTTCTTGGCATACTGTCAATTTACAATTTGACTATGATACAGCCATCAAAAGTTGCAGAAGCGTAAATGGGGAAATTATACCAAACTATTCAAAATCGTTTTCTTTTGCTGATGTATGTTGCACATATGCAAACGGTTATTATAGTTATATTTACGGATTTTCAGGCGGATTAAGAAAAAATAATGCACTTCTTGGAAGAAATCAGCTTTCGAGAGGTGATGTAGTTTTTGATATTGTAACGACTACAGCAAGAGTCCATGCAAGTCAAAGATTTGTTTCTTCTGGAACTAGCAGACTTTTAGACCCCGAAGGTTTGAACCAATTAGTAGGAGTTTTCATATGACATTTTTAGCTCATAGAAAAGCAAACATTAAATCAGATATATTAAGTATTTCAAGTGTGGCCGCTTCCTCGGTAAGTGTGGGCACTACTTATTCTATAACTGGCACACCTACTCACACCTCAGCAACAATTAATGCAGGATATTTAGTTTTAAATAATTCAAGCAATTGGAGATTAGAAGCAGAATGCTGTATTCAATATTATTTTAACAGTGTAACGGCATCAAAAAAACTTGAAATACAATTTTGGGATGGTTCTTCATATTATGGAAACAGAGGAATGCTTGAAGGCGGAATTAATCAAACTGTTTGTAGGTCTCCTTGTACTTTATTTATTCCAGCGAGTTCAATTAGCAGTACTTTGAGTTTAATTCCAAGGGTAACAGCTTTATCTGGTACTGATTTGACTAGTTTTGCTGGTACTCCCTCAAATGAAATAAGAATACTGGAGCTTCCAACATGATTGAGAGAATAATGTTTAAACAAGATATGGCTTACACAATTATAATTTTTGTTGTCTTGGTATGTTTAACTGTTGGCTATTTGCTCGGTAAACAAGACCCTGCTGTTGTTTGTGCTGACTATATTATAGAAGTTGAAGATCTTAAAAATGATAAAATCAAGAGTGATATTGATTTAACAACGTGCAAAGCAAAAAAAGCGGGTGAAGCTGCTTTGAGCTGTGAATCAGTTTGCAATAAGCGAGTAAAACAAGCACTTGATACGCATAGAGACTGGGCTTGTAATGACTAATCTTTTACTATCAGTTTTGTTGATGCTTACCCCTTTGAAGCCTGAGAACATTCCACCAAATTGGATTTATCTTGGTCAAGGTGTTGAACCCATCAAGGCTATCAAGGTTGATAAAGACTTTGATCTTAAGATTAGGGAACCTTCTGCACTGCTTACGGTTTCAGAATTTATAAGGCTTAAAAGTGCGTTGGAAAATTCACCTGACCTTTGTGTATGGGCTATTGATGAAGCTTTAAAAGAATGTGAAAAAGGCATGACTAAGGCATTAACAGAAGCATACACTAGAGAGGTCGACCACCTCGATATTATTAAAGCGTATGAAACTAGATTGTTAAAACTTGAAGATTCATTGAAAAAAGAAAAGAAATATAATAAAATAATGTTATATGTTGCAAGTGGTCTGGGTTTTGTTGCAACGATCACCACTACATTGTACATAATCAAAAGGTGAATCATGGACATGAACGCTGTTGACATTGGAACACTTCTGGCTATAGCGGGCTTAATCTACAAGACTACTCAAGATAAAATTGTTCAGGCTGAGGCTATGGGACGATTAAAACAACAAGTTCAAAATCTAGAAATAAAAGCCCAACAAATCGATACTAAATTTGAGAGTATTGATGATAAGTTACAAAGTTTACTAGAGGGTTTGACTCGTCTTGAAACTATAATCAATCAACAAGATTAGTTCTTCTCTAGCTCTACTAGTTTATAGTATGCTTTCCAGTCGGTCGGGTTCATTTGACCAAGAATTTTTTGTGATTCTTTAGCGTGTTTTTCATGCATAGAATTAGCTTGTCTAAGTGCTTCCACAAATGCACCATGTGCGAGTCTTGGACCGTACCAGGAAGGGCTTGCAGTTTCTAAAATAGGATATTCAACCACAAATCCGTCATGAACTGCTTTTACTTGTTCGGGTTCTCCTTTGTACCAATCAATTTCAAAAGACCAGCTTCTTCTTGTCACTTGATGAATGACTACATTATAAAAGAAACTTTCAAGCTCTTTGGGTGTCATGTCAGCAAGTTCTACACTGTGCCTTGAAGTCGTGGAATTTACTTCTTCAAAACTAATATCATGTTCTTCACATATATCATAAAAGTCTTGTTCGTTCGTAAAGTTCCAAACGGGTTGATAATTTACTTCTTGCTTTGGTTGTGGCTTTGGTTGTGGTTGTGGCGGTGGTTCGGGCTGTGGTCGATGGCTAATATTTAACTCTTCACCTAATGATTCCGCGCTTATCTTTGCTCTTTCGTCATCACTCATTTTTGTATTATCTGCTATTTCATCAGCTGAATAGATACCACTTACAGCGTCAGGAAAGACGGCACGAAGACCCATTGTTAATACTCGACTTCGTAACATTTGAAGCGGCATAGTTCTCCAATTACGGTTATTAGTCAAGCCTTGATTCTTTGCCATTTCAAAAGTGAAAGTGAATTCATGAATTATTTCTTCAGGTTCATCTTTACGGCTAAAGATCATCTTACAATGTTGATGATCCCAGGTGACTATCTTCATATAACGAACCAAGCCACTATTACGACATATTCCAGCCATAGCGTCAGCGTTCAAGCTTGGTTTACCTCTGAGACAATAAGCTTGAGTAGAAACAAGACCCATATCTCCTTTAAAGTGATGACCAAATGAAGCATGGCATTTAAGAAGGTCAAGCGGTGCGGATTGGTCGAGTAATGAAGCAATTTCTTTGGCTTGCTCTAAAGATGAAGGAACATAAATTGATTGATACATAATACTTCTCCTGTATTGTGTTTGTTTATTGGATCATGTCAGGGGTTAAAGGATATTCAGGAAAAGACTTTGAAGATTTTAAAGATCTTTCCCAAGTTAAAGGGTTATTATCACACCAGTCTTTTACTTCATTGTAAGAAGGTGTGAATGTATCACTAGCTATAAGAAGCTTTCTTTGAAACGGACTTATTGATGTTTTTACACGTTCCGCACAGTAGGCGGCTTCATCAAGTTCTATATCAATAATATAGTTTATGCTGGTCGCAAGTACGACAAGAGCAAGAAAGATCAAAGCTAGATCATTTGTAATTCTTTGGTCAGGTGTCATGTTGTGGTCCTTTGTTAAGTGTTTTAAAATGAGCGTCCTATTTCACGGTCAAGCTCATCATTTAGTTGGTCTTCGTAGTCTCTTAAGTCTTGGTCATCATGTTCTTCTTCTTCGGTTTCTGTGTCTTCGGTATCATCAAGGTCTTCATTATCGGGGTAAGCATTGCCAAAAAGTAAATATTGATCTTTCATTATTCAGTAACCTTTATAGTAATCTTTGGTATAAAATCGGATGGGGTGAAGTAATCATTTTGAAAAGAAAGAATGTTTGCATGTTCAGCTAATGAGGAAGCCAGATCATCACTTGGTATGATGTGATTATTTATGATTCTTGATAAATAACTGAGAGTGATTCCTGTTCTTTCAGCAAGTAAAGAAAGTTTGACATTCTTTTTAAGGAATTGTCTTTTATAGACCTTCATAGTTCTTCTCCTTTGGTCTTAGGTTGTGAGATATTGTTATATTGTTTTTTTATTAATGTAAAGTTTTTTTGTTGTAAAGTTTATTTTAATTTGATAAATAATATTTAACCCTTCAACACAGGAGAAGAACTATGAAGGAAATCGAAGCCCGAAAGGCAATACTAAAAAGAACTGACTTGACCGATTCAGACAAAGTTATATTGATGGCTATCTTATTGACTGTCGATTGGCAGACTTGGACTAATCGAACAAGTTACACAGCACTTGCAAAACTTACAGGTAAAAAAAGACACAATCTTGTAAAGTATATTAAGAAATTTGAGAAGCTAGAATTGATTTCTAGAGACTGGTTTACAAGTGGAAAATGTAAAGCTCCAGTTATGAAATTAAACATTGAAAACCTTGAGCAATCTGATTCTCAATATATAACACCCTGTGATACAAAAGATAACACCTCTTGTTATACAGAAGATAATACCTCTGTTATACAAGAGACAACAGAGGCAGTTATACAGGATACAACACTAACAACTAACTATAATAACAATATATATACAACCATTAAACAATATGTCTATGAGGTTGAACCTGGAGAGGTTTGGGGCAATGAATTGAGAGAACAAGTAGAAGCTGATTTAAAAGCAAATAAGGTAGGTGAATCATGAAAAGTCTGTCACAAGCCCTTGAAGGTTCTTTGGTTGGATTAAAAAAAATTCAAGAACTCAAACGACAAGAAACAAAGAACAAGCCAAAAACCAAAAAACAGTTTTTAGATTTTCGTCATCTTAATGCAACTAATCTTGAGCTTGAAAACTTGGTTTATAAAAACGCTCCTTTTTTTCAATGCAAAGAATTACCACAATGTGGAAGGTGTGAAGGTGGTTACATTCCTGAACGTGTTGGAAATATCATAACTTCAAGACTTTGTAAGTTTTGTGAAATACCAAGAAGAAAAATGAATCAACTTACCAAGCTTCAACTACCTAGTGATAGTTATGGTATGCATTTCAAAGCTTATGAATGGGATTCACCAAAGCAACAAGAAAGGGTGCAAGGTTTGCTAGATTGGATGCAACAACCGAAAAACAGAGAAATACAAGCAAGCCCTTCACTTTATCTTAGAGGTGATCCAGGTAATGGGAAAACATCACTTCTTTATTGCATGGCTAAAGAAGCTGTGTTCAGCGGTTTAAAGGTTGTGTATATTTCACATAATCAATTAATTGACCAAATCAAGAGATCTTATAGCGGAGATAAAGACCCTTTGAAACATTGGCTTGATGATATTGATTTACTATTATTTGATGAGTTTTGCGGTGTTGGTGGTGGTGCTAATCAGACCAATTGGTTTAAATCGACTACAGCCGATATAGTGCAAAAGATCTATGAGCGTTGGAAGTCAGGAAAGCTTAGTGTGATTCTCACAAGCAATTTGACAAACCAGCAATTAAAGACCGCTATTGATCACAACAAAGCTATTTTAAGCAGATTTATAGCTATGTTCGGTGAACCAATTACAATGATAGGACAAGATCGTAGAATACAAAATACTGATCTATTACAAGCCTGGATAGGTTAAAGTTTCTTCTTGACTTTGCTTAGTGTACGGTTTAAGGTCTAGTACACTTTGAAGTGAAAGGAGACACAATGAGTGAAAATAAAATGATTCCTAAAACATTTAGGACAAGCAAAGAAAACCTTGATTACTTGCAAAGGTTAGGCAAGATAAACCATAGATCTATCAGTCAACTAATACATTTAAGTTTATCTTATGTCATTGAGAACCATCGAAATAATCGAACAGGAAATCAAGTCAACCTTGACCTATTACGAATTTTGGGACCAAGCGAGGCACCTTCCTACCTCAGCACAGACAGCGGACTACTTCGCAACCAGACTCCAAAAACTGAGGGAAGAACTAAATGAGTGCAAGCGTCAACAAAATAACCCTGATAGGAAACGCGGGGAAAAATCCCGAACTGATCGAAACGAATAATAAACCATTTGCGGTTTTCTCACTCGCTACCACAGAAAGTTTTAAGAAGCCAAACGGAGAGTATGACAATCAAACAGAATGGCATAAAATAAAAGTATTTGGGTATTCTGCTGGTCGAGTAATGAACCAAATACAAAAGGGTTCACTTGTCTATGTGGAAGGTAAATTAACCAGTTATCAAAATCAAATTGGTGCCACACGATGGGAAGTCGTAGCAAAGACTTTCAAGGTTCTTAAAAATAAAAAAGAGCAACAACATTCAAGCCAATTGCTTGGACCTGAAATCAATAGTCCCTGGGGTAATTCATGAATACTATTGATAAAGCTATTGAGCTAAAAGAAAGCGGCTTAACTACCAAGGAAGTTATAGACCAACTTATAAAAGAAGGTCGAACCATGCCAAATGGTGATCCAATAACCAAAGCTAGAATCTACAAGTGGGTCAAGGGGATCAACCCACAAGGAGGACGTAGAAAGCAATGCATGAAAAACATGTCACAAGTAGAACGTGAGGAATATTTAAAGGGTTCAAAAGAACGAAGCAAGGCTTACCAAAGAGAATGGAGATTGAAGAACAAAGAATATCTAAAATCTTGGAATAAGCGTTGGTATGAAGAAAACAGGCTAACACTTAGAAGGAAGCTAGGATGATTAATTATATTTATCAAGACAACATTGGAAGCGTTGAACTGATCGACCATATGGGGAATGATAAATCAGCGGTTAACGCCGCTAGAGTTAGCTTTTTAAGAGATACAAAAGACCAAACTTTATCAGCAAGAGATAAGAAGTTAATAAATTATCTAGTAAGTAATAATCACACTTCACCTTTCGAGCATATGACGGTGACTTATAGAATTACCGTTCCTTTGTTTGTAAGAAACCAAGTGATGAGGCATAGAACATTTTCATATAATGAAGTTAGCCGCCGTTATACTTCTGATAATATCCAAACTTGGAAGCCCATAGAGTTCAGGGGACAAAGCAAGGCTGACTTACAATGTAGTGAAGGCACTATTGAAGATCAAGATTGTGGGAGTATGTACGACTATGCAATAGCTTCTTCTTTGAATGTTTATAATGATCTTATAGAACGTGGAATTGCTCGCGAACTTGCCAGGGCTGTTTTACCACAAGCAACTTACACCACTTTCTACATGACTGGATCAATTCACAACTGGGTTAAGTTCTTGTTGTTAAGATTGGATGAACACGCACAGAAAGAGACTAGGTTAATGGCTAAGGCAATTCTTGATTCTTTGGTTAGTCTTTACCCTGTAACCATGAAAGCCATGATGGGTGACCTATGAAGTTTATTAAATTTATAGTCTGTAATGTGCTTCCTGATAGAAAGTACAACCCTATGCACTGTGAATACATAAACGTAAAAAAGATTAAAAGCTTTTTTGTTGGCAAGGATCCTGATGGAAAACAGGGGATTCAATTAAATGATGGTCAAGACAAATGCTTTCGAGATTATCGTTATATCCCAGCTGATAAAGATCAATTTAAAGAAGTCTTTGGTTTAGATTGGAATGAACTATGAACAATGATGATAGACCAGATAGACCAACCAACACGCGCGCACATGAGATACTTACTAGCCTCATTCAACTAAGAAAAGCCCTTCAAGATAGATTGATTTATAAAGAAGAAGAAGGAAACTTATCAAAGGAAAGCCAAGCACTTTACAACGCTATTGGATCAACCCTTTATGAAGCATACGGTGAATTATATGGATGGAAAGAAGAAGAATACAACCCGAAAGACAGCACCAAGACAGAAGAAAAGAAAGTCAACTAGGTCCAAAGCTGTCATCATGCAAAGTGTAATTGATCACCTTGAAGTTGGTAATACTATCATGACTTCAGTTCATAAGTCAGGTATTTGCAAGCAAACTTATTATAATTGGAGAGAAGCTGATGATAAGTTTCGACAAGCCGCTGATGAAGCTATAGCCAAAAGTGAAGAAGCACTACTAAACCAAATCATGAGGATGGCTATTACCCGTGATGATTGGAGAGCACCAGCTTGGATTCTTGAAAGGCGTTTCCCTGAACGGTGGTCTGCAAAGCAAGAATTAAAACTTGAAACGAATCAAGCGAGCAATGGAACCGAAGAGGTTCTATCTATGCTTGAACAGATAAAAAACAACCCTCCACAGCCACAGGAGAAGATTTTAAAATCAGAAACTGTGAAGGGTGATTCAACCTAGAACTAGGTCAGACCGAGGGCATGACAAACCCTTGGGTATTGATAACACACAAATATAAAGGAATCAAAGTGAATGTGGATCATACCAAAAAACTTAAAAACGAAGAACTCACACATATATCATTATGCACAGGATACGGAGGCATTGACCTTGGATTGCAAAGAGCTATCCAAAATGTGCGTACAATCACTTTTGTGGAGATCGAAACCTTCGCAATCTGCAACCTGGTTGCGAAGATGGAAAACGGACTTATTGAACCAGCACCTATTTGGTCGAATCTTAAAACCTTTCCTTGGGAAATGTTTAATAGAAAAGTGGATATCTTGTCAGGTGGCTTCCCTTGTCAACCATTCAGTGCGGCAGGTAGAGGAGAAGGGGACAAAGACCAAAGACACTTGTTTCCCTACATCAAGGAAGGAATACGAAAATGTAGACCTTCCATTGTTTTCTTGGAAAATGTTGAAGGAATCTTGTCCAGCAAGCTCAAAGGACAAGATTGGTCCGACCCTGAGCACACACCAGTTTTGCTACACATCCTTAGAGAGTTGGAAAGATTGGGTTACAAAGCAACGGCGGGCTTATTCTCAGCGAGTGAAACAGGTGCACCACATCAACGTAAACGAATCTTCATTCTTGGTATCAGTAATGAACTCACCGAATCAAGCGTTGATTATGTCACCGAACTTATCACAAGAAGCAAGCCAAGAAAGACAGCTTACCCAGCAAGAAGGGGACAAGATCAATATTGGTTTGAACCTCCAAGAGTTACGGTGGGCAACCCCATCAGTACGGGATCAGAAAGACTCAGGGCTATTAAAAGAGAGAAGTCCACGCAAAGACGGGAAACCACGAATAGACAGTGTTCCAATACAAGTTTTCACTCAACAAGGTTACAGAGGGAAGCTGAACCCAAGATGGGTGGAAATGTTGATGGGGTTACCAATTGGTTGGACTGTACCAACGTGTACCAATCCTGTGATAATCGAACCGATGAACTTAGAATGTTGGGAAATGGGGTTGTACCCGACACAGCAAGAACCGCCTTCATCGGAATGTGGGGGGAGTTGGTCAACACCTAGAATTGGAGGGAAGGAAAATGTTGAAAATTGGATAAAACGACAAGAAAAGTGGAAACAAGAAGGAATAAGTTTTTCTTGCCCTCTTGATGTACAAGTGCAGATAGAACAGAAGCTTGTAAAAAGTGAAGATGAAAACTGGTCAACACCACCAGCAAGCCAAAGGGGGGAAGGGTTAGAGCATTATCTCAATAGAATGAAAAGCAGATTTAAGAGAGGCTTTGAAGATGCCTTTGCACCTACATTGCAAATCCAAGTTGAGGCTGAAGAAAAGGGTGTAAATATAAAGAGTGAATTAAATAATATTAAGATGACTTTAGACCATGAACCTTAAGCTTAACGACCTACAACTAGCAATCATCACAGCGTTAAAGGATGAACAAAAGGTGGTAGCCGCTCGCTGTGGATGGGGTAGCGGTAAGACTTGTGCGTTAGTTTTTTCTATCTTATTCATTGCCAAGACTAGACCAAATACTAGTACACTATTAGTCACCGACACGACACCAAGGTACAACAGTGTATTAATGCCTGAAATGCAAAAGTGGTTAAGCCCATTGGGTTGGACGTATAACCACACGAACAAACAATGGTTAGACCCATCCACAGGTTCAACGGTTTGGTGTCGGTCGTACTATCGACCAGGTACGAGAGACGCAACGCACAACCCCCTTGAAGGTTTAAATGTAACAAGTGGGGTTTGTTTAATTGATGAATGTCAAACCTTGAATATTGAAGTAGCTCACAAAGCTCTAGGACGTTTAAGGGCTGGTCCTTCTCCTATCTTGATCTTGGTGGGGCTACCTGTAGCCGATGCTTGGTGGTGTACTATGGCTGAAGCTTCGGGAAGTTTGCCGCTATTATTCACAAGCTATGTCAACCAAGATAACCTAGCTGATGAATGGTTTGAAGCTACCAAACTTCTACCCGCTGAAGAACGTGAAGCCATGATTATGAACAAGCCCAAACCGCCAACAGGCTTGATATACCAAGAGTTCACAAAAAGCCACATCATAGAAGGATGGACGTATAAAGAAAGCATGACTGGTCGTATTGCTATAGATTGGGGCTTCAGAAAACCAAGTGTTTTAATTATATGTCATGATGAAGAATTACAAGCTGATATTATATGTCATGAATTCAACCCTAAAGAAGTAACCACAGAAGAATTAACAAACTTAATATTAAGTGTAGCCTATCCACGATCATTAAAAGACATGGCAAGGGGTCCCAAGATATGGCTTGATACAGGTGTAGCAGATAAAGCGGGCAAAGCACGAAATGACCAAACTGGCAAAAGTGCATTTCGAGTAATGAGACAACCACCACCCTTGGGGCTTGGTCTTCCCTTAAGATCTACCACCGACCCGATAAAGGTTGACATCTTAAACGGTGTGCAAAGGCTTAAACGTGCCTTCAACTCAAGACGCTATTTAATAACTAAAGAAGTATGGGAACGTGGAGAACGTGCCACGGGTAACAGCCTAAGAAAAGCCCTTCTTTCTTATGCTTGGGATAATAAAGAACAACCCAAGAAAGATGGTAGAGAAGACCCGTTGGACGCTTTAAGATATGATTGTATTATTTTCAATTGGTCTGATAATGCAGTTGATCAAAGAAACTACACACGGAGAAGCGGTGTAGTTAAAAATAAAAGACGTGTTAAGGTTGGAGGGTCAAAGAATAGGAGCTTTTAAAATGGAACTTATAGAAACCAAGCTAGCCATAGTATTACTTGACCTCATTGATTCAACCAAGTTTGTTCAAAGTGTAGGGGCTATGAAGGCGGCTAAATGGCTTCAATATCATGATAGACTCACACGCTCTTTAATTCTAAAATTCAACGGTCGAGAGATAGACAGGTCTGATGGTTTCTTGCTTTCCTTTGAACGTCCTGTTGATGCTGTGAACTTTGCACTTCACTATCAAAGTACTATACCCCAAAAGACAAAGCTACAATGTAGAATTGGTATTCATTGGGGGGTAATCGTAGAAGTCAAACAAGATGAACTCTACACCTTGAGCGGTGCCAAACAAATCGAGCTTGAAGGTATATCAAAAAATATAGCCGCTAGAACTATGTCACTTTGTGGAGCTGGTCAGGTATTACTAACTAAAGAAGCAATGAAGGCGGTTAAGTCAAGAACAAACAGATACACACCAAAGGGAACACGGTATGCTTGTGCTGGTATGTATCGATTTAAAGGTGTCAAAGTTCCTCAAGTCATTTATACAGTAGGTACCACTATTGAAAGCTTGCAACCACCAAAGGGAAGCGACAAGGTGAAAAGACTAGGTGGACCCAAACGAATCAAAAGCAGATTAAGAGACAAACAGCTTCGAGAATGGTTGTGGTTTTTTGCAAGTCGTACCGCTCTAATTATTTTCTTATGGTTCTTGACTGTCTTGATTCCTATCTTGATGGATAGAAACGCCCGTTTGATGAGCGGGCTTGATTGTTACTTCTATTGGATAGACCCTTATATAGTGTTAATTGAAAAGTTAATTGAGGTTTTCAAATGAATGATAAGAAGCAAAATAAAAGTCATGCAGAGTTCACGAAAGACCAAAAAGCCAAGCGAGGTTGGTGGTTCTCTGTTTTCTTTCTTGTCTTGGTTGTCTTGCTAATCTTATTCTTAACTTATGTGAAGATAGTAGATGAAAACCGTGATGTATTGGTCGGTATACTTGGAGTAATTACTGGTTCAATATCTTCTATGGTCGCTATTGCTTCAGGTCGTGACCCTTCAGAAGTAGAAGAACTTAAGGACAATTTAGCAAGTGCAAACGCTGACAGAGAAGCCCTAATTGCTAGGCTTCGGGATGCTCAAATTCAAATGCAACTTAAAACAGATCAATTGATGGAATTACAAACGGCAGTAATAAACAAGCTTTCAATGTTTGCAAATCAGAAAGCTATACAAACCCAAAATGAAGAAGAAGTGACTTTACATCCAAAAGTTGAAGAATGGATACCTAAAAATTAATTTTTAAAATAAATATAAAAAATATTTGACATGACATTAGGTAACGTGTACTTTGTATACATAAGCAATGACGAAACCACACAGGAGAATAAATATGAAAATGGAATGGATCAAGATTAATATTTCAAAAGCTGCTTTTAAATGTGCTCAAGCTTGTGGCTTCATAGTATATCAAGAAGAATGTTTTTTTGATGCTAAAATCGACAATGGTAAAGTAAGCAATGTAAAAGAGCTTACTGATGCAATCGCTTATATTACATCTAACTCACCTCATAAAACTTATGAGGCTATGGGTAAAACTCTTATCAATAAAGTAATCAAAGCTGCTGTAGAGTATGAACTTAACATAGCTCTTGAGCTAGAGAAAGCAAAGCAAGCAGAGGCAGCAAAACAAGCAGAGGAAGCAAAGCAAGCTGCTGAGCTTGCTAAACGAATAGAAAAATACAAAGCAGCTCCAATTTGTATTTTGTCTTTAATGCAACCAGCTTAAGACATAAACCAACCATGTAAACAAGGGGGCAAACAAGCCCCTTTTTTTATGCCTAAAAATTAATTTTTAAAATAAATATAAAAAATATTTGACATTAGGTTAAGCATTGTATACATTGTATACATAACCAATGAAACAAGGGATTGAACAATGAAAGTTCTTCACACTTCTCCAAGCAAGATTGAAACTATTAACTCAAACCAGGGACCTTTTGGTGGTGCTTTATTCTTTAGTTCTGAAGAATATTGGAAAGGTGATGTAAAATTCATCTATAGTGTTGAACTTGAAGAAGACCAAATCATTGAAGTCTTCAATCTTGAGTGCGAAGAAACAACACTTGAGATTCAAGAACTTATTGAAAGATGTTTAGAAGTAGAAATTGATGAGTATCAAGCAAGCGACTTATTAACAAATAATGAAACTGTTTGGGATATGTTTGAAGGTGAAGATGCTGAATGGTTAGCAGATCTAGACTGGACGATTCAAGGTTTACAAGCTAAGGTTGCAAAACAAGCGGGCTTTTTAGCAGTAGAAAGCATGGATGAACAAGGAACCGTTTACATTATCAATATGGTAGGAAAAGAAAGTTTACTTACACTTGAAGAAACAAGATAAACTTACTAAACCAATCAAGTAAACAAGGGGGCAAACAAGCCCCTTTTTTTATGCCTAAAAATTAGCTAACATCTACAAGCTACTTTGACCGCTTCGCTTGTTTCGGAGGTGAGCAAGCGAAGCGGGAACTAATAGCCCAAGACCCTTGAATCTTATTTCTTATCATCCGTATATTTAAACACGTTAAGGAGTAGTCTTGGGCTTTGTGTATATAACACTTGATTTTATATTGTACAAGCTTTTATTGATAAAATAGACTTAAGGTGTATATATTACTAAAAGAGACAATTTTAAACAGTGAGTTCGCTAATGAATCAACAAAGCAAAGATAAGACACATAGACATCTTCGAGCATTGTCTCCCCGCTTTGTGACAAAAGGAATAACAGGAACTCAACTTGGTGGCGGTGTCATAACAGGCAAAGAAAACAATTCACAATTAACAGGGTTAAACTGGGTAACTGAAGCCGAAGAAATGTTGAGAACTGATCCAATCGTAAGGCGTTCTTGGCATATGTTACGGCAAACTTTGTTAAGTGCTTCTTGGAGATTTGAACCAGGTATTGAAAACGACACAGTAGCCCAACGTCTAGCCGACTTTGCAAATGAAGCTTATGGCTTTGATAACTACGCTGGTCAAATGACCGTATCTTGGGAAGATCAACTATCATACCTATTTCAATTTATACCGTTAGGCTATCGCTATGCTGAAGAAATCTACAGAGTAGGACCCGACAGCAAAGGGAATATAAGAGTATGGCTTGATCATTATGCAGATAGAGAACCAAGTGCTCATCAGAAGTGGTTATCAAGAGACAATCAACATTTAGACGGAGTGTTACAAAACACCGTTGGTTTAACATACACACCTGAACCTATACCAGCAAACAAGCTTTTATTACTCACTCTTAATAAAACGGGTTCAAACTTTGAAGGCGTTGGAATGTTGCGTCCTGTTTGGTGGTGGTGGAGAACTAAACAACGTGTAGCGAATCTTATGTGTGTTGGTCTTGACCGTTGGGCTGTTCCTACTCCTAAAGTTAAAGTAGATAGGTCAATAGCTGAACAATTAGGCTTAACTGACGGTGACATAGACGCAATGATAGACGATGCAGAAGCACAAGCCCAAAACTTTATAAGTGCAGAACAAAGTTATCTAGTAGAAAATGGAGCGGTAAGTTTTGATACTTATGCCGCACAGCCTAACTTATACGCAAGTGGACCGATTGAGATAATAACTAAATGTGATTCTCAAATTAGTTCGGCTTTTCTTACACAGTTTGCAGACTTGGGAAATACTGAAACTGGTGCCCGTTCAGTTGGTGAAATACATTTAAGCATATTTAGAAGAGCGGCAATTAACCTATGTGATTTAGTAGCGAGCCAAGTAAGTGGAGTTGATAGGAGAGGTGGTGGAACTATAGGGAGGTTAATTCGTTGGAACTTTGGTACTGTTGACCCTTCCAAACTTCCAAAGCTTACCCATACAGGTCTTGATACTGACGACCTTGCGGAAAGTTTAGGAATGTTGCCAGGTCTTGTCCAAAGTGGTTTATTAACTCCAGATGATGAACTTGAAAGAGCAATAAGAGAAAGACTTGGAGCTGGTGAACTTCCCGAAGATGCGCAACGGTCAAGCCTTGAAAGAACATCTAACTTAAGCGGAAGCGGTGGGGTGGCTTCACTTGCTGAACAGCTTATTAGGAGAAGACGCAATGGTTAGAACTAAAGCACAGACACCAGCACCAAAGAAAGACAGAATCAAAGGAAGCAAAACAAACCCAAAGGGAAGTGCTTCAGGTTCAAGGGGTTCAATTAAGATTGGTGAGGCTACAGAAAAAGCAATTGAAAATATGCGTGATAAGCATAATGACAAATACAAAGCCAAATCTAAAAAGGTTGATTTGGGAATGTTAAAAGCGGTCTTCAGACGGGGAGCGGGTGCTTTTTCATCTACTCATAGACCTGGTATGAATAGAAATCAATGGGGGCTTGCAAGAGTTCGAGCTTTTTTAAAATTGGTCGGTACAGGTGAACGAAAAAAAGCTTACACAACAGATCTTGATTTATTACCCAAAGGACATCCGCAAAAGACCGAAGCCAAAGCCGAAGCCTTAGCAATACCTGACAAATACAGCCACATAGACTTTACACCACCAAAGGGAGTTCAAGAAGCGGCAAAACGTGCCTTGGAAGTTCGAGCAAGCAAACCACCCTCACAACGTGGGATGACACCTGTAGGAATAGCAAGGGCTCGTGATTTGGCAAATGGAAAAACACTAACGCCCGAAACCGTTAAAAGAATGTTTTCCTATTTTTCAAGGCATGAGGTAGATAAAAAAGGTTCATCATGGAAAGAAAAAGGGAAAGGCTGGCAAGCTTGGCATGGTTGGGGCGGTGATGATGGTTTTTCTTATTCAAGAAAGATAGTAAAACAAATGAAAGCGGCAGACGATAAACAAACCACCTTGAGAGCTTACGGTGAAGCGGTTCAACTTACTAACCTAAGTGAACCCACATATGAACTCCCTGATGGATTAACTATTGGTAAACCGTTCAAGACTTTGGCTCTGGGTCAAGTCTCTTCAAGAATGAACGGTGAAAAAATAGGAAAAGAAATTGATGTTGAATTACTTACTGAAATGATTCGAGTATTCAAAGAACGTCAAGAAGCTGACCCCGTCATCATTGATTGGCAACATGCCACAAGCCCCTTCCAAGGTAGTCACCCAGCACCTCCCGAAAGCGGAAACGCACTTGGTTTAATCGTTGATCTTGAATTAAGACAGGACGGTTTATACGCAACACCAGCTTACAACGAAAGAGGGCTTGAAGTCGTCAAGTCTGCTGGTGGTGTGTTGTGGTCATCTCCTGAGTTTTTGAATGGAGAAGTCTTCTCAAGAGATGGTGGAACCAAAGTCGGAGAAGCTCAACTATTAGCTATAACTTTAACCCCTAGACCTGCTCAATCTAACGACAAGATAAGCAGAGTCACACTAAGCGAAAGGACTAGTTTCATGGATAACATGGAATCAATGTCAGTTGAAGAACTTCGCCAAATGCTTGTCAGTAAAGACGCATTGGTCAAGGAACTTGAACAAAAAATAAAAGACATGAAGGAAGATTCAGAAGCCAAAATGGTTGAAGAAGAATTGACCGAAAAAGAAGAAAAAATGGCAGAGTCTAAAGAAGACGAAGAAAAAGCCAAAAAGATGAAAGAAGAAGAAGACGAAAAAAAGAAAGCTTCTTCAATGGGTCATGATAAATCTTATAAAATGAGTGAGACCTTGACCGAATCAACTTTATTAAATGAGGTTCAAGCCTTAAGAGAAAATAACGCTAAACTTTCACAACGTATTGAAGCCATTGAAGCCGAAAAGAAAGAAATCGAAAAAAGAGAAGCTGTTAATGTTCTCTTGAGAGATGGCAAAATTATTCCAAGTGAAGTTGAACGAGTAGGTAGAGCTTACGAACTCAAAGAAACAGAGCCTTGCTTTTGGCAGATGTTCAGTGAGCGCCCATCAAACTCAAGCATTAATCTAAACACCATCGGACACGGTGCCTCAGGTGAAGAGATTACAAAAGCAACTTTAGACGAACAAGTCCATAGTCTTAAAAAGGAAAAAAATATAACCTTTTCTGAAGCGTTAGACTTATTTAGAACTCAAAACCCAGACTACTACAAGAAAGCCCATGGAGCTTAATTATGTATAATATCATTAAATCTTTTGTAGCCGCTGAAGCTATCACTGAATTTGCCCTTGTTTCTGTTAATACAGCGGGTAAAATTGTTATCACGGATGCGGCTGACGATGCCCGTTGTATTGGTATTGCTCAAAGAGCTTGCAACCTAGGTGATACTGTTGAAGTTGTTGTACAAGGTACAAGCCGTGTGATTGCGGGTGCGACCATTGCCAACACCGTTTCTCTTGTCATGGCTGCTACTGACGGAAAAGTGGCTACTCATGCGACAAGTGGAAATTACAGCATCGGTCAAATCTTACCAAACATTAACCAAGTTTCATCAAGTGCGGGTGATCAGATCTTAATTAAGTTCACCGGTCCTAACAACTTACTACCTTAAGGAGTAGAACATGGCTTCTTCATACGCTAATTTACATCCAGTAGACCAAATCTTAACAAGCCTTGTTCAAGAAGCGGTTCCTAGTGACAATCAACTCATTGCCGATAAGGTACTTGAAACCATCACGATTCCCGAGCGTTCAGGAACTTTACTTGTAGAGAATACACGCAACTTCATGGGTGCGGGTGCTGGTCTTGACATCGAGAGAGCACCAGGTTCAAGTCGTGCCTCTATTGGTGGTTTCGACCGTACAAGCCAAACTTTTAAAGCAAAGATCTTTTCAGCTTCTGACTCAATCGCTATGGAAGACATTTTTGACAGTCAATATCCAGGAAGCGAAGAAGGACGCATTGCCAAAAAAGTTGCTCGTGTAATGAAACTAGCTCGTGAAAAAAGAGCGGCTGATCTTCTTTTTGGAACAGGTAACTTTAATAACAACAATGCGACCGCTGAATTTGGTGGAAAGTTTAACGCTGGTGGCTCTGAGCCTTTAGCTTTCTTACATCAATTAAAAGATACTGTCTTTGAGGCGGCTCATGGAATTAATCCTGATACTTTGGTATTTGGTCGACAACTATTCAGAGAACTAGCACGAAACCCAGAGGTACGTGGTTATGTTGGCGATAGTACTCAAGCGGGTGCTTTCTCAAGTGGTAACCGTATCTTAAGCGATGAGGCGGTTCTTTCTGTGCTCCGTGACGTTCTTGGAATCCCTAATATCTTTGTAGGTCAAGCCCGTCAAGAGACAGCGGTACCTGGTGCGACTTCTTCAGAGTCTTACATTTGGACTGGTGACAGTTTATTCATGGGTATTCTACGCGGTTCTGATGCTATCGTACAAAAGAGCGGCAATGTGAAGGGAATGCCTGTGGCGGCTCTTAATCTTTCTTTCTCACAAATGGTAAGTGGTCAATATGACAGCTTAGATAGAACCCGAAGATATGTATGGGGAGAAGAGGTCAACACCTTCCACGCTGTAGACTCTACACTGGGACGCATCATTACAAGTTGTCTATAAGGTGAATAATGTTTTGTTCGTGTGGTCAAACAACAGTTAACTTATTAAGTGAAACTGACGCTGATAAAAAAGCTATTGAGGACTTGAACCGACAAGCTAAAAGTTTGTCAGGTCCATTAGCTACGTTAACACGGGCAAGGCGTGACCAACTAAAAGCCGAAGTAAAAGCTGAAGAATCTTTTGCTAAGGCTTTGAAAGATTCGGCTCTTAATCTTACTAAGACTATAGAAGCCGCAATAAATACAAAAAGAATAGATACTATTCTAAGCTATACGGATGAACAATTAATGGAATTTATCTTACAAGGTGGGCTTGGTCTTGCTGTAGATGAATTCATAGAACAGACCG
>VTLG01001898.1_pt1 | contig 19036 bp, 29 predicted proteins | sample 4694571 | NCBI WGS metagenome assembly VTLG01 (sample SAMN12604809, study PRJNA352737) | marine metagenome | biome: ENVO:00000447; feature: ENVO:00000209|ENVO:00000569|ENVO:01000036; material: ENVO:00002151; isolation source: viral sequences binned using virsorter ...
ATTATGCTGAAGGTGACTCTAGTTATGGTGAGATAAAAGATTTAGATAGTAATGTTACAGTTACACTAGATGATACTGGTAACAACGCAACTAATGTTAATAACGATGATGATAAGTATATTATGTATGCTTGGACTGCAATACCAGGATATTCTGCGTTTGGAAAATATACAGGTACAGGTAATGCAGATACAGGTCAATTCTGTTATGCCGGATTCAAACCTAAATTCCTTCTAGTAAAGCGCTACGATAATAGTGCTGGCGCACATTGGGGTATAGTTGATTCAGAAAGAAGTCCGTTTAATAAAGCTAATGATTTCCTATATGCTGATAAAACTGATGCTGAAGCCGATGAAGGTGATTACCATGCTTTTGATTTCTTAAGTAATGGTTTTAAACCTAGAGGATCCTATCCAACAACTAATACATCTGGAGGTACATACATCTGGGCAGCATTTGCCGAACATCCATTTAAAACAGCAAGAGCTTCTTGATCTGTTAACTAACACTTTCCCTTCACACTTTTCACCATGCCTTACAAACTTGCTCCAAGTAATTTACCCATTGCAGTTAACACTGCATTCACCGGAACTGATGGTATTAATTACACATCAAGCTGGTGGAAAGATAAAACTGAAGCAGAACGAAATGCAGTCGGTATCACCTGGGAAGCTGATCCCCCTTGGTATGACCAAGAGTTCTATTGGAGTGCATCAAACCCTAAAGACATTGATGGTTTAAAAACTAATTGGGTTCAAAAGCAAAAAGACATTGCTAATTCTCTATTAGCTCAAACAGATTGGATGGTGATTCGTGCAGCAGAAGGTGGAACTGCTGTGCCATCAGCCAATGCAACCTATAGAGCAGCTGTAAGGACTCAATGTGGATTGAGAGAGGCGACAATTAACGCATGCGCGGACACTGATGCTTTATGTGCAACGATTCGAGGCAAGCTTGCTCCAACTGTTGCAGGAACAGCGTCGAACGGAGCGACAGAAAAGAAACAAGATGATGGAACTTCTTATGATCCTGTTCAATACAACGACATAGCAAACCCCGACCTCTTAGAAGACTGGCCTACTCCTATTTAGGTTATCCTCTGAAGGTTCAATATCTCTTGTGAGGAGAACTATGTCCAAAATCGGACTGGCAGCTGCTGCTGTCTTCATTGGTGGTTCAGCTGCTTATGCTGGCCCCTACGTCAACGTTGAGAACAACGCTGGCTTCTTAGGATCTGATTACGCCGGAAGCGTTACAGATCTAGCCATTGGCTATGACACAACATTCGGTGAGAGCGCAACTATTGGAGCGCAAATCGGACCGGCTTTCGTTAATCCTGATGGTGACGTAGACGGATCTACTCAAATCTCAGGCAAGATCTTTGGTGACATTAACTTAAACGAAAAGTTCAATGTTTATGCAGAACTTGCTGGTTTAACTTCCGAAGATACCGACAACCTTTATAACTTAAAAGCAGGTGCTACTTACCGCTTCTAATTTATGAGGAAAATCCTTGATCTTGTCGCTGTCATCTCCCTGGTTTTATCAGGGACCATGGTTGGCGGAACACTCTTTGGTTATATGTATCTCACCTCTGAAAAAGGTCAGAAACAAATCAAAGAACTTGTTATGAACCAAGTCAAAGACCAACTTCCTGGTCTTGTTGGTGGTGCTATGCCTTCTATGACAGGTAAAGCTCTACCAATAGGCGGTAAATCTGGTACTCCTAAAGGCTTACCTTTCGGTGGCAGATGAAATCCCTGATATTGGGGTACAGAGAATCTCTGTGCCCCCAATACCAGACTGGTCAACCTATCAATCACAGAATTTACCCACCGCACCACCTGTAACAGTCAACATTGGAGTTCCAATTGTTGATATTCCTGGCTGTGTAGAAGCACATATTGATAATAAAAAATCTAAAAACCTTCCTATTGATGATGATCGAGGTGTAAAGGTTTTTTGTGATGGAGGAATGCCATCTTTTCAGTCAATGGACTACAGACCAGAAGAAATGGTCTTTACTGTTGAACTAAAAGCCCCAAAGATTAACGGAGAAACAGATGACACAGGAGAAATAGAAGAAGAAGCTCCGCCTGCCTCAGTCATTCCCTTCCAATTGCCCTGTCCCCCGCCTGATGCGATCCCCATTGGTGCGAAAAACAAGGCACAAACCAAAATTATCGTTGGGTATAAGTTTGAAAACGGGGAATGTGTCACGCTTTATGAGCCCATACCACTTCCGCAAGTCATCGGTAACCATTTACCTGGTGCTCCTATCGTTATTACTACCACTGTCATAGCAGCAAGTGGCATCATCGGCGCAACACTAGCTAAACCTTTAGGTGATTATCTATTAAAACTAATTAAACCTGCATTAAAGAAAGTAAAGAAGAAAATAGCAAAAGTTTTAGGCAAAAAAGAGAAAGTTTTATCTACTTTTGAGAGGAAACAGGAGCAACGGAAGAGCCGGAAATAGCGTGCTTGTGTTGTAAGACAGGAGTTGCTATAATATCCTTACAGACATCCGCATATGGAGAATTAGGAGCAAACATAATGCCTCGCAAACGCAAGTCACCGCAGTGTTTTAGACGACTTATCTCAAAATCTAATCTTTTATTAGCAAGAATTTGTTGTTGTATTTTTATCTGTGTATCTACGGCCTGCTTACAGCGTCTTTGAAGCCCACCGTCTAACGGCATTGCAAAATTTAAGCTAACACCACCCGTTAAACTATTAGAATTCTTTTGTCCAGTTCTTATATTTTTATAATACAAAACATCGCCTGGATTATCCAGAATACCATCTTCATTTAAGTCGGAATTATCGTAAACAGGATCTAAATAATACGATTCATACGGCGTCTTAGCAGAAAGAGCACCTGTTAAGAAGGGACTGAGCGTGAGTGTTGGGCCTTGGCACTGTATGTGACCCCCATAGGTGTTCGTATGGAACGGCCCCTGCATAACCTGGACACCTTGATTGATAACTGATCCAGAAGACGAAGCATTAGGAGCGGCGGTAGCAGAGACGCCGCCAATGTCACCACCAAAAGAGGGGCGACAAAAGCCCAAACCAAAGATCGCATAAGCTACTGCTGAAAGACCGAGACGGTATCTGTAATTGACTCTATCTCTGTTTCTCTTTGTATTGTTGTCATCTGAGAAAGACCAGGACCGCTGTAACTTTCGGTGAATTGAAAGGCTGAACCAGGAACGGCGAGGTTCCAATTTGGTTTCTGCGAATGATCTAATCCAACCCATGTGGTAGTAATTCCATTAACAGTATTAGGTGCAACTTCTGTTGAAGTTGGTGTAATTGAACTGCCTGAATGTTGCAGGTTTGTACCAGTAACTGAATACTGCCACCCTGTTTGAAAGTCAATTGATGTAATCGTTTCTGTGACTTTAGTGGCTGTCTCTGTATGGGAATTAAGCGTACCCTGTGTAAATTGAGGGACTACTGGGATCGCTTGTGCTGGAAGGGAAGTCAGCAAAAGCAGAGGTAAAAGCCTCTTCATTTAACTGTGACTTCATTCACAATCTGACCTGTTGCCGTAGTTCCAGCACCGCCTGCGGTTACCGTCACGACTCCAGAGCTAAGAACCGTACCGGCCAAACTGCCAGCCACACCACCGCTACTCGTTGTGGTATTACCAAAGGCAGGCATATCAGCAACAATGCCACTACTGACATCAACACCAGATCCAATTGCTGGTATGGCGTCACCCTGGGTATACGATTCTGAGAAACTAAAGGCCGATCCGTCTGTGCTGATATCGTAAGTTCCTGCCTTCATGGTGGCAGCGGCCGTAGCAGAGCCAGCCGTAAGACCTCCAAAGACACTGTTATTAGCAGAGCTAACAACGACATTGCTACCTGAAACAGCGTATGTGGAAGGCACACGAATCGCTTGCGTTGCAGCTCCATTCACAGTCAACTGAGTGGATGAACTCAGCTTATGAACTAAATCTGCGTGTGCAGGAGCTGTTAAGAACAGCGACGCTAATAGAATTAATCGTTTCATAAATAAGCCTTTGAAATGTTAGTTGCGAAGCCAATGACTGTTATTAAGGCTGCAATAACAGCACTGGCTCCATAGACATTGCGTTCCAAGATCCTGACTCGTTCATTAAGGTCAGAAATCTTTTCTTCGCATCTTTGGATTTTAAGAGCCTGGACAACAATCCGAGTTTCCTGGGATGCATCCAAGCCTGTGAGTCCTTGATCGGTCATGCTTTTGGTTTCGGTTGGGTGGTATCTAAGACAGTTACACCGTCAGCCGTTACAAGCTTAATTGGAGTTTCAATTCTGATCGTGTGGTAAGGGAGAGTTCCTGTTCCACCTTCTTGAGCAGCAGCTTTATCTTTATCAACTTGATAAGTTCCATCATCTTTTTTCTTACCAGACTTCTCTAAACCAAAGCTAGCAAGTCCGCCCGCGAGCAGCGACGCAGGAAATGTGATATCCTGCTTCTCACCATTGGTTAGACCTGGTATTTGTATATAGTTAAGGGTGACAATTCCGCCACTCCAAACTACAACAAGGAGCCGAACAAGAACGCTTATATATTCAAACTGAGTTTCTTTATCCTCCATCTTATCTTTAATAAAGCCAAGAACACCTTTCTTTTTTTCAGGTGTTGGCGTTGGATTCTCTTGTGGTGTTTCCATATAATGAAAGAAGACGAGTCAACATTAGCGATGGATTTGCCAATTGACCCAACACTTGTTGCAGAAGGTCGGCTAACCAAATGGGAGAAAAATTTCTTAATGGATACTTATAAGCGAGACAAAGATGCTGGTCGTAATTTAAATCACTATCACAAGTTCTATCCCAGTCTTTTTCCAAAAGCCTAGGGATTACTAGGAAATATTTGAATTGAATCAACCGGAAAAGGTAAGCGCTCCCATATTTCTACAGTCAGTGCTAAGTCCCAAGCTTTTTCCATATCTTTAGCCATTACCACGGTTTGATACGACAGAGCTGCTAATTCATCTTCTATTCCCAAATAAACACCAGGAAGACGAATGACATAACTACGAAGTTCTCTTTCAGGAGCAATAGGTACAGGTTCATTCATGACCTCTGACACCCATCCATCTAGAATTTCCTCCGCCTGCTTTGGAAAATGCGTCTGGAGAGAGTCCCATAACCTGCGCGTCAAGCGACTTTTCAAGGTTGCCCATGAACGCTTCAAGTTCAAGATCCCATAATTCAGATTTCCTTTCTTGAATTGCTCGATCCTCATCTATAGCTAACGATTCATTCCAATATTGAATTGCACCAGCTAATGCGTCCAGTCGGTCATCATGTTGTAAACAATTCTTTTCTACTGTTAGGTGTGTTAATTGATGAAACAACTGATATGCCAAAGCTGTCTCTACGGGATCATTCTCTCTGGCTTTAGCATCATCTTCAATTACGGAGCGATTGATGATAAGGCGGTGTTGATTCAGAACTGGTTCAAGAGCATTAATAATTCTTCTCTCCTTTTGGAGATTACTTCTAACAGGTTCGACAGTACAGGGATAATCCGTCCGTAAATATGGTTGCAGGAGGCTCTGTAGCATCCCCTGACCGAATTGATCTTCTAACAGGATGAGATTTACCTTATGACGTTTAGCTGCCTTTACAAGACCTTCTAGGACAGGTTCTGTATAACCTTCTTTAAATGCACCGACCTCTAAAACAAAGAGGTTCCCATTTAAATGAGCAACAATGGCGTAAGCCGTTTCATCCAAGCCGCGGCCCGATGGGTCAATAAACATCACACAGCCTTTAAATTCAAGCCAATCTCCATGAATAAATGCTGGTCTGTGGTAATAATCCCCACTGAAACCAACGGCTGGGAGATCAGTAATTCGATATTCAGTACCCGACGACCAGACAAGTTTTTCGGGTGCGTGGTCTTTTACTTCTAAAACAATCAAATCCGATAACCGGAGAGGGAATCTTTCTAAATCCGACAGGGTTGTATCTAATTGAAACTGCAGGGTGAACTGTGATCTCCCATAACTAGACTCCCTCTCTAATAAATCCAGGTCAGAAAAACGACCAGGGTCTGTTGGTTGGTTCTTTTTCTCTAAACAACTACCAGAAATGATCGGTGCCAAGGCATTTCCATACTTTTCTGGCTTGACGGGATACCTTGATGGCCATATTCGACACTCATAACTCCTTAAACGAAGCTTGTTATAGATACTTTCCTCTGTTTGAGGTGTACCTAAAAACATAATCTCCCCCCCTGGCTTCAATATTGCGTTGAATTCACCTACAGATGCCAATAATTTCTCTCTCATCCCTACTGTCCACGCTGTATTTGGCACCTCTACGTCATCAGCAAGAATTAAATCTGCCCTCGAACCCGTTAATTGACCAAAAATACCCACCGATTTAACTGATGGACTCTGATCTGGTATCGACGGTCTCACATCAAATCGATTACTTGCACTCCTTTGCTCATCTCGATCTGGATCTAAGCAATTTAATAGCTTCATCTCCCTTATTAATCTCAAACAAAACTGCGCAAAGTCATCCGCACGTGTCTTACTCGCTGATACAACCATAATTTTCTTCTGTGGATCATTCCTTAACAGCCACAACACATACGCTGCTGCCATCCAACTCTTCCCTACTCCCCTAAAGGCTTCAATAATTCTCCTCTTTGGACCATCTTGCATGTAATCACTAATATCCAACTGCACTGGCGTTGGATCTGGTAACTGCAGATGCCTCCATACAACAACTAAAAAATATCTGAAGTCTCTATCAAACGGTTCTGGTAATTTCTCCCACTTAACTCCCTTCATTACGCCTTACGACGTTGAAACGCTACGACATTCTCTATATCTGGTAACGCTCTCGCTAGTTCTCCAAACTCTGTTCCCTCTACTGCTTGCGCACTAATTTGATTGTCTTTTAAAAATTGACGCAGAATATTTAACTCACTTGTCCCTAATGTTCCCTCTCTTAACCTCTCCATAAATAAATGCGCTAATCCCGCATGTAATTCATTTAATACCTCTGTCGTGTCTTTTGACATCTTCTCCTCTTCATTTCCTTATTACTCTATCAACTAATTACTTGGAGGCCCACCCACCACAGGAGACCTCCAAACTAACGGTGCCTCTCTTTGGGGGATCTCTTACAAGCCCGTTAGTACTCAAAAATGTAACCCCTTTTTTCCTTCTGTCCACATTAGAAGAACAACTCCACCTCTTACCTATAGGTTATACCCATGGGTTCCCTCCACAGCACCCTTCTCACTTTGTCTTTCACTTCCTACTTTTTTACTGCAAAAATCTGAGGGGCTTACGCTATAGGGCAGGAAGGGATTACCCCCGTAGGGGGGTCGATTTATTAAAAATAAAAAGAAGGGGAGGGGTATTGTGTCCATTCTGTGTCCAGCTGGACAGGACCACACACGATTCCTTAGTGATACCAAGGGATTCTGTAGATTGAGTAACTGCTGTAATGACAGTTACGCAAGGAATACACAGGGTCGTGAAGGTTTTCCACAGGGGCTGTGGAATTGTGGACTGTTTGTTTGTTTATGGCCGCCCAGGAAGAAAAACTGTACAAGCTCGGTAGAATGGGGATGACCTACGGGTCAACCCACCACGCAACTAGACAAATGAAGATTGGAATGAACTGCACAAAGCAGCAGCTCTTTGATGCTTACGAAGCAGCGAGGGAGGAGCTGGAGTTACTGAAGGGGGAGACTTCTGATGTAATTCCATGGGAAGCCCAAGTGAAGAACGTAAGAGCACGATGGGACATACATCAGATGGAATGGGAACTAGCCCAGAAAGATCTGAAGTGTGGCCAGGAGTGGCTTACGAGTAAGTACAAGGAGCTGGTTGGGGAAGATGGGAGTCTTCTTCAATTCAAGCTGTTAAAGCAGGACTGAACCCATCACGGAGGGGCTACGGCCTCTCCCTGCTGGGCTCACACTCAGCATCCACCACAACGCATAAAAGATCATGACTTGGAACAGATTATGGGCTGCATTAGATGCCCGCTTTGAGGACATCCAAGAATGCAGAGATGTTTCTAACCACGGCTGTGAAGGAGGAGTGAATGGATTTATTTATCACCATGAACTCCAAGAGTTTTTCTTTAATCATGAAGACGACATAGAGGATTTATTAAATGACCACGGAGTTGGATATGAAGATCTCATTCCACCAGGATGGGACACTTACACGCTCCGTAATTGCATTCAATTCTCTGTTTGGTACGCAGTACAGATTTATTGCGAGGACCGAATGATGTCTCATGAGGAAAAACTAGATGCACAGTTAGTGCCTTCGGGCTAGAACGGTAGTGCTCCTCACACAAGCGAATAAAGCCACCTCAACCTGGGGTGGCTTTTTTTTTGTGACAAAGCACTAGCCATGGTGTTGTTAATTAGTGGACAATGCTAAATGTCTACCCACCACACCATATGCACAGTGCCTTCGGTCGAATGGAAGAAGAGCTAATGCCTTCACGTCTAACACTCATCCAAGAGTTTGAAGATTGGAGAGAAAAGAAGTACGGAACGCCTAAGAGTCGGTGGCCAAATCAAATGGCTATTTATTCTGCTGAATGGGCAGAGCATGCGTTACGTACATTCTGTCCTGAGTATCAAGACAATGAGTAACGGGATGGGCCCAGAATGGGTCAAAGAGCAAGCCGAACGCCAAGCTCGACTTGAAATGCTCTACCGAGAGTCAGGGAGAGAGGATCCCAAACATGAATTCCATGGCCTGTTCACAGGCTTACACCAACAATCAGAAGAGAACAAAGCATGGCTCAAGAAAGAACACAAACGAAAGAAACCAGATCAGGAGAAATGACACCACCGATGTATGTCATTTTCCAACGAACAGGACTTACAGAATTTGGTGAGATTGAAACGAGTAACTCATGGACAGAGATTGAAGGTACATTTTCGACAAGGAGTGATGCATTAAATGCATTGGATTCCTATATCGAAGTGGCGAATCACCACCTTCCATATACAGCCTGCACATTTAGGAATGGCAGGACATATGAAACAACTCACCACCAATTAAGTCGTAAGGACTTTCGAATCTTTCTAGATAAGACATGAGCATGGAAAACTCTGCCTTCCAATGGGCAGAAGAATACGTGCCTTCACTTGGTGTTGGCCTCAGTCGTACTGATAATCGCAGTGCTCCATTGTGGAGTGTTGATGTAGTTCTTGGTGCGTCACCAAAGATGAAGACAACTATTAAAGCAAGAACAAAAACTGAAGCCCTTAAATTCACACAAAACAGGTATCCTCATGCCAAAAGTATCAACATCAACGGAAAAGTGCAGCGAAAAAAGTAATGTCTATCTAATAAAAGATAGGCCACCAACTAAAAAAGATTCCAACAATGATGGACAAGTTCTTTACTTTCATCCAATCATAGGTTGGACAACAGGTTATTGGCAGAACCCACATGATAAGAAGGTAGAGTACTGGACTTATTGTCCAGATGCACTGCCAACAGGGCCAGATCGTGCAGTAGTTCTTGAGGATAAATTTGATAAGTGGGCAACAGATAAGTTCCCAGGTATTGAACCATCGCTAAGAGTTTTATTACGTATGGCATTCTTTGCAGGTACAGAGGTATGACACGTACTAGTGCAGATCAAGAAGCACTAGAAAAGGAAATGATTTCTCTTGGATGTGATCGAGTCAACTTGATTACAAACAAGCAGCAACGCAATCGAATGGAGTCATTGAGTAAGTGGGGTGAAGCCTTAACTGTTCATGGCATCGATCAGATTGTTATCCACTTACGTGCTGTTCGAAAAAGAATAGAACAAGGGAAGGCTGGGAAAGCCTTCGCCTTGCTATCGCCTATCACGCACCTGCCCCCACCACAAGTGGCAGCTGCGGCTGTCCGTACTGTAATAGACAGCATTAGTTCTAATCAAACTCTTCACTCAGTTGCAATCGAGATAGCCGAAAAGCTATGGATTGAAACGATGTTAGATCGTGCTACTCAACGTGAGTTGTTTAGCTATCGACGTGGCCGTAGTCGTAAGTCACATCGTGTTGCTTCAATCCGACGGATGAGTAACACAGAAATGTGGAGTCCAAAGGAACGCATGGCATCTGGTGTGTTCCTTATTGAATTGATTGCAAGAGAAACAGGAATGATTGAGATCGTATTGGAAGGAGGTAAACCACCACGTCGCATCGTTCAACCAACAGAGCAATGCATGGAGTGGATTGAAAACGTAAAGAAAGAACAGCGACTAATGACACCGACGTGGTTACCCATGTTGGTACAACCAAGACCATGGGATTCTCCTCTTAGTGGTGGTTACTTAGACCCCAAACTTCCACTGAAATTATTTAAATCCAACGCTGAAATTATCGACAAGCATTGTGATGGATCAGAACCTTTCATGATGGCAGCCAACGTGCATCAAGCCGTGGCATGGCGTGTTGATAATTGGATGCTTGAACAGGTGACTCATGCTTATGAAACCAACTTAGAAATAGGGTGCTTGTTACCACGTGAAGGTTGGCCTGTTCCTCCTTATCCCAAACACTTAGAAGAAGATCATCCTGATGTATTGAAGTGGAGAAAGAGAGCAAGGTATATCTGTGAGAAGAACGAGAAGACAAGAACAGCTCGTATCCATCAAGCAAAAACTTTATGGGTAGCACGCCGCTTCAAAGAAGAAGAAGAGCTGTACTTCCCAATGAGTCTGGACTTTAGAGGTCGTCTTTATTACAGGCCGCCGTATCTAAATCCACAAGGGAATGATGTAAGTCGCTGCCTTCTTCAGTTCACTAACGGCACACCTATCTCAACAGAAGAGGAAGCTGATTGGTTACGTGTCCATGGTGCAAACCTCTATGGATTGGGGAAGACCGATTGGAGGACACGCATTGATTGGGTCCATGAACATAGGCAGTTCATCCGCATGGTTGGGTCTGACCCATGGCAACACGTTGAGTTCTGGATGAGAGCAGATAAGCCATGGAGTTTCCTTGCCTTCTGCCGTAGTTACTACGAATACACAGAACAAGGTCACGGTTATATCTGTCATCTACCAATCATGTTGGATTGCACCTGCTCTGGGATTCAACACTATGCCAGTCTCCTTAGATCAGAAGAGATGGGTGAGCTTGTCAATCTGAAAGAGAACGACCAGCCACAAGATATCTACAACACAGTAATTAACCGTGTGAATGTAGTGCTACGTGATAGTGATGATCCACGTGCAGATAAGTGGCTGCTTCTACAACCAGATAGATCTTTAGCTAAGTCAGGTGTAATGACCTTGCCCTATTCAGCTACACCTATGGCCTTCTATCACTACTGCTATGAGTGGGCAATTGATAGAGCCAAGCTTCTATTTAACGGCAACGCATGGACCACACAACCAGGAGCTATGACCACCATGCACTTCATGGCCAAGATCCTTCATCAACAATCATCTGAACTAATTGGTCCTGCTGTACGTGCAATGGAATGGTTCAAAAAGGTTGGTCGTATTGCAGCTAAGAAGAATGTTCCTCTTAAGTGGACAACACCATCAGGTTTGTTGGTTCATCAGGAATACCCAAGCATGAAAGACACACGTATCAGATTGAAATACTTATCTGATGTGCACCTAGATATCAGGGCCAAAACCGAGGACACCACTCTTGACTCACGTCGGATGGGATGTGGTTTAAGTCCCAACATTGTGCATAGCTTTGACGCTAGTCATATGTCTTTCGCCACAATCCACGCTATATCTAGTGGCGTACTAAATCTTGGAGGTGTTCACGACTGTTTCGTTACGACTCCCGCAGAAATGAGCCAGCTGCGTGACTCTGTACGTCAATCATTTGCTGAGATGTACTCAACAGATTGGTTGACTCCACTCACCACGGGGCTCCTACATCAGATTCCAACGGATAGTGAAAGGACTCTGCCACCCAAGCCAGAACTTGGAAAGTTAGATCCGTCCACTGTTCGGACCAGTAACTACTTCATCACATGAACTACTTAAAATCAGAACAAATCAAACTCACCACACCACGTTGCCAATTTCAATACAGCTGGTTGGTTGATCCAGATACAAAGTTCGAACCAGCATCATGGAAAGTAACAGCACTCATACCTGCTGAATCTTCAGTTGAAATTGAAAAAGCTTTGGGTGAATTACTTGAGAGCTGGAAGAAACAACTCAAGAGTGCAAACCCAGATAAGAAATTCAAACTGGCCAACATGCCGTTTGGTTTTGAATCAATTAACGGTGAAGAATATTTCACCATTCGTATGAAGAGAAAGACAGGTGGTGTCAGACAAGATGGCACTCGTTGGGAGAACAGCCCACCTCAACTCTTCGATGCAAACGGCAAACCTATTACAGATAAAGCACCACTCAGCAAGCTTGGTCCTGGTACAGAAGGAAGAATTTCTTTCATTGCTTCTGGATATGACAACCCATCTCAAGGGGTGGGTATCAAGATTCAGGTAAGCGCCGCTCAAATTATTAAGAAGGTGGACTATGCCCCAGGCGCGCAAAACTACGGCTTCGAAACGGAAGAAGGCTGGACCGAAGAAGCCAGCTCAACCACGGAAGCAGTCGAAGCCAACGACGCGGGGGACTTTTAGATTTCGCAGTAAGTTTGAAGCTGGGATCGCTACAAGTCTGAAGAAGAGAGGTCAACCTTTTACTTATGAAGGGTTGACTCTCCTCTATCGCATTGAAAGTTCCTATTGCCCTGACTTTATCCTTGAAAACGGGATCATCGTTGAAGCAAAAGGAGTGTTTGATGCAGCAGATAGACGCAAGATGTTGGCTGTTCGAGATCAACACCCTGACTTAGATATCCGTATGTGTTTTCAAAATGCACGGGTCAAGTTAAGCAAAGCCAAACGTTCTCTGACCTATGGACAATGGGCTGATCGCCACGACTTCATTTGGTCAGAAGGATTCATACCTTCCACTTGGTTCAAATGACTCCACTTCAAGGCACTAAAAAGATTGTCGTTAACGGTGATGAACAAACAGTCCTTGAGGACTATGCGTTAATCGAGAAACGAGATCGTGCTGGTACTGATGGGAAGAACATCATGTGCCCTAACTGTGAACACACAACCAGAATCTATGGCCTTGCTTGGTCAAGTTATCCTTGCCCGCATTGCAAAACAGTTAGTCCTAAATACAACGGTTGGTTAATTGACCAGCTCGATACATGGAGAACACCAAGGTGACTACACAAGAACGTATCGATGTAGCCAAGCAACGAATCAAAGAACTACAACTCCTAATCCACCACTGGGAAGAACATGAAAAGCAAAAGCAAGTTCGTGAAACACGGACCGTGCCCTGAATGTGGCAGTAAAGATAACCTCGCTTGGTTTGATGATGGTCATGCCACCTGCTTTGGTTGTGACTACCAATATCAACCATCAAAAGATAAGAAACCTGAACCTATGCCTGTCTTAGCTCCACCACCTAAGCCTGAATTGCTTGAGTTTGTTACATGTAAACCTCTCAAGAAGAGATGCATTAATGAAGACACAACTCAGCTCTATGGATATGGCACGTCTAGTTACAAAGGTGAGACTGTTCAAGTTGCCACCTATCGAGATCAACTAGGCAAGCCAGCCGCACAACACATCCGCTTCTCTGATAAACGCTTCCGTTGGATTGGTGATACCAGCAACATCCAACTCTGGGGTCAGCACATCTGGAGACAAAACCATGGCACAAGTACAGGTGCTTTCTGTGTCGTAACAGAAGGGGAGGTTGATGCAATGAGTGTCAGCCAAATACAAGGAAATAAATTTCCTGTCGTTTCATTACCTAACGGTGCTCAATCTGCCAAGAAATATTTAGCAGCCAATCTCAAATGGCTCTCCCAATTTGCACGTGTTGTCCTTTGTTTTGATAACGACGACCCAGGTATTAAGGCAGCCGAAGAAGGAATGATGGTGCTCCCTGCGGGGAAGGCAGCTATTTGTCGTCTCCCTCGTAAAGATGCCAATGAAATGCTGATCCATGGTGAAGGTGCTCACCTAAAAGATCTGCTTTGGAAAGCAACACCAGTCAGACCAGATGGAATTGTTAACGCATCAGATCTATGGGAAGAACTGGTTAAGCCTGGTACTGCTTCCGTCTGTGATTACCCATGGCCCCAGCTCAATACAGCTACAAGAGGATTTAGAAAAGGAGAAATGGTCACAGTTACAGCTGGTAGTGGAACAGGTAAGACCTCTATCTGTCGTGAAATCACACACCACTTCCTTAATAAAGGATTGAAAGTTGGATGCATCAACCTAGAAGAAAGCATGCAACGTTCTCTTCAGGGAATTGTTGGTGTTGAGTTATCGCTTCCTATTCATTTAGACCCTACACTTGCTGATAGGTCTGCATTGAAATCTGCCTTTGACCGTATCCTCGGCACGGGCAGACTTTTTTTATATGACCACTTTGGATCGATGGATCCAGATAGGTTGATTGAACAGATCCATTACCTGGCAACAGTTGAGCAGGTAGATGTATGTGTCGTTGACCATCTAACAATTGTGGTTAGTGGTATCGCTGACTTAGATGAACGACGTGCATTGGATGTGACCTGCACGAAGTTAAGACAGGTGGTTGAGAACACAGGTGTTGGCTTGATACTTGTCTCTCATCTCAAAAGACCTGAAGGTCGTGGTCATGAAGAAGGAGCACAAACTTCTCTATCCCAACTAAGGGGCAGCCATGCAATAGCCCAGTTATCTGACCTTGTAATTGGAGCAGAACGAAATCAACAAGGAGATCTAGCTGAACGCAGTGAGATGCAGATAAGAGTATTGAAGAACAGATTCAGTGGACAAACAGGAGCAGTAGACAAGCTGCTTTATGACCAGCAAACAGGCCGTCTTGTCGTACCCATGTCTCAGTACTTCGGATCATGACCTTACTAATTGATGCTGACTACCTTCTTTACTCAGCCTGCTGTGCTTGTGAGCATGACATCCGTTGGGATGAAGACATCCATACTCTTTCTCTTGATGAAAAGGAAGTTAAAGATCTGGTCTATACCAAACTCGATTGGATGAAGCTTGCAACTGATGATCCAGGTGATGACCCCATCATGTGTTGCAGTGACCATCCCACCTTTAGACATGATCTGTTTAGAGAATACAAAGAGAATCGTTTAGGTAAACGTAAGCCTCTTGGTCTGCGTGATTTAACGAAGTGGTTAAAGAAAACTTTTAAGCATCAAACCTATCCAGGTTTAGAAGGTGATGATGCAATGGGTATCCTTGCTACTAATGGAGAACTCAATCGACCTGTAATTGTTTCGCCTGATAAAGATATGAGAACTATCCCTGGTTTATTATTAGCGAAAGATGAACTGGAAATTATTAGTACAACTGAAGCAGATAGAACATGGATGCTTCAAACTTTAATTGGAGATTCAGCTGACAATTATCCAGGGTTAAAAGGAGTGGGTCCAAAAACTGCTGAAAAAATTATCGGCACTGCTATCGATCTTCCAAACATGTGGGAGAAAGTAGCAAAGGCATACCTAAAAGCTGGTCACACTTTGTCTGATGCTGTACTTAATGCACGGCTTAGTCGAATCCTTAGACACGGTGATTACAACCACGACACAGGTCGTGTAAATCTCTTTGATCCAATCTCTTTATCATGACTGATTCTTATTGGCCACCAATTGACGAAGCATTCCTTAAAGTATTAGAGGAAACTTATCCTGAACAATGCCCTGGCGAAGACTGGACAGATAGGCAAATATGGATGAGTGTAGGTGAACGTAAAGTAGTCCGTATGCTACAAAGCGTCTACATTGAACAACAAAACACAGAGGCTTAATCATGTGCGGTGATGGAGGTGCAGCTCGCAGAGCACGTGAAGATGCTCGAAGGCAACAAGAAATCCAACAACAACAGCACAACGAACGCATGGAAAATATGCGTACGAATCAAGCTGCACAGTTGGAACAACTTGCTGCTGACCAGGAAGCACTACGTGCACAACAGCAAGCTAATTTCGATACTCGTTTAGCTGAAAGCGCCTCTCAATTTGAATCTTCATTAGCTGCTCAGGCTGCTCAAGCGGAAGAAGCAAGAGCAGCAGCTCAAGCAAGATACGATGCACAAGCTGCTGAATCTGAAGAGAGATATCAAACAGCACAAGCACAAGCTGCTGCTCGTTTAGAAGAACAGAAACGAATAGCTGAGGCACCACCCCCACCACCAGTACAGAAAAGCGCTGATGAAGTAGCACCATCTATTGATGAGGCTCCTGCACTTAGAGCAAAGATGCGTGGTCGTCGGAAGTACCGTACTTCTGATGGGATTCCTGCTACTACAGGTGCAGCAACATCGTTGTCTATTCCAGCAGCTAGTACTCGTACTACATGAGCTGCCTAATTAAATGGATCTAAATTTAGCCATGAATGCTGACCGTTCTGGTCAGCCATATAACTCTGGTGAAGAAAAACAGGGGATGGTTGCGGCGACTTATGAACGCCTTCTTACTAATCGTTCCCCTGCATTGCAAAGAGGAAGGGATGCAAGCAAGGTAACTATTCCTGGCTTAATCCCTGAAGATGGTGGCGGGGACCGTGGAAGTTTAAAGACTCCATACCAATCACTCGGAGCACGTGGTGTTAATTACTTAGCAAGTAAGTTATTAATTTCTCTCTTCCCTCCTAACTCTGCCTTCTTTAAATTAGAGATTGATGACCTTGCTTTACGTGTAGCTGAACAAGGACCAGAAGTTAAAGCTGAATTAGATCAGGCATTGGTTCGTGTAGAGAATGCTGTGATGACAGTCCTAGAGACTGCTAATGGCAGAGCTTCTTTACATGAAGCATTTAAACATTTACTAGTAGGAGGTAATGTTCTCTTATATGTAGACACTGAAGGTATAAAAGTTATTCACCTTAATAGATATTGTGTAGTCCGTGATCCGATGGGCGCAATATCTAAGATTGTTATCCAAGAAGAATGTTATCCCGAAGCTTTACCTGAAGACTTCCTCAACTCTGTAGAAGAAGACAACACAGATGAAGAGAAGGCTTATAACAAGAAGTCAGTCAAGGTCTATACCTGTGTGGAGTTCGAGGAAAAGAAGTGTTACTGGTATCAAGAAGCTTTCGGTAAAGAAATCCCTGGTACTCACGGAACGTGTGATAAAGAATCTTCTCCATGGGTTCCGCTTAGGTTTAATCGAGTCGATGGTGAGGAATATGGACGTGGTTACGTAGAAGAATATCAGGGAGATTTGTATGCGCTAGAGGGTCTTTACCAAGCAATGCTTGAAGGAGCTGCTGCGTCTGCAAAGATTCTTTTCCTTTGCAATCCAGCCGGTTCGACTCGGCCTCGCACTCTTCAAAACGCACCGAACGGTTCCATCGTTCAAGGCAACGCAGCTGACGTAACTGTTATTCAAAGTCAAAAGGGACAAGACTTCGCTGTAGTTCTAGACATGATCCAAAGAATTGAAGAGAGATTGCAGTTTGCTTTCCTTCTCAACACAGCAATTCAACGACCAGGTGAAAGAGTTACAGCAGAAGAAATCAGATACATGAGTCAAGAACTAGAAGCTGGTATTGGTGGGTTGTATTCCATCCTTACTCAAGAATTACAACTGCCACTAGTCCGTCGTCTTATGCATCTATTGCGTAAGCAAAAGAAACTATCTCCTTTCCCTAAGGTTGATGGTCAAGCAGTTGTTAATCCAAAACCAGTAACAGGATTAGATGCAATTGGTAGAGGTGATGACAGGAATAAACTCATTGACTTCTTTACAACAGTTGGTCAAGCACTTGGTGCTGATGCGATGGCTCAATATGTAAATGTTCCAGAAGCTATTGCAAGACTGGCAGCATCTGAATCTATAGATACAACTAACCTTATTAAAACAGCGGAGGAATTAGAAGCTGAAGCACAAGCAGCTGAAGATGCCCAACGTCAACAAATGGAGGATCAACAAACACAAGAAAACTTACAAGCCGGAATGAAATCTCCGGCCTTCGCCAAACTAGCGGAGAGCTACATCCAACAACAACAAGGAGGAACACCTGATGGCAACAACACCGAAGGAACCGAACAAGTCCCCGCAGCCTGAAGCGGTAGCACCTAAGCCCAAGCCAATTGTGCCTGACATTAAAGAGCCAGCACCTGTTAAAGAAGGTGATCCTGTTTCTTTAATTGGTCCACCTGCTGACGTACCTCAACCACAACCAAGAGAAATCACCATTGGAGAAGTAAAGGAAGAACCTAAAGCTGCTCCTTCTACTACTGCCTGTGAAGTCACACGTGATGACGACACTAGAACTATCACCATCAAGTAACCCACCATGCCAGAACCCGTAACCTTCAGAACAGAAGAAACTCCTGCACTCTCCTCTGAAAATGAGGAGATGTTAAAGGAGTTGAACACTGACACTCCAACAGAACCAGAAGCTAAAACAGAAGAGCCTGAATCTTTATTAGCAGGGAAATATAAAACCCCTGAAGATTTAGAGAAGGCTTATAAAGAACTTGAATCCAAGCTAGGTCAACAACCTAAAGAAGAAAAACCTAAAGAAGAAGCAACGACAGAGGACAAAGCAGAAACAGAGGAAGAAGAAGAGAAGCCTGAATACACCGCTCGTGAACTTTACGGGGATTACATCGGCGAAAGATTTGAAGAGAATGAGATTGATTTCAACTCAATGACTCAACGATGGACAGAAGAAGGCAAGCTTTCAGATGATGACTACAAAGATCTGGAAGGTGCTGGGTTCCAACGTGAAATGGTTGATGCCTATTTATCTGGACTCAACTATCAAGTTGCTAAAGACAGCCAACTAACGGAAGTTGAGATCAGTAAGATTAAAGCTGAATATGGTGGTGAGTCTGAATACAATCAACTCATTGAATGGGCAGGAAAAAACTTGTCAAAGGATGAAGTTGATGGATTCAATGCAATCATTAACTCTCAACCTTTACCTGCGGTGAAGTTAGCGATTGCGGGGATTGCGGCAAAACGCACTGCCACCGAAGGTCGTGAACCAA
>VTLG01004527.1_pt1 | contig 19036 bp, 37 predicted proteins | sample 4694571 | NCBI WGS metagenome assembly VTLG01 (sample SAMN12604809, study PRJNA352737) | marine metagenome | biome: ENVO:00000447; feature: ENVO:00000209|ENVO:00000569|ENVO:01000036; material: ENVO:00002151; isolation source: viral sequences binned using virsorter ...
GCGGTGTTGATGCCTATAGAGGATCAGTGGCGAATGTTGGTTCCTGACTTTAGGGGAGATCCACAGTTTTATAATGTTAGGGACGGGGCTCTGGACAATTTACCGATGCCGAATGATGAGAATTCAACACCGGCACCTATAGGTCATTACAGGGTGGATCCCGAAGAGAAGGAGGACTAATATGGCACGACAGCCACAGGCACTTGACTATACTTCAGTGACAATAGCAGATAGTGCTATTAATATTTTCGGTAATGATGCTCTTGTTACTTCAGCTCCTACAGGAGCCAGATCTTTCGCTGGTACTATGGAAACAGCTGCTATAAGAGCAAGAGGTGACGGAACAGATCCTACTGCATCTGAAGGTATGTTGATCGGTAACGGAGATCAGGTATATCTTGGAGAATCTGAATTCGATAGTATGAAATTTATCAGGGACACAAGCACAAGCGGAGTACTAAAGGGACACTTCTACAATGTTGAAGTAGATGTAATCCTTGGGAAGGTTTCCTAAATGATCATTATCCCAGGTGGTGCCATCGATTTAGATGGTACTGGGGCAGATAACTATGTAGCCACATTTACTGGCACAAACACTATCGGAGGTGAGGCTAACCTCACGTTTGACGGCTCCACGCTTACTGTTAATGGAGCAGTAGTATTTAATGAAACCCATGCTGATGTTGATTTTAGAGTTGAGGGGGATACTAATGCCAATTTGCTATTTGTTGACGGTGGTGAAGATAGGGTAGGAATTGGAACAGGTACACCAGTTGCGAAATTTACAGTAATCGGTGGAAATGAAGTATCCAATGCTCTGATTGATACACATGCAGATTTTGTGTTCAACGATTCAGAAGCAAGAATTCAAATTGTTGCCGAGGACACTCTTAGTAATGCAGCATCCATAATTCTTACTAATGTTGTAGGGTCGAATGATAATAATAACTGGGTTATAGCCCATAAAGGACCTTCAGCAAGCAACGATTTTAGAATTGCTTATCGGGAAAACACATCTGCCGAAGATGTCGTTGCCCTAGCCAGCAATCGCCTTGCAATAACAACAGCAGGGGCGGTCACCTTTTATGGGGCTGTTGACCTACAGGCTAATACTCTAACGACAACAGGAAGTATTCAAGGTCGTACCATCGACTATTCTGATGGTGACCTAGCCATGACAATAGCTGATGGTGGTGGTGTGACGTTTGCTGAAGATGTTACCTTCACCACAGGCAAGACCATAAAATTTCCTGATAATGGTTCAAATGCTGGAGCAAAAGCTGTATTTGGAACAGGGTCAGACTTACAGATATTTCATGACCATGTTAATTCCTATATTGATAACTCCACAGGATATCTAATACTAGGCTCTGACTCTGAAGTAAGAATTACAAAAGGTGCAGCAGTAGAATTTATGGGAAGATTTATTCCAGATGATGCAGTCCATCTTTACCATAGTGGTGACGGGCCTAAGTTCTCTACTACTGCAAGTGGGGTTGACCTAGTGAATGGATTGCTTGATAACGTGGGCAATGCCAGTTCTAGTTGGGCAGATGGACATCTTCTTGTTGTGGACACAAGTTCATGGGCTGAGATAGGGGGGACATCCAACCAAACCGTAGGAACCGATCAACTGCAATCCAACTGGTATTCATATAACAATAGCCAATTCATCGGAGCCATCAAGATGATGACCGATTACGCTGCTAGCGACAGGGGGCGTCTGGTTTTCAGAATAGGAGATGACACAAACGGAAATACTGATTTGATGGAAGTGGGCAAGGAAGGTTTCTATAAGAGGGCGAGAAACGCTAATAGGGACGTGATTCATGAGATGGTTATTGAGGCTTATGCCGCAGGGACATCCACATGGGTAAACCTTGGGCTTGCAATTCCATCTACTGTCACAGATGTCTGGACTAGAGGAATAGTTGAGATAAAAGTTATGGGGCATACCTCTGCTGCAGGTAATGGAGCCACGATTCAGACATGGTATTACGACCTCAATGACTCTAATGATCCAGAGGAAACGACAGCAAACATATCCACCACCAACTCTGGCTCTGCTCCAGAGGCACGTTGTGTCATATCGAGTGGCAATTGTTATGCCCAAATAAGACCAAATCAAAGTGCAGGGCATGGAGCATTTTACGGAATGGCAGTTGTGAAATTCTACCTTCCAAGGGGTGCAGGAGATGCAGGGGATACATTCACTTGGAACACCAATAACTCCATGATTAATTAGAGGTACTATATGCCAGACTATACAATGACCGCAGACCAAATAACAGCAATGAAGTTTCGTCAGATTAGAGAGAAGAGAGATAAACTTCTAACTGAAACTGATTGGTGGGCTGTGTCTGATAGAACTATGACTTCTGCCCAAACAAACTACAGACAACAATTAAGAGATTTACCTGCAAGTAATGCAGACCCAGACCAAATAGTTTTTCCAACAAAACCATAGGAGGTTTAAATTGGCTACAGGTGATATCACAATCGTGGTTCAAGTCGAAGGTGGTAGTGCAAAGACTGCAACTGTTCCTTCAGCAACAAGGGTCAACGCCCTTGCTTGGATGAACAGGGATGGGGATACAGGCGAATCCCCCAACCTGACTGACGCAACCTATTCGGTACATATTGCAAATACAGCAGCTAAGGAAATTATCCATGCAGCAGAAAAGCAACTGACACAGGCGGCAAAACCCGACACGCCGACATTTACGGCAGCTACATAAGAGGTAGAAATGACACAGGAACAAACACCACAGATACCAGTTACAGACGCAGACTTCGCTGAACTATTCCGAAGAATGCCTCAAGCACGTATGGAGCTAGACAGGATAGTCATGGAGCGTGTCGAAAAAGAGCAGATGTTATCTCGTATAAATGAGCTAGAGGCACAGGCATCTAACGGCACAGGAGAGGGAATCGAGGAGATGATTGAAGTCTGATGCCAACCTCAACCTGGGAGCAAATGCGACAAGATATAGTCCGGCCTTTTGGCTTGGTTACTGGCACTACGTCTGCAAATTTAGCGGCTAATACATCTCTTGTAGATGAGGACTTAGAAGATCTGTACCCATCCAATGATTATTTTAATAACACATGGTTTGTCATAGTAACCTCAAATAACAATGATGGTGAATATAGAAGAGTTACGGACTATGATGGATCTAACGGAACTATTACTGTATCCAAAGCATGGCCTAACGGAGGCGACAGTTCTACATCCACTTTTGAGCTTATGACCGTACCTCCAGACCATGTAATGAGAGCATATAACCGTGCTAGGCAGATAGTATGGCCTCATATAGCCATTGTCCGAGATGTAGAGACTATGGTTACAGGAAAAAGGCAATTTACTTACACTGTTCCATCTACTATAAGAAGAATTAACAGGGTTTATCTTGGCGAGAGATACGAGGCACAGCATGACGCTGAAAATCTTTTGCTTAACGGTGGCTTTGAAGACTGGACTAATGCTACATCATGTGACAACTGGAGTGTAACGGGATCGGGTTCTCCATCTGTTAATCAAGAAGAGCAGACTACTTCGCCTACAAATTATGCTGTACTTTCAGGAAATAATTCAGCACGATTAATTGTTCCTGGTAGTTCAGGTACAGCTACTACTTTAGTGCAAACATTTAATTCGGCTTCATCAGATTACACGGCAGTGGCAACAGAAGGAATGGAAGCTAACCTGTCCGCATGGGTCTACTGTACTACCGCATCACGGGTAAGTCTAACTATAGATGGTGATGTTCAATCGGATACACATGGTGGTACGGGCTGGGAACTTATGAAAGGGTCTAATAATTTGGATGCAACAGACACATCTACTGTTGTTGGGATATCTGTCACATCTGGAGCAGCAATACCTGTATTTATAGATGAGATGGTTTTAACTCTGGGGCAGTCGGAAGTATTAGATAGACCTTATACAGCAATAACAAATTGGGATGTACTCGCTCCTGTAGATGGAGCCTCTAATGGAGGTACCATACGATTTACTGGTAGCTTACCCACACATCACAGGTTGAGAATAGTTGGATCCGATATGATTTCCTCAGTAAGCACTGATGCCAGTACTGTCGAGATAGATGGAGATCTACTGGAACCTTTGTATAATAAGGTTCGCCAGTTACTTGCGGACGAGATGGCGATGGGTAACCCTGAATCGTACTGGTGGACTATGGCGAGACAGTATGAAAGTGCATACCTTAGAGATATTGAAAGTGGTTCTGTCGGGACAAGAAATACACGACCAAGGTTTAAAGCTCCCAATATGGCTTATTAGGTGGTTAAATGCCCGGAACAGACATACGGCTTAATAGTCAGAACTACGCACTAAGGGCAACTCAAGACGGTACAAAGCTAACAAGCCGTCCTGTCAGGCAGTTCGTACAACCAATGAAGCTTACTGGGCGTACCCGTCCTGAAGACGTGGCTCCGTATGAAAGCTTTGTAATTCCGAATTTAACTATGGGATTCGGAAGAAGGCGTATAAATTCCGACAGTGCTTTTAACCCAGATGAGTACAGAAGATTCTTTGATTCCACATGTGAGACAAGGTGGATGGATTCTATCTATCTTCCTATACTTGCGGAAAGTTCAACGGACACAAACTGGGAAAGAATAAAGGCTTCAGCCCACTTTGCAGGAGAACTGAATGCTCTATGGAATGACGCTTCTTCCACGATAGTTGTAAACAGGCAGTACACGGGTGGAACCACAACATGGGAGAACGGTGGAGATCCCTTTCCCGCTCTTACACTTGATGCGGAAACAGAAGGTGGTGGTGATAACGCAAGTAGTGTGACAATTTCCCATACGGTAGCCGTAAAACCTCACCGTTTACTTATAGCAATGATAGCCTCAACTGCTGTTCCATCAGGAGTTACCTACGGTGGAACAGCCCTCACGAAACTTGAAGAGGCAACCAGTACATCCAGATGTGCAAGCATATGGTATCTGGCACATCCTGCCACGGGAGCAAATAATCTGGTTTCTACAACTGGTGGTACACAGGATCAGGCAATACAGATTTATTCCTACTACGGTTGTAATCCACAGGACATATTTAATACGGATGTTGAGACAACAACTGCGGGTAGTGCAAACCACAGTTCAAGCCTGTCTGTTACAAGCGAAAGTGGAGATATCGTAGTTGATATTGTTGCGGCTTCAGGTACTGTCGGATTTGCCCCAGGTGCAAGCCAGACCGAGGTAATGGATCGGACTCAGGATGGTATTGATGGTGCTTCAAGTTATGAAACAGCCACAGGAACATCGACAACAATGTCATGGGATCTCACCTCATCTGATGGCTACAGTGCTCATATAGGTGTTGCTATCAAGAAACCTGATCTCAAGATCGGGTTGGATATGATCGCACATAAGTCTAACCTTGTTGCCCTTGCAGCATCGGATACAAATCATATGATAGCGACATCAACCGATGGTGCTACATGGGTGAGCCCGACTACTCCTATAACCAATAATTTGCTGACCAACTCGGTTACAGCACAGGAGGATCTGGACGGTGGGTTGCTTGCGTCTATAGGTGGTGAACTCGTAGCTGCGGTATGGCATGAAAGTAACGGCACAATAACCTTTTTCTCTTCCACAGATGGGGGAACCATATTTGCCGATGAGAACATTGATATAGGTTCATCCAATGGCCCACAGGGACTTGTTGTTTATCCTGATATAGATGGTACAGAAAAACTATATCTTGGGACGGCTGAGGGATTGTATTTAATCGATACCTCTCCTTCGACCTGGGTATTTGACCTGATACATGCAATGCCTTACAGCACGGATAACTGTAGGGGGATGACCATTCACCAAGGATCTATCTGGTTTGCGGAAGGGGTTTCCAATGATGAGCCAGCACCAATATACAAGCTAACAGTACAGGGTGACTCACGGGTTATAGAGAGTGGGTTCGGCCTGTCATACGGGGATGGTGTTCCAGTCGATCTTCTTGGGCCAGTAAAGGATATGGTTTCATCCAGTGACTTTCTTTATATAGCCGTTGGAGGTGGTGCAGGAAGTAGACATGCCAGGGTATGTTGTTGGAACGGGCGTGGGTGGCATAGCGTTCACAAGCACGCTTCGGCAGATGAGCCGATTGAGTGGATTGATGTCGGAGCTGAAGATGACTCCAAGCAAAGACTTCACTTTGCGATAAAGACAGCCACAGCCAAATCAACAAGTAAATTTTTAGCATACCCTAACACCAATCCCTCATCGGGAGTGGCTATCAAGTACGAGGCTTACAATGCTAACCATGCAGGAAATATAGAACTTCCCTATTATGATTTTGGGATGCCACAGGAAGAAAAAAACTTTACTAGAATCCATGTAATAGCAGACGATCTTAACAGTTCAGCTGCCGATGAATTTATAGAAGCTAAATACGGTCTTAACAACGCAACTAGAGACGTTGATATTGGGGACTTTATTTCTACGGTCACGGGAATAAGTCTTGGATCTAATGCAGGTGTAAAGGCAAAAAACATTGGGCTTAAAATTCTACTTAAAAGAGGATCCACAAATACCGATACGCCTAAGTTAAGAGACATAGCGGTGGAGGGATACGTTGTACCCGAAGTGGCATATCAGCATGAGATGTTGATTGATATAGATGCCACGGCTCAATCTGGTGGTACTACCACCGAGGTTGTATACAGTAATCTTAGAACTTTAATTGCTACTGTCACACAGGTAACTCTTGAATTCGGAAGTGAATCTAGAACGGTTACTGTTGACAGGGAAAACACAGCTTTCCTTACAGAATTAGATGCCTATACAGCATCAACCGCACCTAATGCACTGGCAATTAGGAAGGGTGTGTTACGATTGGTTTTAATAGAGAAGATTGCTATTAGCTAGGAGATATACGTGAAAAAGGAAAACAAAGTTATCTGTAGAGATGTGGGGCTTGGAGCATTTGCTATAGGATTTGGAGCCTTTTTCATATGGAAAGCAATGTATGATCGAGGATGGTTTTGATGAAAAGATTTAAATTTCCCACTATATCCTTTCCGAAGATTACACTCCCCCATATACGAATCAGGTTTTCATTTCCGTTTAGAAAGATGGCAATAATACTGGGAGCCATCAATACCTTTATACTCATAGCACTGGGCAGTACAGGATTACTTGTTTCATATATTAATCCGATTCCCCATATCACCCCGTATATACCTATACATATAGCAACCCAACTCTTTGATACGGTTGTATATTTACAGGCAAACATTATCCCCACCATAGGTGGATCAATTGGATTAATTGTTGTCGGGTTATTACTACATGTAAGTAACTTTAAGGCATGGTGGAATGCTATCAGGGCAACCCCGATGGCTGTCGTAAGAGCCCCGATAAATTTCTATAGAAAACTAACCATCTGGCGAGACTGGATTATCGCAAAGATCACTTATCTTAACGAGGAATCAGCCAAGTGGAAGACAGCTTTTAACATAGCTAAAAGTCCTTATAGCTTTTTGAGATTTTGCGGCTTCAGTCCACAGATGGCTATTGGGTTACTGGCGGTAGGGTCTACTGCGGGTACTGGTGTAGTGGTTAATGAGACGGTCTTAGCCGATAGAAGCTTCTCAAACGGAGACTCAGGTATATATGCTGCACCTGCACAGAATCCTTCTCCTACACTTGAACAGGAGATGGCTTGGAGAAAGGAGAACAAGGGCGATAACACGTTAAGGATTGTTCTTGGTGCTACGCCTGTCAGGGAAATCAAAATTGAGAACGTCAGCGTTGGTACTGTGTATTCTAATTCAACAATTCCCTCCTCAGCATATACGCCCGCAAGTGGTGATGCTGCAACATCTACCCCAGTTCTAATTGGAGGAACTGTGATAAGCGGAGGTACTTCTACCTTTCTGGAAATCGGAGAACTTGTAATTGAAAAGTCGAGATGTACTTACATGACTTTCGACAACATCACTGCCCATACGATCAATGTAATTGGGAACGCCAGCGATGGTCAATCAATTAATACAACTCCAGGCACTTCTAGGATGAGGGCAATCGGTGGAGGTCATCATCAGGCAGAGGCTATGGTAACTTCTGGCGGCTCCTATGACCGCATACATATTGACGCTCCTACCACAGCCGTAAACGGAAAGATAGGGAAGCTTACTTTAAGTAATTTATACACAGAAGGGGGGGCCTGCGTGTTCGACAGGATGAAGGTAGGAACACTCACAATTGAACTAAATGAGACCGGGGCTGGGGACGGATTTGCGACTAAAGAGTTTAAGATCAACGGATCTGTAACTGCTGCTAACTGGACTGTTACGGACAACGTGGAAGTCACTATCGCAGCCCCTACGGCAACTCTGACAAATGAGTAATACAGGAGATGAGATATTGCTTAATACAGCTCATGATATTGGTACTCATTATAGGTACGATAGCAGTATTAGGTAATCTGTTAATACAATGACAAAAACAAAGAGAGAATGTGATACGTGCAAATGGATAGAGAGAAACAAAATGAAGGCGAAGGGAAAAGACCCGGTATCCCTAGCTTTGCACGAAGCGATGCAGGATCACCAACTCAAGTTTCATCATGGGCAGAAAAAATGAGCTTTGGTAAATTAAGACCACAAATTTTTCTTGCGATTATATGCCTGTCAATTTTAGCTATAGTCGGAATATATAAAGGTTACAGTGAAATAGCTACTGCCACCATCGGTGGCATTATAGCCCTCGGTATGAAGGTGCTAGAAAACGAATAGGAGTTAGTTATGTTTGCAGCAATAAGAATGGCAATGAAATACAGTGATGTACTTCCTCTTGCAATAGATCTCATCGAGGAAATCAATACCTCTGTCGGAGACGATGGTAAGATGACCAAGAAAGAACAGAGTAAGCTCTTGAAGAAATTCTGGGCGGTTGTTAAAGAGATTAAGAAAAAGGAATAGCAATGCTCGTTAGGAGATTACCTACCCCAACTCCAGATCTTAATAAGAAATTAAAAGCTCTTGAAGCGGACTTGGAAAAAATTAAAAAACAAATTAAAGAAATTATTGAGGCGATGTAATGGGAGACAGGATAGACGATATCCAATTCGTGTTATCAAAGATAACATCCAACGATCTTCCACACATCGAGAACCGTCTGACAAAACTGGAGACATCTAACAAGTGGCAGACCGCAATACTTCTTGTTGTCCTTGGTGCAATAATCGGGCTAGGTATTGTCGGGCTAGGCACAAAGTAGTACTTTCTTTCGTTACTGGCGGGGGCCTGTGAGCCCCGTAGAGCGATTTATATGTCCTCACCCATACTTCTGTATCTGTGAAGGTATCCTTTACCAATTGGAATATCGTAAACATATACTTCGGCACCCGTAACGGGGTTTTTTCTCCGAGATTTCATTTTACTTTCATCGTTGTTAAAAACCCTGACCTCGTTACAGTGTTTGCAGACACCTTTTGTGTCAGGGCCATTAGGCATTTCACAAATCCAGTGGTGTAAACATTTACTCATTTGATTTCCTTTATATGAATAATTGTTTCATCTGCCTCGCATCCGTATTCATAATCAAGTATGTATCGGCACAGGTGTTTTGCGGAGTCATCTACCATTACCCCTGCATCGACTAGTCCATCTATAGTTCCCTTCATTGCGGAAAGTAAATTGTCCATGTCTCGATCACGTTTATCTTTCGATTTCCATGTGATGGATATATGTGCTTTTTCAATAGGTGCGTCTGGCCTACCCTGTTGAAGAACCATCAATAATATTTCCTCACGGTCTGCCTTCTTTGCCTTGGAAAGCTTTGGGTTATACATACCCCCACCCTTATTAGTGGCATAACCATTTCTGCGGTTGGGGTTAGCATTGGGATTGGGAAGATGGGGAAGCACTAGGGTCATCTCCAGGCAATCATCCCCTCGGCTTTTGATTCCAGTACCGTTATCTTGTGATTTTTTGGACATGAAAAACTCATCAGTTTGGTATGCTTATCTTCTGTAGAGTATCTCACAATTTTATAAGCATGTACCATATCCTTCTTACACCACGGACATGTCACTAGATAGTGTAGGTGAAAAGATTTGAACTGATTCCCCCTTGCCTGTTTGTGTTCGACCCATACATCTACCACCTTGTCTTTTAGTCTTTCCTCAACACCACAGTATCTCAACCTGTCTACAGGACGGTTCCTTTTACGATCTCTTCTGGGTTGTGAATCGGGCTGATAGTAAGTCTTTCCGCAACGCATACATGTAGGTTCTTCTTTTATAATAATCTTGCCGTTACATTTTGTGCATGTATTTATACTTTTCGTAGTCATTCAGTATCTCCTAGTATTCACAGAAACAACTGTAAGAGTCTCCCTGTGTAGCAAACATGTCTACTTGGGTATCCGAGTTATCTCTTTCTAATCTTGCAAGTGTCAGTGGTTTAGTTGTCCCCCCTTTTCTATCTTTTAATATCGATCTATTTGCTCTTGCCCCTCCTTTATTTCGTTGTTCTGTTTCCCAGTCTTTTACTTCATTAAATCTTTCTGGCATAAATTGTTTAAGCCGTAACCATTCTTTTATCCCCTGTCTTACGCACCGTCCACCACAATTATTATGAGGGAAGCCAAGGCTGTATAACCTTGGGGGTTTTATTCCCCAACTTTCGATAGTATTTGTATATCCCATGTGTGCTAAAGGTTTCCACATAAGGGGAAATTCAACACTCACTCCATCTATAGATTCATAAATTTCCTTGGGTTTTGCATGACGGTGTTCCTCTGTAAAGTCCAGTCCCAGATGAACAGTAACGGGTTTTTCCATTTTATGTAAGAAGTCACGGAACGGAATCTGTTTTAATACATGACTGCATGGAGCTGCCCATGAATTAGGAATAAGTTTTTTATCTTCTGCGACCTCAAGTGGGGTACGTCCGTCAGTGAACCTAACGATTGTTTTTTCCCATCTATACTCAAGATCTTCTAGGAATCTATATAAATCCTCATCTTCCCAGAGTGTGTCTGCGAACCACAGTGTTACATTTTCGGATCCGTATTTATTAATTACCCTGTCAGCAGCTACGGCTGATGCTGACCCTCCTGATATGCTTACTATGTGGTGCATTAATAACCTCCTTTAATTACCAAACTTAACATTCTGCCATAAGCCCCCCCTTAAGGGGGGGGCTTAATAAGCATTAAGAATCAACCTTAATATTAAAATTAAGATTAATTTTCATTAACTTTGTCCCTGTTATAGTACATATCCTCGTATTTAGCTGTGACATCATCATCCTTATTTCTTTCATAGAGAAGATCCCACCTTCCATGTTCAACATTGACAAACTTTTCTGGTTTTTTTCTCTCTCTAAACCGTTTGTTTATGTTAGTTATCGATATACTGACTTTTTCATCAGGAAATTCTTCATCGAGTTCACTCGTTGCAACCCCCACAAATGGTCTGGCAGTTATTACTTCTCTTTGTTTCTTGATATATGCTTCAATCCGTTTGTGCAACGCAACCTTTTTGCCCAGATCAGTGTTGTCCATAACATCTATTCTTTCAGCGATTACTTTCTTGGCATCCTTCGGGTCATCGAATGTGAACCTCAACCCGATAGGATCATCACCAGCTCCTATGTTCAGCTTGGTCTGGTAAAGCCCGAACTCTTTTACCTCCTTGGTAAAAGTGTTTCCCTGACTCACTTCCCACACGTTTCTGGGTAGGTTTCTCCAGAAGATAGACCCGAAAGGGCTGGAGTTTTTATGATCTCCAGCTCCTTCCTTGGAAACATGGGCTATGGTGAGGCTAGTAACGCCCATACTCCTGAGTGCGTTGAAGTATGCGATTGCCAGTCCAGCCTCTTCTGGTTTACCACCAGTAGCAGGAGCTGCGGAGTCTATGATTACAAACCCTACATTCCTTTCGCCTATGATTTCCATGAGCCTTTCTTGGTCATCGGCAATTGAGTGACTCATTCTTCTGTACATGAAGTGGGGTTCGGATACACCTAACCCCCTACATATAGCACTGAATCTCTTCTTCATATCAGTGTTGTCTGACTCGTAGTCTAGGTAAAGTACCTCGCTTGGCTCTGGGTTAAGTCCGTTACGGGCTTCCCCTGATGCGATAAGTGCTGCGAGATACAGTGATATCCAACTCTTACCAAGCCCACCGTTACCGTAGAACAGATTTGTCTGGTTCATGGCAAGTAATGGGTCTATAACGTACTGGGCTCCTTCTGGTTCCTCCATTTTTGACAGGTCAACAACAGGTTCCCCACTCTGGTATAAATCCTTGGATACTTTACATGCTCGCTTAATAAGCGTTCCCCACTTAATGTGTGGGAAATGCTCAAAGCAAGAGTTAGCTGCTGAAGACTGTGACCTTGAGGAGCTAAGGTTAATCCTATCGTCAAATATCGAATCGGTTCTGCCTTTTAATTTAATCTCCACCTGTGGTCTGGGGTCACTGTCTTGGCTCTTTCTGAACCTTTTGAATTCCATAGAAACCCCATGATAATCAGAGCCTTCAGCCCACGTTACTATGTAAAACTCACTTGCCTTTCTATCAACTATTAAATCGTCACTCATATAAGTCCTCCTTCTTTGCATACCTTGGAGCACTGGTTACGGTAGTTTTAGATACGGTACTTTGCATATGGTTATCTTGGACAAGATCTTCTACCGTACTCTGTAATCTTGCGACAAGCCACTCCAGTACTTCCAAGTTTTCTAAACGTTTATGGTCTTCTTTACAGAATTTGTTTTGTTGACCAAGCGTGTCGTAAAAAAGTCTCCAGAGCCTGTTATATAAAACGGTGTTATATCTTGTGTCTTTTTTAAGTTTTTTATTGTCTTTTTCAAGTTTTTCTAATCTTTCCTCTGTTGTCATGTCTACTCCTCATCTTGATTTGTAGACGCTAGATAGAGTTGAGTGTAAACAGGGCCACAGTTTTCAAGATCAACATCGTGATCCTTTTGCCACTTTGAAATTGTGGATCCAAGCATGTGCTCTACAATGTCCTTATCCCAACCCTGATTTTTCACCGCACTTGCAAAGTCTCTCTTTGACATTTCAGCTCTGGGCATGTTGCACCACCGTGTGTATTCCCCATCTTTTAAAGCTGTTCCATCAGAATCCTTTATGGTGTGCGAGTGGGTTCCTATCTTGGTTGGTTTCCATTCCTCATTATGAAGAAGGCACATGGTATCGCTATCCTCAACCACTGTTTCTGTCTGATCTTCATTCAGTCCCCATATATCCTCTGGGTCAGGCTCTAAAGGCTGCTCTAACATAGCCGTAAGCCCTTTTCCCATTTTGTTCTGAAGACTCCCAATTATTTTGTTTTGTGCTTCAATGGGATCTTCTTTTGGTGGGGTAGGCTTTGCCTTCTTAGGGCGTCTCTTTGATTTAGGTTTAGGTTCTGGTTGAGGCTCGACTATAGCCCTGTCCATCTGATCTATAGTCTGTACCAAGTCTATACCGTCAAACTGTGTAGCCTGAGCCATCTCTTCAGCAGTGTATGTGTTTGAGAATCTATCAGGGTACGCTTCTCTCAATGCTCCCACTAAAGCTACCTTTCGTATCATGGTTCCTGGCATTGATGCCCAGACACTTTTACCTGTATCGTAATCTTTTAGCGGTACGGTTGTAGGGATTGTTCCGTCCTTGGTATGGACATTAGCCCACCCACCTACTAACTCATCTGTATCTAACATAAAGGAACCTACTTCTTTAACCACTTCACCGTCTCTTTTAACGATGACACCCGCTTCCCATGTTGCCCCCTGAGCCCTCGCTACCTTGGTATAAAAGTCTTTACCTGTTATAAAACTGGCAGGACTCTTAGAGGAATATTTAACAACGTGAATGTCCTTGAGAAATGGGTTTGCCCCCAGATCTTCACATAGTCTTTTAAAGACGAACATTTCAGAGTCAGTAGGTTGGTTCGTGTTCTGTGACACGATCAGCTTACGTAAAGCATCCATGTCGAATGTTTGTTTGGAATCAATTTTTTGTAATGACATTTTTACTACCTCTTTCCTGTTTGTTTTTATTTAAAAAGTCTTTCACATCGGATACTGCAAATCTTGTACCGCCATAACCTATGCCTGTGTATGTGGCTCTAAGCCCTTCCCTCATCCACCTGTAAATGGTTGCCCTACCTGTATATCTTGTGACCTTCAACACCTCATCCATCGTCAGCAACCTGTGATCGTCACACATGGAACAGCCAGGCGGTTCTAATTTTTCTAGATTCATATCTACCTCCTCTAGGGTTATATCTTTAAATGTGTTCCATTTATTTGTCATATCTGCCTCCTTCGTTTAATATGTATATGCACTCACATGGTTTAATCTTGCTCATGTGTCTGCCTCCAAAAAGGGGCAATCTTTCTCAAACGAGGTTGCCCCCCTTTTTTATGTCTAAGCCTCCTTGTTGCTATGTACTAAATCACGAATACGATAGTAAATCTCCTCTAACTTTTCAAAATTTACTTCGTAGTTCGGGTACTCGCTTGAGCTGTTGTTATCATCCCAATCAGCAATCGCTTCCTTAAGTATTTTTAAACTATTTGCATCTATCGTCATGTCTAAGCCTCTCTTTTTTCCCCACATTGTTTACAAAAATAAACATATTTATTATCGTGAGTTATACCTCCATACTCTATGTCTTTTGTCTTACCACAGTCGCTACATTCGTGAACTGGCTGACCAAATGCCATCTTCAACCCTATTGGGCCGTCACCTGTAACTTTAAATCCAGTGTCGAAATATTTTTCCGTCATGTCTGAGCCTCCTATAAGAATGTCATTTGTTGAGGTATCTTTTCCCCATCGTCATACCTCTGGCTATCACCCTTGGGGTAGGGTTGTACTTGGTAATTCAACGCATTGGCAAGCTCCTTTTTTTCCTTGCGTGTCCCTATGAAATAGATGTACCTGTGTTTCTGTGGTCGATCTACCTGAGCGAATCTATCAGGGTTAGATACCCTTTCTTCATGAGAGTAATGTCCCACAACGGTACGACTGTGGGTATTAAGACCAATCTCTCTCCACTCAGTTCGTTTTGCTGACAGTCCCGTATACAGGAAGTTAGTTGCCTGATATATATATCCGACATGTTCCATTGAGGTATCAGCGTAACTCACCACGATAGACGGACTGGGTAACATGCGTAGGGTCTGGGCTACAAAGTATGACGCTAGGTTCTTATCGTGTCCTTGGACAAGGCAGAGCCTGTTTAACTCCAGTACTATGTCCTTGTACTGTTCCCCACACAGTCCCATTGTCAGGGAAGGTGAGGCAGGAATGCCGTATGTAATAACCCCTTGCATAAACTGGTTCTCAAACACCCCATATGAATGCACTATCTGTGGTATGCGTTTGGCGTAATGCTTTTCCAACAACCACGGATATGTAGATTCCTTGGGTATGGCAATGACTGTTCTTTCCATCAGTTACCGCCATGTGTTGTCAGGGCTTGGGCTCCAACTAACTTCATGGTATCTTTGCAGTCCTCTCATAACCGACCATGCATCTCTTGGGAACCCAGATGTAATCGCTAAATTCTTATATCTTTCTAGATTACTGGTGACACTGATCCCATCGTAATTAGCCTCTTCGCCACATAACCGACAGGGTATCTTGAGCATATTTAATATTCCTCGTAGATCTCCCTGATTTGAATCGTGAGCCCATACGACAGTCTCGCAACTCTGACACCAGACCATAGTTCCTATTATTTCTTTTTTCATCATTCAGCTCCTTCACCAAGCCATTCAACTATGTCGTTGTAGGATAATTTCCAGTTGCCTTCCCTTGGCATGGCTCCGATCACGTCAGCCTTGAACCTCTGGTAGAACCGTTGGGATGTCTCCTTATCCTTGGTCACATGGTAGAGTAGGGCGAAAGCCAGTTGAGCTGGCCCTGATCCCTGATAGCCCCAAGCAAAGCCAGTGGGACTGTGGTTAACCATCTTGAGACAGGGGTCAAGTGGGGCTCTGTACACTTCTGATATAACAGGGTCGGATACGTTGAGGACAACATGTACATTCCATTCCCCTGATGCGTGGTATGTCCCCTCGTAATATCTTCTGGGATCACTGTGTATACGTTCAGTACTTGGTTCAAATGATCCGAATTTTCTAAAAAACCGTTCTACATAACTTTCGTTCATCATGGTCTATCCTCCTCGGTAGGGTGATTAAGTTCCCAGTGCGATAAGATCTGGGAGATCTTGTGATAAACAGCTTGAATGTTTAGGTGTACTGGGCCGGGTTCGATACCCGACAAAAGTGCTCGACACTCTTCAAGCGAGTGCCTCATATCATCGATACTCATATCTGCCTCCAATAGATACTATAATACATTTTGATACAAAATTACAGTTATAAACTTCCTCCTAATTTATCCATTCGCCATCTACCTTGATAAGAACACATCCCCAGTTGGGCATACCGAAGTCATCAAGGGGGCCGAGTAGTGCCTCCCCGTTGTAACTCTCGTCCGTGGAGTACAGCATACCCTCGGCATAGCATTCCTTATCATCATCGTAGAGGCTGAATCGCTGTGGGTTTGACTTCAGATCAGGGTCACAATTTCCTGGCCCTTCTGTTCCTACTGCAAGCCCGTTATCTATGTGGTCTTTGGTAATAATCCATCTGTAGCTCATTCTCGCTCCTCCATAAGTTGAATGCTTTTGCCTATGAGTTTCCTGACATGATTGTGGTGTTTGTTTTTCATCTGTTCCTTTTTTAATCTTTTAACTATTCTTTGAGCCGACTTAACTAGATGTAGTTCATCCTCTTCCCATTCTGAAGGGTCTGAATAATACTCCGCATCTTCTAACAGACATTGAAGATTTGTCGGAGTGCAAAAACACGCCCCATCATCCGTCATTCGATACTTGTGATCCATTGCAAATATGGTATCTTCTATTTTTTTCATCGTTCTGCCTCCTTTATCTTTCGATTACATCTACATTTTCGTGGTACTTGTCTTGGCACATATAGGTATAACCACCAGAACTATCGTGGTAATCCCATTCCTGTTTATCGTAATTCCACTTCATGGAAGCACCAAGCATTAATATATCGGTGCTGTCACAGTCTTGGCACTGCATTATTATTTTGTCTACTGGCATATCTGCCTCCTAATTAATAATCTTCTCTTGTGAAATATTCTTCTTCATCTCTGGCTGACATCTCGTTATCAGGAAGGTGGTCAAAGGTATTGTTCGGATCAACAAATCCTACCGTTGCTTGAGGGTATGCTTTCAGTGCCTCTTCTTTTGTGAAGAAAGAATCCTTAAACACCTTCATGGCTTGACCTTCCAATAGCGAACCTCTACCGTAGACTCCGAATGCGTACACTGAGTACCACTCATACTCATGGTCATATTCAATCGACCAGTTGTGTGGTTTCACCCACTTCATCTTTACCGAATCCCATATATGATTCTTTTCCATATCGTCACTCATCGTTTCACCTCTTTTTTCTTTATGGTTACGCTAAAACCATTGTCTATAGCATAGTTACAAACGCTACAGGTACAGTCATCGTCTGGGGGTTGCTTACCGCAGTAGTCCTGAACTTTTTTAGCCTTTTTAGCCTTTCTTTTTCGCTTTGAAGGCATCACCTTACCTAATAGCTTTTCTAACTCTGGGATTCTTTGACCCCTGTCTGGCTTACTCATCGTTCTACCTCCTTTTGTTTTGTTACCGATTTAGCAATATGTCTTTGGCACCTCCATCTCACATTCAACACAGAACCATGATCCTGAGTACTCATTACATCCACTGCACATCCCCTCTACATGTTCATGCTCACCGCTACCACAGCACCAACTCACCACCTCGAGATGGCCTTCTTCCTCGCAGTCGTGTGTCTCCATCCTTTATTTACCTCCAAATTGAATACTTTTAACATGCTCATAAAGATTTAATTTCCCATGAAAACTCCAAGTCTCCAAGTCATCAGGAACATAATCGTTTTGTTCTCCTTCCTCGATATAGTCAACAACCATGTTCTTGTCTTCTGTACTCTTGGTTCTTATTAATATATACACTTCTTCGTTACTCATTTTGCCTCCTTTTGTACTTTAATGAACTCCTCGGCTCGATTCACAGTCTCTCCTCTATTACCTCTGGCAAGGTGGACTCGTAGTCAATCTTGTAGTAATACTTTCCCTGTTTCTCGATTGTCATCTCGCAACTGTCACAAACAAAATCCTCGTCATAGATCGGAGTAATTAAAGTCTCACTTGGTACATGGAATGAAAACATATATCCTAAATCGTCTTTGCCTAGCTCCGACTCTGAGCAAGCTACACAATGCTTCCCATCGTTATATTTATGTCCTACTAATTTCATGATCTTTCCTTTGCTAGTTGTTCATCGAGTGCATCGAGTAGATGCGACTGGACTGGTACGTGAGTACTACGGTCAACATTTACAATCTTGTCCATAAGCCTCTTATTGTTTCTCAACAGGTCTAAAAGTTCCTCACTATCCTCCTTTGATTTGTACCAGATAGATATCTCGTATAGTTGTGATGGTATCTCGCTCATTATTTCCTCCGATCAGCGTCTAATTTTTTACCGAGTTCAAGCATCTGGATTACAAAATTACGTCCTTGATCCTCCTTTATATGATCTTTGACTAACTGTATGGCGAACCTGAACAAACCTTGATTTTCAGGTGCAATATTCACAGTGCGTATTCCTTTGTCTATCTGTTCGGCAGTATGGAAAGTTTCTTTCCCGATCATATCTGTCTCCTTTATTCTCCTTATCCAACCTGTAGTAATTCATTACACTTGCCGCAATAGTAGTAGTCGTTAAGGCTACCGTTTCTACGTTCATACATGCCATGACATACAAAGTCATGGCAGTAGTGGCCTTTTTCTTTGATTAGTCTTGCTTTTTCCTCCTTCCTATGTTTTTTCATTGCTTCCGCTGTGGGTGGCGGTGTTATATTTATATGGTAATTTTCCATATCTGCCTCCTAAAAATTTATTTTAGTAACAGCCA
>VTLG01006241.1_pt1 | contig 19035 bp, 27 predicted proteins | sample 4694571 | NCBI WGS metagenome assembly VTLG01 (sample SAMN12604809, study PRJNA352737) | marine metagenome | biome: ENVO:00000447; feature: ENVO:00000209|ENVO:00000569|ENVO:01000036; material: ENVO:00002151; isolation source: viral sequences binned using virsorter ...
CGATTACATCATACCAATACAGAACCGGTTACTCATATGCAGCAAGTGGACATAATATCGAAGCTGAAACAGGATATATCAACCCTACTGCTACGACTGAAAGCACCCAAACAGTTGGAGGGGTAAACTTTAGTTGGACAAGTCCAAATTTAGAAGCAATCCCACGCTGGAAAATCGCAATAGATGGGGCAGCATTTTCGATACAAGAAACACTTATAACCCCCGGCTTAGATACAGTTACAAACATAACAAGAACAATAACAACTTCAACTACTTCAGAAACAACAAGTACCTTTGGTCAATAATTTTTTTACTAATACCAAATAAAGCGTTTGCCAATACCACAATAGCGTCACCTCAATCGCAAAATACAGGGGTAGTAAATAACAATGCCACCATGATAACACCCTCAAGCCTCCCTCAGAACCGTTACAGTCAGGGTATTGTTTGTACATCACCTAGCCTAACAATTACACCTTATATAACAGATGCATGGTCATTTAATAGACCAATAGAGACAGTTACCAAACAAAACATTTATGACGAAGATACAGGTGCAATAAAATATGTTCAAGAAACCCCAAGATTTGAAAAAGATAATTACAACCTTAATTATGGAATATCTATGCAGTTTAATATCCCACTAGGTAATGGTGGCGAATTATGTAAAGAGGCGGCAAAAGTAAATATAGAAGCACAAAAACTCTTAATTAAAAAAACACAATATGAAATCAGCCTTTATAGATTAGAGCAATGTGCCAAGCAAGCAAAATTAGGTGTAAGCTTTGTTGCTGGTAGTCCTAGTGCAGTCACTTGCCAAGATATTGTTATAACAGTACCAGCCAACCAAGTATTACCTCACAAACATAATATTAAGTAGTAGACAAGTTACGGGTATTAAACTTATCTACAGATATTTATTTTACCTTTTTTTTCTTTTTTGTAAATTTACTTATAATTTGTTTTACAAGAGGTTTCACAATATTAATAAGAATCGGAGTAGAAGCGGCAACCACAGCAATAGCAGCAGCATTAGTAATAGCAGGTACATTAGGTATGTACTGCTCGGTAAAGCTGGTGTCCTCATACAAAGTAATACATTTACTTCCATCTTCGTTTAATTGATGCCCTATAACACGTTCTAATCTTTTATCGTTACGAAAATCTCCAATACGTTGATCTTTTTCTGGGTCTGGACATTTTATAAAAAACTCCTCTATTTTTGGTTTAGCTTTTTTTGTAGGTGGTTTTGTTTCAGGTATTTCAGGTTCACCCATATTCATAGGTGCATCATCTGTTAGTAATAAATTATTTGGCTGGTAATTCATTGGGTTAAAACTTGGAAATGGTGCATCACAAATAGTAAATACGCCATTAGGGTCATCAAGCAATAAATTTTTATTTCCTGTGTTTTTTATATCTCTATGTTGATATACGCAGCCCGGCGAATTGATTGTTAAAGGTATTATTTGTACTGGTTTTGTAAAATCATATATTGGTTGTATTTTTATATTTGGGATATTTATATCAGGTATATCCATTAAAGAGGTATTGCAGGGCTAGTCATTTTTGGTATCTGCAAAGGTATTTCTTCGATTATTTTTTCTTTTAAATCACCCATAAGTTTGTTTTTTAAATCTCTTTCAAACTCTGGACTTCCCATATAGCGTATTGCTACGAAACCAAAGGCAGCCATTGACCCAGAAAGGACAAGAGATAATAATGAGGCTACTTGACAGATTTTATTAAACATATGGTAAAAGATGCGTTTTTAAAAGCATTGGTGCCTGTTACCATTATAACCTTTACAGGGATCTGCGCTTTGGCTCCTCTTTATGTCACATTAGGGGTTCTAAATCGCCAGTTATCAAGTAAACTTACCAAGTAGATTTAGTTCTACAAGATTTAGTTCTACAAGCCCCAGAACAATAAATTCTACGTTGTTCCATCGTATTAAAACTTGCACCACAAACAGGACACTCTCTTACAAGTATCCCTTCTACTTTTTTACATTTTCTTTTATAGGCTGTTCTTTATTCATTTCTTGCAATAATAATTGATATGCTTGCACTCCACCTTCTAAACGTAAAATATACTGTCTTTGATTAATTATTTCTTGTTGCCATTCAAGAATCTGTTTTTCGATAATATCTTTCATTAATAAAGGGTTTTTCCTAGTGTAACCGCAGCATCTTGCTCTGTGAAGTCCTCAGTTGTCCAAATACTTGTTGTACCATCTTCTTTTTTGTAGGCTTTAATAATCTCAAGATGATCTACGTTTCTCTTTGCTCTATCTTTTTCTTCATCTGTCAAAGATGATAACGCTGCAAGTTCATTAATAACGGTTACACTATCTCCAGCGTTTGTAAAAATCTTTGCAATTTCTTCTGTGGTACGTTCAGCCATAATTAAACAATGGTAAGAGTGTCACCAGAACTTACAGTAACGGTGACGCTTGAATTTATAGTTATAGGACCAGCTGCCATTGCGTTAGACCCACTTAAAGTATAGTCAGCAGCTACAGTCTTTGCATTTTCATAAAAAGCACTACCATTAGTTACAGCAGAAGCATTTATAGAAAAACTAAGGGCTGGTATTCTAAATTTAGTTATGTTGCCATCACCTAAAGTAATTTCATTAGATACTGTTGCTGAACTAGCTGCTGCATCATGTCCTAATAAAATATTATTTGATCCAGTAGTAAGGTCATTTGTACCTGTATTACCTGCATCAGTTCCAATAATTGTATTATTATCGCCCGTACTTAAATCATACGCTGCTCTATATCCAAGTGCTACATTGTATTCTGATTCAGTAGAGTTATACATACAAAGATAACCAATACCAACATTTCGCCTTCCAGTTTCTTGTATGCGACCACTTCTAAATCCAATAAATATGTGATTTTCACCACTGGTCAATGATCCGGCAGCACCGCTTCCGATTAAGACGTTTTTACTTGAAGAGGTCATTGAGACTCCACTACTGTCTCCCAATACCACATTTTGCTGGCCTGTAGTTAAATTTCTTGCAGTTTGAAAACCCACTGCGACGTTTTTTGCAAATGTAGTAGCATTTACCTTTAATGCTTCATAGCCAACACCAACGTTATATCCTGAATCACCAGTGCAAGCCTCTGATCCAACAGCAGTATTGTAATCATTTGTGGTTATGCCCGTTCCAGCATTAAATCCAATTAAAGTGTTATCTTGTGCGTCAGTACCACTAAAACTATCTCCTGCGTTACTACCTCCTACCGTATTATTTTGAGCATCTGAAGTAAGTCCACCTCCACCGCCGATCTCTTTTACAGTTCCACTATCATTGACAAATAGTTTTTTAGCAGAAGTATCTAAGGCAACCTCGCCATTTGTTATATCACTTGTTGTAGGTGTGCTTGTGCCTCTTTTTAGCTTGATGACATTAGCCATTGGCCTTTACCTCCTATGGCTTAAAAAGTTCCACCATCTACATCAAAACCAGAGGTTGATCCATCTTCAAGAAACGTAACCAAGTCACTCAATGCAACCTGTTTCATCGTGCCAGCATCATTACATACAAATCTATCTGCTGTAGCAAGTGTTGTTGAAGTTGCAGATGTTCCTCCATCCATCAAATTTAATTCAGATGTTGTAGCAGTAACCCCATCCATAATATTGAGTTCTGATGTGGTAGCTGTAACCCCATCCATAATATTTAGTTCAGAAGTTGTAGCAGTTACACCATCCATAATGTTCAACTCTGAAGTCGTTGCTGTGACTCCATCCATTATGTTTAGCTCTGTGGCTGTAGCAGTAACTCCATCTAAAATATTAAGTTCTGAAGCTGTCGCTGTAACTCCGTCTAAAATATTTAATTCTGAGGTTGTAACTGTAGCTCCATCTAATATTGCAACTTCAGTGGCAGTTAATAAAGCTAATGCTGCAGCAGCACCACTTTGACAGCCTGATAAAGCAGTAAGATCAGCGTCAGCAGCTTGTTTAGCATCTAATTGTGTTTGAATACTTGAGGTTGCATCTACTCTGTTTAACTGTGCTGTCGTTACCGTAGCTCCATCTAATATCTGAACTTCAGATTGTGTAAGATCAGCTAAAGCACTTGCTGTATTAGCACCCATCGTTGCTAATTCTGTAAGTTGAGCATCAGACGCCTGCTTTGCATCTAATTGAGTCTGTATATTTGATGTAACTCCGTCTGTATGATTTAACTCAGAAGTCGTTGCTGTTACGCCATCCATAATGTTTAACTCAGAGGCAGTTGCGGTCACGCCATCTAAGATATTCAATTCAGAAGTCGTTACTGTAGCTCCATCAAGGATCTGTATTTCTGTTGATGTAAGTGCAGCTAAAGCAGCCGATCCACCAGACTGGCAGCCAGATAAATTATCTAAATCAGCATCATAAGCTTGCACATTTGAGCCAATCGCTAGACCTAATGCAGTCCTCGCAGCAGAGCTAGTGGTGCTCCCTGTACCCCCATCACTGACAGCTAAAGTTCCAGTGATAGAACTAGCACCAAGATCAACAGCGACCTCAGTTGATTCAATTACCAAACCACCATTTGATTTCAGATCAACACTAAACTCATTGCCAGATTTTGTGATCCCGTCACCACCGGTCAGGCTTCCTGCACCTGAGAATTGACTAAACGCAAGGTTATTAGTGCCAACAACAGCCGAACCCTTGTTTGAAGTACAAACAAACCCTTTATCTGCATTAGTAGAACCTTGTTCAACAAAAGTGAACATACCAGCAGCATCAACACCAGCAGCTAAATCATCAGCCCTTGCTGGTGACGACCCGACTACGTAGATACCATTCTCAGACGCACTAGACTGGTCTTTGACCAACACTCGATCATTTGTTGAAAGAGTAACACCATCTAAAGTGTCGCCATTATTTAAAGCAGTACTAATCGTTATATTTGCTGTAGTTGCAGCCACAACAGAGTCTTTAACATCTAATCCTTGAGAAACACCGTCAACATAGGACTTTGAAGCTGCGTCAGCATCAGCAGTCGGTGTAGCTAAGTTTGTAATCTTTTGGCTGTTAAGACTTACTGAGCCATCAGGTGCAGTAAACTCATTTAACTTTAACAAATCTGCGGCAACTAATGCTCTAAAAGTTGGGGCTGCAGCCGAGCCAGTCGTTGGTCCAGCTAAAATTCTATTTGCAGTTCTTGTATCTGTTTTATTGAAAAATGCACCAGACCCACCAATAGTAATAATAGAACTTGCTTCATTACTACCTGTATCACCAAAACCATAATATAATTTTAAATCAGCTTCATTAAAAGCTAATTCAGAAGGATTTAAACTAGAAGGCGCACCAGCACTACCACTTGCTGCTCTTTTTTTTATTCTTATAGTGTTTGACATGGCCTAAAAATTTCCTCCATTAACAAGTTTTAGTTTGGTAACATTGTCATCTAATATCAGCTTACCACTACTTGCTTGATAGTACATCACAGAATTATCAACTTTTGCACTGTGGTCGAGAGCTAAATCAAATCCAGCCCCTTGCGGACCTGCTGTTTTTACAGTGACAACCCTTGTTTCACCATTTACAGTAACGGTGTTTTTGTTTTGGGTGATGTTTATGTTGCTCATTAGATAGTTGTATAGCCTTCACTTACGAATATATTACCCTCTAAATAATATTCCCGCTTGCCTCCTGAGTTTAAAATTAAAAGATCGTAGGCCAATTCATTTGGTGTAAACTGCAAAGTCTGTGTATGTGAAAGGCTCATTGTAAACTCACCATTAGTTCTATTTGTATAAGCAATCGTAAAATCTGCATACTTTCCTGTCCTTTCTTTATCCCAAACTTGTGCAGCTATAGTTGCTCCACTTAGGTCAACAGCATTATCATTAGAATCAGTTATTCTTATCGACTCTGTATGATCTGACCTTCTTTGAACAGTAAAATCATAAGTTCCAGCAATAATAGCCATTTAACTGTAAGGAGATGCACCTAGTATATCAGTTTTCCATTGTGCTTTAAGTGCATCTGTATCTGCTGCTGAATCAATACCAGAGTCGGCAGGAGCATCCCTAAGTGCTTGTTTTTTAGCAACAATATCAGTTGTACTTGCACCTGTCTCTAGTGCCTTTTGAAATTCAACATCAAGTTCTGCAAGTTTTGGTTCTCTTGCAGCACGAATGTTGGTTTTATGAATTTCTCTGGCTTTCGCCATGTCAACACCAAATCCCATTTTTTACTCCGTATAAGTCCAAGCGTTTCTGAAACTCCTGTCTGAAGGAATCTCAGATTTATTAACAGTATAAACTGTCTTACCGCTAGGGCAATCTTTATCTTTTATTTGATCTAAAGTTAAATCTGTATTATCTGCTGGAATGACTATACAAATACCACCATCATCATTAGCATAGATAAATCTTTTGTCTGAATTAGCCATAAGTTTTTTCTTTTAGTATATCAAAAAATTATTGATCGCCAAAAACAGCAACAACATTAAGTTCACAATCAAATCTATATGGACTAGCTCCATGAAACTGAGATACAACCTTAAATGTTGTTGTTGTAAAAGTATTAAAAGCCCCTAAAACCCTAAAGGCATCTGTAGCTGATGATCCTGCTGTACCCGCTATAGCGTAATTTGCATTACCCATAGCACTAGCCATAGTAACAGTTGTAGTACCAGCAGCTTCATCAGTAATAGAACTAACATTAAAAGAATCTCTTATTGCTATTGTTCCAGTGCCATTCCAATTACACCATGCCTTTGCTCTACCCTGATTTATCTGTTCTGAAGTTGAAGCATTGCCACCGCTTGTATCTTGAATTGTAGTTACTTTAAGTGTTGACATTTTAATCTCCGAAAATTACACCACAGGCAAATGTTGGATCATGCGTATTGGCTGATGCGTCTGAACACCTTATTCCAAAACTTGTTGTTGTTTGAGCAATTCTTCTAAGTGTAATGTTTGCTGCACCATCACCATCACTTGTATTAAAACGGCCATCAGCAAAAGCAGCGTAATTAATATTTGACATTGCATTTGTCAAATTTACAATGTAATGTCCTTGACTTGAATCGGTTATCGAACTTACATTAAAACTATCATAAATAGAGACAGTTCCAGTTCCCTTAAAATGCACCCATGCTTTTGCAAGCTGTCCTATTTCCGTTCCACTTGTATTTTGAAATACTGGTGCTGCGGAAGATGCACTTTTAACTGTAGCTACTGTTAATGTACTCATGGTTTAGGATTAGCGTCTTTAACTGCTTTGATGTGGGTCGCCCACGTTCCAGTTGTATCTAGTTTACCTGCAACTATATCCTTGTACAACATATCAAGTTGATCTCCAAAAGAAGCATAAATAGTAGATCCATCAGTAGTTCTATCTGTCTTATACTTTAAATTATCTATTTCAGCTTGTGCAGCATCAACAAGGCTTTGGTTTATAGTAAAAGGATTTTCAGAATGATCTGTAACTACTGTTCCACTTTCTGTATCTGTAATAACTAACTTTTCGTTAGGGTAAGCTTTGACTATTGCTTCGTGATTTAAAAACATTAAGTACAAACCTCCATTATTGTCATACTAGAGCTCAACACTGCTTGGTTTACTCCAGCATTATCAGCGTTACTGGTTTGCGTTCCATTAATACATACACTTTGAGCACTCTGTGATCCTAGTTGCAATACATAAGTAATCTCACTTGTAGAAGCAGGACTATCTACGCCTATAAAAACCATTGAGTTTGCTGGGATTGAACTTTGTGAATATCCAAAACTTCCACTAATTCTGCTGCCAGTTGTATCACCTACATTTACGTTTGTGTCGGTTCCACCAATTCTTCTTATAACTCTTGCAGGAATAGCAAAACCATCTGATTGATGTGAAACATTAAGCATAATCATTATCAAAGCTTTACTTGTATTACTTGTTAAGGTAATTGCTTTACTAAAACCAGATATATCTGTAAATGCAGTATTACTCAAACCAGAAACTGTGGTTCTTGCTGAAATATTTGTTGTCACAACTTGAATTATTCCTCCACCTTCTCCACTGGCGATCCCGTTTCTTGGAACTATACTGTCAACTTTAATTTGGCTCATAAGTTTATTATATACATACTTATACTACTGTCCATGTTTCCCCTGCACCAACTGTAACGGTCACGCCACTTGCAATTTCTATAGGCCCAAAACTTCCAGCATTTTTACCATCTGTGATTGTGTAATTACTGCTAACTGTCTGATCGTTTTCCCAAAATACACCTTGACTTGCACCACCAGCTACACCCCAACTTAAAGTTCCCGATCCATCAGATACTAAAGCGTATCCTGCAACAGCAGCATCAGTAGCAGGTAACGTCAAGGTAAAACTACTTGAAATAGTTGCTGGTGCAGAAAAACCTATGTAATGCGAGCTATCAGAATCACCGAATCTAAGGTTATTTTGTAACTGTAAAGTAATACCATCAGAATCAAAAAACATTTGCTCTGCACCACCCGCACTCAATCCTATTTTGTTAGCGGATTTTCTAAATAATCCTGTATCTGTATCTGTGTCAAAACTCAACGCAGGAGTAGAAGCACTACTTGAATCATCTATAAGAAGTTGACCTGTCATCGTGCCACCTGCTCTGGGCAGTAGACCTAAATTAGCACTATCTATACTTCCTATTTCAGTAAAAGCACCATTACTTGAGTTTCTTATTTTTAAAATGTTTGAAGTGGTATTTAAAAAAGGCATACCAGCTACACATTGACTTGAAGCTAAGTCAGTAGATTTTGAATTACTTGATTGGATCGCAGCAAAAACATTATTAAGATCGGTTCTTACATTCGCTCCAGAAGCATTTTCAATAGTGTAGTTCGTTACGTCAGCCACAGTTAAATACTATTTTCCTCCATGTTACCCTCCTTTGCCGAAACCAACAGCACTGTAGGTAAAGTTCCTATCAATACTAGCATTACTTGAGTTCTTGAAGTGAACTGTAAAGCCAGTTCCAGATATACTGCTAAGTTCAAAATAATCTCCTGTTGCCATGTTTTGTGGAGAAATATTTACAGAAGGTAAAAAATTATTTAGATTGCCTAGTCCAGACGTTCCAACAAAAAATGGTGCGGTAAATGTAACTGCTTTTGCTCCTGCTCCCGATGCTATAACAGCAGATTGTTCTGTTCTTGATGGCATACTTGCTGTATATCCTGCTTGCTGGAGATTCATATTCTGTGCGACATCGTTTGTATTTAATGTAATTCTGAATTGAAATCCTCTGCCTTTAAAAGTTCCGTTGGCAAAATCATTGAAATCTGTATAAGAACTCATATCTGTAGATGTTTTGACAGCTATTTTTGCATTTGCATCATTAGCAGTTGCTCCATCAAAATCTGTCCAAGTATCTATATTTTCTGTTCTACTGTCAAACAAATCACTTGTATAAAATCCTTCGCCACTAAAATGTCTTTTTAAGACAAGTGAGAATGTACCTCCAAGATCGAGAGTATCTACAAAGTCATACGTTCCAGTGGCATTTGAACTTGGATCGGTAAGAACCAGGCCACCTTTAGAACTGTCATATTGAACATTGGATTTAGTTCCGTTGAAGGGTGTTCCATCTGTATCTTCTCTATCAGTTTTGACAGTTATGGAATCAAGAATATCAACAAGAGATAGAGATACTTTTGCTTCTGTTGAACTAAATCTACCTCCGTCATCTTGGAATTTTAAAAGATATGTACCAGGTAAAGCAGGGGCTATAACATCAGTTGAGTTACCAGCTACAGCCTCAATAACATCCTGTGAGGCTTGGAAATTTGCAGAAGCTAGTGCAAGGTTTGAATGTCTGACGTAAACTCGACCACCGTGTAAAACGTCTATTGCAAGTGCCTGATTAAAACTAAGTCTTACAAATTGTTCATTTATAGGTTCTATTGTTAGGTTGGTAACATCTTCTGGTAATGCAGTTTTTCCAACAGCAACAAATGTTGTTTCGGTTGGATTAGCAGATAATTCCAAACCTGCATTATAAGAAAATACTTGAATCTCATAAGTGCCTTTGACAGTATCTAATAGTTCAAAGTCACTACTAAATACAACTTGAGAAACATAGTTACCATTTTCTAATCTGTAGTTAACAAGGTATTGTGTAACTCCCTGTACTGGTTGCCAATCAACAATAAGTTTACTTCTGGCAATATTATTTATAACAACTGTCTGCTCTGTAACTGTTAATGCACTTGGAGGAGATGCTGGTTGGTTTAATAAAGATATTGTTCTTGTGGGTAATGCCGTTCCATCTTCAATAAACGCATATTTGCCTTCTACATAGGACAAGCCTGTAATTACATAGTTAATATCATCTTGTTCTTCTACTTGAATAACTCTAAATAGTTGAGTTTCTAACGTAGTGCTTGATATAAGATAAGGAGAGTTTGCCAATGGTGCGGAAGAAAATGCAGATTGTGTAACTGTCTCTCCCTGATCGTTTACTTTAGTAACACTATTAACTGTAATAACCGCATCAAGTATATTAGAAATAACACCTACTTCAACGGTTCCATCGCTTAAAATAACGCTAATAGTTGGATTATCATTAAGGTTTGGTAAAGTCGTTTGTGCAAGAGCATCAATAGTTACTTCAGTAGTAGTTGCAGATATAACTCGACCACCTCTTCTTGCTCCTGCTCTTACTGGATCGTTAATTGCAATAACAGAACCAGGTCTGACAACAACTCCTGCATCTATTGACGCTGTAAATGTAACTGTTTCAGATTCGTTTTGTTCAGCAAAAAGTATTGCACGACCCAATCTTGCAGCCTGATTACGAGAAGTACAGGCAAATGCTTTTACCTGTTTTACTATCGTTCCAAGTTTTGCTATAGCTGCTGCATCTTCTACTACTTCAAAATCAACTTCCTTAGAATCCATATTGAAGTAACTTACAGAAACAACGGTATGTCTAGTCTTTAAACTGCTACCTGAGTATGCAAAGCCTCCTTGACCTACGTTAGCTAAATTAAAAAGATAACTAGCTGTAGTTGGTTTGTCCTGAGATATGGTTACAGATCCAGCAGACCAAATAGGCATACATCTCATAACGCCAGCTAAATCATTTATTGCTGCAAATGCTTCTTTAGGAGTTTGAATATTTACATTACAACTAAATCTAGCTTCTTTAGTTCCTGCTCCTGTTCCGTCATCTACTTCTTCATTTGCATATTTACTGGCAGCTACAAAACTAAATAAATCTAAATTACTATCAGTAACATGATCTCCTAATCCATATCTTGTGTTTGTAAGTAGATCAAGTAAACACATGGCTGGACAGTTTGTATAAACAGCAGCACCCATAACTCCGTTAAAAATATATCCGTCTGGATAAATTATTCTGCCAGTTTGTACATCAACAGTAGGAGTGCCAGAACTAGATGCACCTGCTCCTGGTATTCTTACCTTTATTCCTCTAATACGATATTTTCTTACAGGAATACGATTAAATTGTTTACTATCCAAACGAAGAGCAACGTAAGCACTATTCGCATAAGTTGAATTATTATCTATAACTTCTTGTAAGCTAGTAAATTGAAAAGCATTTATTCGTTCTGAAGATGTACTATCTTTTGTAACACGGATGACTCGTACATCTACGGTTGTAAATCCACTTGTTAATTGTATTCTGTGATCTCTAGCATAAGCATCAGCAGTTCTTCCTTTGACAGAACTACTAATCTTATCTACAAAACCACCAGAATCATGTTGAACTTGTATTTTATATTCAACCTTCATACCTCTAATATCCCCATCACTTTCAAACTTTTGAATTTGAGGCCAAGTTAAAGTAACAATTACAGCATCAACATCTGTGTTTGAAATCTGCCTTGTTACTGAACCTGTAATACCTCCACTATCAGTTCCATCGGCATTAACAACAGTAACTCCAACAGCAGTTGGTGATCTGCTTTCAGCAGGGATACCACTCATCGCAGTTTGGTTTGACGTTCCAAACTTAGATTTAAAGGTTACATCTTGAAAATTAAAGTCAACATCAGCAGGATCACTATTTGAAGCATTTGCTTGCAAGATTGGTGTGTCATCAAGAAACACATCTTTTAGACTTGCATTTTCGTAAGCTGTTGTTCCTTTATTAAGTTGTGCCTTTGATGCAGTGGCAAAACCCTCTATCTCTCCTTCAGAAATTAAATCTTGAACAGTAGCAAAACTTCTACTGTGTAAACTATCAGGAGCACGATATGGAGGTGGAGGTGGTTTTGGTCGACCTCCTGCTCCTCTAATAATTTTAGTTTCGTCTGTCATGCGTCTACTTGATTAGTGTCAATCGCTGCACTTATTACAACACTTCCTGTAATTATTTCACCATAAACTATTGGAACGGGAGTACCTGCCCTTGATGTATTTTGTATGCCACTAAAACTAAAAGATACTTTTGGATCTTCTTCTGAACTAAATTTTTGTGGCTCTGGTAAAGGAATCAGCATTTCACTTACTCCCATCAAAGCTAACCCAAGTCCAAGGTTTCCTAACGTAGCGGTTATACTAAACGCTCCAGAAGCGGTAGCAAATCCTCCTCCTAAACCTCCAGGTCCAAGACCAAACCCTACAGCAGGATTAGCTATTGCAAAACCTATAAGAACTGCCCCTAATAAAAGTTTTCCAAAACCTCTTCCAGCACCGCTAATCATGGGAATGAAATGTATATCTTCTCTACCTATCGGATAATCTATTTCATTTTTATCAATGTCATAATTACCAACTTTTACCTGATAATACTTTGGACTCATGTAAGACTCTATACCTGGAAAGTTATGTATTAAAAAACTGACAGCTTTACCTACTGTATCTACCTGCACCTCGAACTCTTTGTGTCCGACAAATTTAGCTAGTTCTCCATACAGTTTTACTTTACGAAGCATAGCGTAACCTCTTTCCTGTACATTTTAACAACCATTCAGAGTAAGGCTCTCTACAAGATAGTCTATCGGTTAAATGATGAATAACATCTCCTTCAAAAAATAATGCTACATGATTTAAAGTTGGATGCAAAATACTCATAAATAATAAATCTCCATTTTCTAATTTCTCATCAGGTCTAAGTTCTCTAAATCCTGTTCGCCAAGCACAGGCTTCAAACATAGGATTATTATTAAATTCTTCTAATGTTGTGGGTCTTTCCCAATCTCTTAGTTCAATATTCTTTTCTTCTTTATACCAATCTCTTACTAAACTCCAACAATCAGTTATACCCCATACCCATTGCCGACCCAATAAAGGTGGTTTATATCCACATGGCTCACAGTATCCCCATTGTTCTGTCTTTGGATTGACAATGTACCAAGGTAAATTACTATCTTCACAACTTATTTTATCTGCCTGACTAGGAGTAGGAGGGGTGATTGGGTGACTATGAACTACACCTACTATCTCTCCTGTATTGTCTGCTTTTACATAATCTTCTGGGTCGATGATAAAACATTGATGATCTGTCATTGAAAGATTACGACATGGATAATATCTTTCTTTGCCTTTTATATTTAACAACAAACCACAAGATTCTTTTGGGTCTTCACGTTGTGCATGAAGTAATGCTTTATATTTCCAAGTCATCCTACAAACGTACCAATAGAAGGAAATATAGATCGAGTGCATTGTCTTTTTGGTATTCTGACTCCTGCTAAATCTGTAGGAGCAGCAAGTTCAAATTCAACAATTTCTCTATTTTCGGTTGACTTACGATCTATTGCGTAAACTTCTTGAGGAAACTCGGCTGTAGGATCAGCAGTTGCATTTGTTCCATCAGCAAAATTTACAGCATCCAAAAACTTAGCTAGTGTTCTTATTCTAGTTACTGTAGCTCCTGTCAAATCATTACCTGTTGTTGTTTCGTTTACAGATAAAAGTATTGCTGAAATTAATCCTGTTGCATTACTAATACTTATTTTTGGTCTTGGTAACTGTCCTTTTTGGAACGCAAAACCTGTAGCTTGCACAGGAAATCTAAGATACTCATTAGTAGCCCACACTATTTTTCCGTTTGCATTTAAATTACTACCAGCATGAAATCTATAAATTGTGTTTGCACCATGTAATGCTGTTGATAATTGAAGAGTAAATAATTCAATAATCGCTGACGGATTTATTGATTGTAAACTACTAAATACTGCTGAATTTACTGACATTATGATGCTGGTTCAAATACTTGTCTAAAAGTTGCTTGAATAGTTGCTCTATTTTTAAATGGTATCGACTTGCTCCACGACTCGCAAACAAACTTAAAGTTAGTAGAATCTTCACCAGGTAAATAGTCAACAGGTAAATCAAAGCTATCACTATCATTTGCACGAGCATCAAGAAATGTCTCTATTTGATCTGCTTCTGTTTCTGAAACTTCGTAAGTAAAGTTAAAAACTTTTGGATTTTGATGTTGTGCAAGGCCAAATAATATTCTGTGTTCATAACCATCAGCAAAACGAACAGTACGAGTTAATGGTGCTGATTTTTTTTGTTGTCCGTATATGGGTTTTATTGAGGGAAACGTAGCCATTATGCAAGTAATCCTCCTGGTCTTTTCTGTTGTATTATTTCAGATTGTACTGCAACTGAAATAAGACGGCCAAGCTCTCTACTCTGCTGTTCATCTCCTTCAACATTAGATCCAGAAGCATCTACGTTTACTACCACATTTGTCGAACCACCAAGAGAACTGTTAGGAGATACCATGCCACTTACACCTGGGGTAAATAATTCTGGACCTCTTTCTCCTACAATGTAAGATCGTCCTGCTTTTGCTGGACCTCCATTTGCTAAAAATCCACTAAATAAATTACCAAATAAACCTAATCCTTTGGTTAAAGTTCCTCCTGCATTACCGAAGAAAGCCATGTTAAATGCAGCATCTATCATTTTGTTCAATACATTATTGAGCATATCGTTGAGTGTGGAAGTTCCACGGATAAGACCCTGTAGACCAGCAGAAACATCTGTGGCAAGAGATTGACCTAATGATGCAAACTGTTGTCTTATTTTTTCTGCTTGCTGTGCTTGCTTTTCAAGTAAATTATTTTGTTTTAAAAGATCCTCAATCTTTTTACGATCTATTTCTTGCTCGGTCATTCCATCTTCTAACATTTCTTTTATCTTTGCATCAAGCTCTTGAGCTAATAAAACCTCTTTATGGTTTCCATCAATTTTTGCTTGCAGTAAAGCATTTGATTGTCTTATCTTTTTCAGTTGTGAATCTTCAATCATATTTACAGTAGTCTGTCTTTCTAAGGTTTTTCCTAGTAACGCTAGTTCTTCTTTTCTAGCCTCTATTTGTGCCTGTATTCTTTCACGTTGTTTTGCTGCTGATCTACTACCTCCAACATTACCTAATCTTGTTTGTAAAATTTGTAATTCTGGGTCGTTTGCTGCTCCACCTACTTGTGCAAGCCTGTTTGTTTCTGTTTTCTGTGCTCCTGCTGCAAGAGGAGAAGCTAAAAGACTTAATACAGGTGCTATTGCTGCTAACATTTTAGTTCCTAATAACTGGAACGCATTTCCTATTAATCTGCTAGTTTCTCCAAATTCTTTTAGATTTTTTACTCCTTTTTCTCCTATCTGCTGATTCATTTTCTCAGTTACGGCTGCTAATGCAGCTTGTGTTCCCTCTGTCTCTTTAATTAACTGTATTTGTTTTTCTCGTTCCGTTCCATTAGCTCCTAAAGCTTTAGTCAATCCTTCAACGTCAGGGGTCAATATGTTAAATGCTTTACCTAAGTTTGCTGTTGAAGCTTGTAGTTGTTGTGCTTGAGTTAATAACGCAGTAGCAACTAAACCTCCAGCAAAACCTCCTGTCTGTCCTCCTATCTTTCCACCAATCAATCCACCACCAAAACCAGCGATAGCACCTAATGGCCCCTGTCCAAATAACAATGGAAATGCACCACTTATAAATGCTCCTGCTAAAACACCTTTATTTCCTCCTTTTCCTCCGCCACCACTTCCCTGTCTATTTATAGTATTGCCTTGCTGTTGTAGAACTTTTAGCTGTTGTTGATCTACCTTTAACTGTTCCTGTTTTCTCTTTAATATTTTGTTTTCTATTCCAAGTCTCTGGCCTGTCTTTCTTATTTTTTCCTGTTCATTACGTAGTACAGTTTTATTTGCTCTTCCACCTTGGGCTAATTTATTTAACTTTGATATACGCTTCTCAAGATTGCCTAACTGCTTATTGATAGTCCTAGTATTCAGTTTTATATTAACTTCGTAATTAGATGCCACTAATCTCGATAAAACATTACATTTAGTTTAGCGTACCTTACGATATTGAGCTTTCTTTTTCATATCTTCATACGCTTTTTCTTCTCTTTCTCCTTTCAACCTAAAATATGCGTTCCAAGCATAGAGTTCCTCTACAGTCATGTTTTTCTGTAAATGACCTAGAGTAATCCCTAAAGTTTCTGCAACGAAAAATTGTAAATATAAATAATGGTCTTTATCAAGTTGTGCTTTTTACGGCATCAGGAGTTGCCTCCTCGCTCACTTCCTGCATTTTAGTCATAAGTTCTAATATAACTGCTAGTGGTATCTCTCTTCTCAAACTAGGTTTGTCAGCTTCAATAAATAGTTTTTGTCCGTTTTCATCTTCAGCTTTATTAATTACTACTTGAAGAGCAAAGTCTAAACTTCCTTCTTCCTGACCCTTGTTTGTTCTTATTAAAGTAGCATTTATGGCATCTCTATCTGCAATAGTTAAAGGTGTCCAATATACTTTTACGATTAGTTCTCCATCTTTATAAATTGGGTAACTACTTTTGTTAGCTATGCTAAACGCTCTTTTTAGCTTGTCGATTGCTCTTTCTGTTGGCATACAAAATAAATTAGTATATTCATCTACTATACTACTACTTTATTACCTAAAGCCAACCTTTTTGAACGCTAATGCTATATCTTTGTTGATAAGACCACCTTTCGTATAGATGTTGTACCAGTTTGGTCCTCCTGTAGAAGTCAATTTGAAACCCTCTTTACCATGTTCTTCATAAGTAACAGGCTCTCCACTAAGATTAGGTCTTGTTTGTCCTGGTGCGTTAATCGCAAAACCAGCATACTTAGCCCTGTTGCCAACGAATAAATCCTCTTTTAATGTTACATTTGGAACTCTTGGGTTTTTTATCTGTCTTGGTGTTGGATCGGGTATCAAATAATTGGGAAAATCTGGCCTTCTTTTTCTAGTGGGTTGAACTGGAGTCTTTGATACTATCCAGTTTTCTCCAAATGTTCCTGTCCACCATGGACCTTTTTCAATCAAAGAACGAGTTATTGTTCTTGCAACTTCTTTTCTTCCCTTAACTACTGCTTTTCCTAAATCTTTAGTGAAGTGTTTTTTGAAATCTTTAGGCATTGGCAGTAAAATTACAGCTTACAACTGATAAATAGTGGCTATCTCCCTCGACATTTACAGAAGTTGGTCCTTCAATATCTAATACTCTCGGAGTTACAGAAAAACTATCAGTATAGTTAGATGCGTTTACAGAAGTTAAACCAGTTATTACAGATTCAGCTATCGCAGATGCAACAGCACTTCCTCTATTTGGTGGTGTCATAATCCCACATCTTATTGATCCTGCATAATAACTTAAGGCTGCTCCCTGGACTTGAGTAGTAGCCTGACCAAAATCAAGACTTACCATTACATATTTTTTGTCCTTACCAGGAGTGGTAAAAGGCATATTATCAAATACTACTGTAACTGTATTATCAGCAGCAATTACGGCACTTTTGATTGCGGTTTCAAATGCTGCTCGTGCGTTTACTAAAGTCATTAGAAAATAACATCAATGCGAAATAGATACTCTTGTCCACCTTTTACAGTAAGGACATTTGTAATTTTAGCTGCTCTAGTTGATCCAGAAAAAGTTAATGTAATTTCATCTTGTAGTAACGGCTGACTATCTCCAATTAAATCAGGAGTTACATATAGCCTTGCAATGTTTTCCTGGAATCCACTTTCCTCTTCCGACCTAACAAATTCAATCGGTACTTTTATACTGTAACTGACATCAGTTGTAGATATTGCACCAGTTGAAGTGTTGTAAACAGGAGATGTTTTTCTTGTATAAGTAATACTTGTATCTAAAGAATCTCCTAAATCAGCTATAACCTGTTTGGCTATGTTCTTTAGTGCTGTGTCTAATTGTCCTGCCATTATCCTCTAACCGCCCTAAGTTGAAAACTGCCAGCACCGCCTAGCATATACGCTCCAAGGTAACTTTGTAACCAAGGGTAAACATCTAAAATATTGTTTATAGATCCTGTTCCCTGGCTTGCAGTATTGTACTTAACTTGAATATCTCCTAGTTTTACTTCTTCAAAGTTTCCATCTTTTCCTGTAGTTCCTGTTATTGCATCTGTATCGTTTGCTAATGCCCTGGCTAGTTCATATTGTGCATATTTAATTGGATTAGGAATTTTAGAACAAGCTAATTCAACACCATCTACCTGATAATTATTTCTTGGAAACTTAAGAGCCTGTCCATCATCACATCTATCTCCATAAAAAACTAAAGTGTCAATCCATCTTGCAGCAGATATTAGTGATCTCTTTTTTTGGTCATCTGTTTTATTTGTCCAGGTTGAAGAATCTGGAGAGGTATCAAAATAATCATTAGCCTCTGTCAATGTGACATAACTATTGGCATTTTCTCCTTTTATTGTTGCGTCTATAGTAGCTGCCACGATTATTAAAGTAATTTAGTTTTATTGTAGCGTAAAGAAAAAACCCCACCAATAATTGATGAGGTTTTTGACCACTAATTAAATAGTACTAAGGATTAGTACCTGTATCAAGTGGGGAGTTAACGATTAGTTCGACTATAGGAATTAAGTCGGCATCATATGTAATTGCCCAGTTGTTATCGTTAGCCAACAGAGCATTAGTTGGGTTGTCAGCAGCGTTAGTCCACTTAGTTCCCATAACGTGATAAGCACTATGGTAATCAACAGACAAAACATCTTGCTTAGATAAGATGTTTCTATCTGATTCAATACTTAGTGGAGAT
>VTLG01008024.1_pt1 | contig 19032 bp, 24 predicted proteins | sample 4694571 | NCBI WGS metagenome assembly VTLG01 (sample SAMN12604809, study PRJNA352737) | marine metagenome | biome: ENVO:00000447; feature: ENVO:00000209|ENVO:00000569|ENVO:01000036; material: ENVO:00002151; isolation source: viral sequences binned using virsorter ...
CAGAATATAGTGAAAACTTAGGACATTGGGATAAATTTGATTATACAGGAAAAATTATTTTACTTAGTAGAGGTGCTTGTGTTCATTGGTCACACCCACATAGTGCTAGTAAGTTAATAACACAAAGTATGAAAATGTTACCTGATAAATATAAAGTAGTAACTGCAACTGTTGATGAATTAGCAGGTGAAATAGGTACTATCTATCAAGCCTGTAATTTTACATATATAGGGTCTATGAGAGAAAACAACCCTAAAGTTAATGATAGAGATAATGACAGGTTTGGTGTAGAAATAAAAGGTAAATTGTATGGTGCAAGATCAATAAGACAGAAATTAGGTACGCAAAAAAAAGAAGAAATACTAAGAATGTTTCCTGATGCAAAATTTATACCACAAAAAAGTAAGCGTAGATATTTTTATTTTTTAGGAAATAAAACAGAAAAGAAATATTATAAATCAAAAATACAAGAATATATAAAAGAATACCCTAAAAGAAGTTGACAGGGGTATACCCTAGATGTATACTTAATAATGTAAACACTACCGAGAGGTTTTCCAATGACTAGATCATTAAATGTTCTTTCAAAAATTCTTGCATTAACAGCAAGTACAAACCCTAATGAAGCTAAAGCTGCAGAAGCAAAACTAGAACAGCAACTAAAAGCAAAAGGTATAACACTTGAGCAATTAGAACAGCAAATTGGCGATACTTCAGTATTAGATGAAGAAATAGAAGTTATTGCATTTAGATGGGGTACACCATACAAACGTATTGACCCTGCAGTTTCTATTATTGTAGGTGCTGTTGCAGATTTCTATAATGGCAAAATTGTATTTACACCTTTTAAAATGGAAAGAACAGGAAACAAAAAGCATCAAAAAGAATATATTAAAGATGCAAAAGGTGACATTTATAGACAGATAGAAATATCAGCTAACAAAGCTAGAAAAATAGAAATTGAAATCTATGCTGAATATCTAATACAAGCATTACAAGATGCATGGGCTAGTCATTGTAAAGAAGACCCATTTAAAGTTGCTATGGAGGGTGCAGCATATAGAAATAGTTTTAGAAAAGCATGGGCTAGAAAAGTAGATGAAAGATTTAGCAAAATGAAAAAAGATGAAGAAACAAATGGTAGGCAACTACAACTAGAAAGTAAAACTATAAATGTATCTGCATTAGTAGTAACAAAAGCTAATAGTACAGAATTAGCAAAGGTAGAAGAATTTTATGCAGAAAGATACCCTTCTATCGGTAGAGGTGGTTCTGGCTATACAGGAGGTGGTTCTGGTTCTAGTGCAGGTAGTTCAGCAGGTAGTACTGTAGGACTTAGTAGACAGGTAGCAGGTGGAGGACAAAAACAGTTATCAGGTTACTAAATCTATTTACATAATTACAGCCCTCTTTTATAGAGGGTTTTTTATTGTTTATTATTAATTACTTGACAGGGGTATACCCTTGTTATATATTAAAAGAGTACACAACACCGAGAGGTTTTCCAAATGACTCAAGCATTACCTGAGACACACCCAAATTTAGACAGAATTATTAATGGTACAGAATGGTGTACAGAAAAAAAACAAGTAGTACAAACTCAATTTACTTTTACAGATTTAGAAAAACAAGTAATGAATCTTTTTTCTATTAATTGTTATGTTAAAGGTTTGTACAGCGATACTGACCCTGCATTTACATTACTAGATTGGGAAGATGTACAACCACTAAAAGAATTACTAGGTTTAACTACTAATCAACTTAAAGGTATTGTAGGTTCACTTGCAAAAAAATCTGCTATAGAAATAGAAGTAAGAGGTGATACACCTGCTGAAAAGGCTATTTGGGGTCAAGATTTATACTGGATTTCAAAAGAATGTTTTGATTCAATAGCTGATGAAAAAGAGGAGGTAGCATAATGCAAAACTTTTTAATGATACTTTCAGCTACAGGGTTGTTTTATACAGCCCTTTCATCAACTTTATATGACATGACAGTTACAGATTGTAATGCAGGTATAGAACTAGCTTGTAAGGAGGTAAACAAATGAGAATAGAATGTTTTAGTAGAAGCGAATGGTTACAAATAGCTGATATTGTTTCTGCATATTGCCCTAGTGAACCAATAATAGAAAAATTTATTGTAGCTATTGATGATAGAACAAATTTATTTTCCCATGCACATGAATTTTTTATAAAAAATAATTTTAATCCTGTATTTTTTCCTGATAGACCATCTATAGAAAAATGCAAAGATGGTAAAGGTCTTATGAAGCGTTTAGCTATGTATAATTCAAAAGATGGAAAAGGTGTAATACAATTTAAAAAAGACTATCAAAACTACATTTTAAAAAAATATAAAATTACAGAAAAAGAGGAGGTATAGCTATATAGTCGGGAAGCCTGACAGTTAGGTTTGTGAGATACCCTAACTTGAAAGTTATAGAATACCTACCATAGGAAAGACAGGGCAAGTGTTGGACTTGATCTATCTCCCGATTAATTAATTTAATTTAGGAAACAACTGCTGTTCTAACATATCTACAGCCTTATCATCTAAGGTGTTTGTAGTCTGCTTACAAATTGACCTTAATAAATCTACAATTAATCTTTTACAACCTGTAGAAGTAAGAAAGCGTAGCAGTATAGGTTTTAAAATTTTGTACATAGCTTTGTTATGCTTTACAAACATATTGTAGACGTTAAATTTAATATGGTCATCTATAGGCTGTCTAATCCCCATGCAAAGCTAGATAGCCTTTTTTTACCTTCTAGGTTTTATTTCTGCTACAGCTAGTTCTACTTCCTTAAGTCTGTGAAATACCTCTTTCATATCGTCATGCATATCATCTATCTTTGTTGTTAGTAATTCTATAGCTGTTGTATTACGTACAAGGTCATCACGTGATTGCCTACCCCTATAAGATACAGAACCAACAGATACAAAACAGGCTGTCATCATTGCACCCCCTACTGCTGCTATAACCTCTACCACTTTGTTTTTATTACATCTATAGCTATTATGACAGAAAAAGGCTATGTCAGAAACAAAATCTAAAAATCCTCTACAAAAACTAAAAGAAAAATTTGACGATAAAGAAGAACAGTTAGAGATACTAGGCACTTTTATAAGACTAGGTGTAATGGTCTGGGCGGGTTTTATTATTAGCCTTAACTACATATCTTTTCCTGGTATGTCAAAAGATAACTCACCTAAAGATATAACATTTATAGCTTCGGTGTTTACAGGTTGTTTGGCAACTTTTTCCGTAGATGTAGGTAAAAAGAAAAAAGAAGAAAAACTAGATAAACCTAAAGAAGTTGCACAAAATGACAATTCATACCAAACTATAAGGGTAGAAACACCTATAAAAATTGTTGGTGCTACTGTGGTTGACCCCAAAACAAAAACATGAAAAAATTTTTACCAATATTGCTACTAGCAATTACACCTGCTTGTTATGCTGATTTATCACATAGTATTACCAGTTCTGTAAAACTAACAGTAGGTGGTGCTACAACGTCAGCAGATCGCATTGGTAGCAGTTATAGCGTTAGTGGTACTGGTGTAGATACAACCTATACATCAGGTGGTAATGCTGTTGCTAATGGTGTTGGCTCACTTGTTATTAGCTCAGGTATTGGTACTCCACCAGATTTGACAGTAACTCAAGACGTACCTGCTAATAGCTTTTCATTTAGCCAATCATTCACACAAGCAGATGCAATACCAGGTAGTGCTGTAACAACTGGTGCTAGTCCTAATTTTTCTGACGTTACAAGTATTGCAGGTGGTACACCATCTAATTTAGCAGGTACTATTTCTACTGCAGGTTCTATTGCACTAACTGCAGGTGGGGAAAATACAGAAGCAGTAGGACAGGTAATAACAACACTAATAGTAGATTAATAAAACTATGTATAGGCTATTTTGGCTATATGTATTTTTTGGTGTACCTGTTTATGCAGCACCAGTTATTCCAAATTTCCAACAAGGGGTTCTACAGCAACACGTGGAAACAAAGCAAACAATAGTGGAGGATATAAAGAGTTTTGACATACGTAATGGGTATCAACTAACAGTAGGTGGTGAAAATGTAGAGAGTTCTACAGGTAATGTTGCACCTGCAGGGTGGACTAAGGTAAATACAACAATACAGGGTGTAGGCACTACTTTTGTATCACCTAATTTAGATAACAAGCCTACATTCAGCATTACTAATGCAGGTGAAAGTTTTATGTATTATGAAACACTAGAAACACCTGGTATTACTAATTACACGCACGTTACACGCACAACAACAATAGAAAGTGTAAGCGATAGTACAAGTACATTTAGCCAATGAAAAGATATTTATTATTGTTGCTGTTGTTTAATAATCCTGTCTTAGCTAATTCTGTAAATACAACATCAAATTCTAGTGGTAGCGTTGTAAATCAGGCTGTACAAGTAGTACCATCTAGACAATTTCAGTACCAGATGAATACTATCACGTGTCAGGGTGCTACCTTAAATATCTCTCCATTTGTCTCTACAACGTATGGATTTGCAACACCTTTTGAGTCACATTACAATAGACCTGTATACAGCAGAAGAGATATAGAAGGTAATTTTGATGATGATAATAATGCAATAGGTGATGGTGATGTAGATGCAGGTTATAGAGGTGAAATATTGTATTTTGAAGAGGTTAGGACAGGACAGAAACAATCTAATGTATCTATAAATGGTGGTATTACAGCTACTTTTTCTATACCACTAGATAGAACAGCTATAAAAGAATGTAAAAAAGCTATGAAAAAACAAAATGAGTTATATGAAGCATCACTTGCAGCAAAAAGGTTGAATTATGAAATGAGTAGAGCAAAAACCTGTGCAGATAATTATAAACAAGGTTTTAGATTTAAAGAAGGTACACCAATGGCATTAGTCTGTTCAGATATAGAAATTATAGAGCCTAATAATTTAGACCATATACATAAAATTAAGAATTAAGTTTAGATTTAATCGGTTTTTTACCTGTAAATTTTGTACCTTTTTTACCTACAGCCTTTTTAACGGAACCTATTAATTTTTTAAATGCAGGTTTTAGTATTCTGTTTAGAAAAGGTGTTAATGTAGCTGCGGTTGTTGCAACTATAGTTATTGCAAAAGTTGTAGATACTGTATTAAAAGAAGGTAAATATTTTTCTACTGCAGTTGTTGGTTCATACTGCACCACACATTCTTTTGTTTCTTCTATATATTTAAAACCTACAACTTTTTCTGTACCTTTTGCATTTAGATCACCTATACGTGGGTTATTTTTTTTAGGGTCAGGACATTCTACACTATCCTCTTCTGGTATTTTTGGTACTTCTGGTGTTTCTGTCTCTGCTATAGGTGGCTGTTCTACGTTTGTAGGTGGTTGTGCTTCCTGTATTGGTACTAAATCCTTAGCATTATATTGTAAGGGTTCATAGAAGGGTATAGCACAATTTATAACAACATTACCTGCAGGGTCATCTGTAAATAGTTGTGAATTTTTTGTACCATCAGTTCTGACAGTTGCACAAGGCATATCAAAAGTAGGTGGTAACATTCTTGTTACATGAGTATTTGTAGGTAAGGTTGTCTGGTTAGGTATTACAACATCAGGTATACGTGGTATTGATGCACTAGGTATTATATTTATTTCTGGCAATTTATAAAGGTATAGATACTTTAGGTCTTGCTATTGGTGGTGTTGTAAATTCTGGCATACCACCTTTTATTGCATCAGGTAAAACATTATCAATATTACCCATAATTTTATTTTTTAGATATTTTTCAAATTTTGGTGATGTTAGCCACCTGTAACCTATAAATGTACCTACAAGGCTACTAGATATAAGTAGGAAAGAAAGTATACTAAGAATGTTTATAATCTTTTGCATGATAAAAGAACAGATAGCAAGAGCCACAGCACTAATGTCTGTAGTCGTATTACTGCTTATTGTAGCTCTATCCCCTCTTTACGTCACTATTGGTATTATGACAAGACAAATGCAAGAATCTACCCGTTAGGGTCATCTGGATATTGTGTCATGTTGGGTGTATAAATTCCATCTTTTTCTGTGTTTCCATAAAGTGTCACTAAAGCTGCTGTATCTGAGCAAGCGTCAATTTCTTTTTCTCTAGTATCACAGGCTGTTCTGACCCCATCACGATATGTTTGGATTGCTGTAGGTATTTCGGTTCCCTTTTCTGCTTTTCTTACAACATACCAATCATATTGTGACAACAAACCATTAGTAGTTCTTTTTTCTCTTGCCTTTAATACTGATTTGACACCAAGAGTAACAACCTGATTTCCGTTTACATCTAAAACTGGTTCACCTTTATCATTAACCTCATTAACATCATTAAGTAATTTTGCAGTACCATCATTGGTATAAAAACGTGAATCATAAGTTTTAGAATCATCTGCAACTTCAGTAATTCCTAATGCAGTTTTTTCCTCTGCTGTTGCCAATCTTAACCAGTTAGCAGGGTAATTTATATTGTTGTGACTAAATGCCACATCAACTGCTAATGGATTTCCGTTTAATTTAAAAGCCATAGTTTTATTTTAGTATATACTCATTTATCTGGCACGAGAGTTCTTAAATGGCGATTCCGCAAAAGCAAAATAAACGAAAGTATCTCCATTATTATTTCTTAAGCCGCTATTAATTCTTAATTTAAAACCATTAGAAAGAAAATCCACAGAATCTGTATCAAATTCACTATCTTGGCTATTTGCAAATATATTATCTTGAATAACATTATCTGGGTCTCTAACACTATCATGGATAAGCCACGGGTCAGTACCACCACTTGCTCTTTTTATCATGAGCCAACTTACCGCAAAACCTGTGTAAACAGTAACGCCATCAGCATTTGAATTTCCGACATAGGTGCCGAATTTACTAAACCCTTCCACAGAACTAAAGGCATACATAATAAATTTAGATGGTGATGCACTATTAGCATAATTTCCTTGATTAACATTAACTAATGTTGATGATGGTGTTGTATTATCTGCACCCCAATAATTTGAACTTGTCGTTTCAATTATTAAATTGCTTAACTGTAAAATTTTATTATTTGCAGAATCAAAATTAGAATTATATACATTCCAATTACCAGTTGCATTTCTTGATTTTAAAATTAACCAATTTGGTCTAACACCTAAACCATGACCAAAAGTATCGTATGTACCACTTGATGTTCCTCTAGCGTTCCAAGATATAATAGAAAACCCTGCTGTTGGATTTGCTTTTACAGTAGCTTGCGTATTACCTTCAAAATTACTTGACCCAAGACTTGAGTTTGTATTGATTGCACCCCCCATTCCGCTGTGCGAACTACAATAATAATGGAGCTGCGGTGCAGATGCAGCTACAACTATCGTTACCTGTGTTGAGCTATTATGTGTAACCCCTGTTGTATATTCAGACCCACCTCCATGAGTACCATCTGATGTTGTAGAAAATCTGAATGGGTGTCCTGATGGGTAATTGAATATATAAGTGCCACCTTCTGCAAGGTCAAGAGTTACAGCATTTGTAGCAAATCCATCAAATCTAAATTTATTTCCACCACTATCAACAACTGTTACTGTATAAGTTTTACCATCTGTATTGCCTGCGTTCCAACCCCAAGAAACATATGTATCGCCAGATTCATTTAGATGATCTCCATTACTTCTAACTATTCTTGACCCATTTGTTATAAAAGATTGAGTATAAAATGTTGGAGCTACACTATTTTCAGTACCATCAGAGTTTTGATAGATTGCTTTATTTGCTCCTCTTACTGTATCAAAACTATAATGATCGGTATTATTACGACCTCTATTTTTGTACCAAACCCAATCCACGTTAAAACCAAAATTTTGATCTATCGTGCCACCATTACCAGTATAAGTAACAGTATTAAAATGTTCATTTGGTAGAAGTATTGTTGGGTTAGGTAAGTTTGATGAATTAAGTGCTACAAAACCTGTTGGTGGGGTATAAGCAAATGGTTGTTGCCCAAAATTAACATACCATTTTTTCCCATCACTTGTATTATCAAAAGCAAAAGCAGGTTGTAAATGATCTGTAGTTGAATATGTAAATGCTGCGTTATTTCCATTTGCAGGGTCACCAGAACTAATCCAAGTATTATTTTTAGCAAACCATACTTTACCAGTATCAGCATCAAAAGCTACACCTATAGTCTGTGTACCATCATAAGTTGTACCAGATTGCGTAGGACTAGCAGAGCCATCATAAACACGACCATCACTCCTATATACTCCTTGATTTACATGACCAGGTGATGATTCTTGTACGCCAATAAAATGAGTACCATATACTCCATCAGCATTTTCTGATTTACCTTCAAAATAATATTTTCCTGATTTAACACCAAAAGTACCATGAGTATTCATATCTCCTCCACCAGTATTATTTATTTCTAAGGCTGCATTAGAATAATTAGGAGGAGTTCTACCCGAAATTCTAAATATTGTATTTAAGGTACACCAATTATTTGTTGGGGTATCTTCTACTGAATCATTACCATAACCTGCACTTACAGAAAAATTAACTGGTGTGACATTGTTTCCATTGCCAGAAGAGTCTTTCCCAAGTGTTGTTGCGGTTGTTCCAGAATTATCATCAAATTTTAAATAATAACCATTATTTCCAAAACTTCCTGTATATTCTTTGGGAATCCATTGACCTGTGGTCGCATCTGTTTCTCCAAAATAAGAAGGGTCATAAGCATAGCCATCTAAAAAATAAACATCAGCCATGTAACCATCAAAATGCAATCTTTGAAGTGCACCTTCAGTACCTATAGCGTGTTGTATTGTGTGGTCATTAAATAACCCATCAAAATTTTGACTAGGATAAGTTGCGTTTGCAAAATCAGTTATCTGTGAACCATTAACATATATTTTTACTCGATTACTGTCAGTACTTTGTGTTGTATCAAGAGCAATTACAAAATGATACCAAGCACTTGGATCTCTAAAAACTTGTGTAGTTTCTAAATTTATTCTATAACCACTATCATAATCGTAAAAATTAAGGTTATGATCGTCTTGTAGCTCTATAACTGCTGTGGTTGCACCTGAGTTATAAGAACCAAATAACATTCTTCTATCTATTAGACCTCTTTTTAGCCACCAACTTAAAGTCCAAGTTTTTTTATTTCCGCCAGAAGCAGGTGTATAATTTAATCTCGTTTGATCTGCACCACTAAACCTTAAACTGCGATCTATTGTGTAAATATCTACCGAACCAGATGAGCCTATGCGTATTGGGTCAAAAAATGGCATTACTTAACGTCTAAAGAAACAGCACAATGAATGACGTTACTTGATAAAATTATGTAGTCAATTCGATCAACTGCATTGGCTGCTGTAGAAAGTGTTGGTGCTGTACCGCCTACAAATTTAAAGGCTGAGTTAAAGGCAGCACTACGACTTCCACTTCCATCCTGGGTGATAAAGATGCTACCCGCTTGGCCAACTACCTGATTTGAAGGTGCTGCGAATGTTCTATTACCACCTAGTGTTACTGAATGATGACAGGCTGTAGCCATATCTATTGTTATTGTTGCTCCATCTGATAGTGCTGTAATATTAGCTGCGGCTCCTCCTGTAAGTGATATTCCTCCCGATGCTGTTTCTATTTTCTTTACATTATTATGATATAGCTCTACTTGTCCGCCTTCAATAAACTTCGCCATGCTATTACCGCCTCCACTACCTTGAGTATCAGTAATTTCAACGTCATGCCCTCGTACTCTTAAATTTCCGCTCCCTACTTCGTATATATAACTATGATTTAACGTTCCATCGTGATAAATTTGCAAATCTGCACCTGCACCAAAAGTTGCTTTAGCTTCATCAGCAAATTCAAGTGCATTATCTGACCTATCAAAGACAACATCACGACCTGCAGTAGCACCATCAAAAGTTACATCTTCTTGAAATATATTTGTTGAAGTAAAAGTATTAGCTGCCGACAATCCCGCATGACCAAAATTTGTAAGACTTACATCACCTAACACAATGGCTGCATTATTAGCTGCGTTTTGTATTTTTAAAGTATTACCATCAACAAAATAAGAATACGCACTAAGACCAATAGAAGGTGTACCAGAACCTTGATTTAAAGTACTAAGGGCTGCAATTATTTGATTAAGTTTAGTTCTTACAACGAGTCCTGTGCCATTATCAACATTGAAAGCTGCACCACCAGTATTATCAACTCTTGACATTAATTTGTACTGTTTTTTTTAGTATATACTAAATTTTACCCTTTACCAAAACCAATAGCAGTAAAATCAAAGTTTCTTGAAACAGATGCACCAGAACTGTTTTTAAAATGTATCTGAAATCCATTAGCGTTGCGGTTTGTTATTTCGTAGAAATCACCGCTTTGCATATTAAAAGCTGTAATTGCAATACTTGGTAAATTTGAATCTACACCTAAAAGTGCTGAAGTACCAGTAAAAAAAGTATGTGCAAAATTTACTTGGGTATTTCCGCTTGATGTTATTGCAGTAGGGTTTTGTTCTGTTCTTCTTTGAAATTCTGCAAAATATCCAAGCTGACTTACTCTAATATCCTGTGTAGTATCTTGTGTAGAAAGTACGCATTTAAACTTAAATGTTCTCCCTTTATATGTTCCATTAGCAAATTTTTGAAAATTATTATAATTACTACCATCTTGAGAAGTTTGTACAAATACTTCAGCATTGGTATCAACTGAAGCTGTACCATCAAAATCTTGTCTTGCATCAATATCTGTAACTGAATCTATTAAGTCTGAAGAATATACAGAATCAGTTTGGATTAGTTTTCTAAGATCAAGACTAAATACAGCACCTAAATCTAAAGTCTGATTAAATAAATATGTACCAGTTGTAGATACTCCACCTATATCATCAATAGACGTTTCAGAATCAATATCTGTACTGCTATCAAAATTACCTGTACCTGCTAAACTAATCGCACCAGTTCCAGAATCAAAACCAACATTAGTTTTTGCACCTTGAAATTTTGGATTATCTAAATCTTCTCTTCTTGTCTGTACTAATAATTTTGTTTGTGTTTCTGGTAAATCAATTACAAGTGAAGTTTCTCCTGTACTAAACCTATCTCCATCATCTTGTGTTTTAAGTATATATTCACCTTCTAGTAATGGTACAACTTTTTCTGTAGAAGCTCCACTTAATGCAAAAACAAGATCAGTTGCATCTTGAAAAGTACCACTTCCATCTGTTTTAGGGCTGTGACGTACATGAATACGACCACCTGCTCTAACATCTTGATCTGGTACAGCATCCCATCTGAGTCTTATTTCTTTATCAGATATAGGTTCATAAGAAAGATTTGTTATGTCTGAGGGTGGTGCTGTTTTACCGACAGCAGTAAATGTTAATGTTGCAGGCGTTCTTGATGGTTGTGCTAATCCGTTAAAACTAAAAACCCTAAATTCATATGTACCATCACTTGTATTAAATATTTCTGCATCACTTGATATAGTTTCTATCTTTTTGAAATCACCATTAGCAAATCTATACTGTACTTCATATTTAGTTGCACCATTTTGAGGTTGCCAATCTAAAATAATTTTTGATACTGCTTTATTATTTATAACAACAATTTTTTCTGTTGCATTTAAACCTACAGGTGGGTCTGTAATTTCTGTAAGTCTAGATATATTTCTTGTTGGTAATGCTGTACCATCTTCTACAAAAGCATATTTACCTTCATTATGTTTTATTGCATTAATAGTATATGTAGTATCATCATTTTCTGTTATTGAAACTACTCTAAATTGTGATGGTTGTAATGATGCAGTTTCTAAAATATAAGGTGCATTAGCGTTTGGTGCAGTTGTAAATGCAGAAGATACTGTTATTGTTGCAGAACTGATATTAGATATAGTTTTAGTTTCCATACTGCCATCAGGCAAAATTACAGATATTGATGGACTTTCTGAAATATCAGGTATATTAGTATTTGCAGAATCATCTAAAACTACAACAGTTGTACTACTAACACTTTTTAATAAACCACCTCTTCTTGTATCACTTTTCAAACTGTCAGCAATTTCGATTACATCACCAGGTCTTACTAAAACACCTGCAGCAATAGTGGTTGTAAATGTGCAGGTCTCACCAGAATTTTGCTCATTAAATAAAAACCACCTACCTAATCTTGCTGCTTGACCTCTTGATGTACACGCAAATGCTTTAATATTTTTAACAACTACACCATATTTAGTTTGTGTTGTAGCATCTGCTTCTACTGTTTCAATATCCATTTCCTGTGTAATCATATCTAAATATGAAACATTAATTACTGTATGCCTTGTTTTTAAACTTGAACCAAAATAAATAAAACCTTCTTCTGTTACATTTGCATTATTAAATAAATAAGAAGGTGTTTTTGGTGCATCTTGTGATACTTCTATTGAACCTGCAGCATAAAAAGGCATTGCCCTCATAACACTACATAATTCACCTATAAGAGTATATGCCTCTTTTGCTTGTGTGATATTTACATTACAACTAAATCTAGGTTCTGTAGAACCTGTGCCAGAACCATCATCTACCTGTTGTCCACAATATTCACTAACAGTTTTAAATGCATATTTATCAATAGTAGATTCTGCAAGATTACAGCCATAGCGACTATTTGTAAGCAAATCGTATAATATCCATGCAGGGTCAGAAGTCCATGCCTTATCAGTTTTAAACGTACCATTCCAAGTACCTGCATATGTAATTGACCCATCTGTAGTACTTACAGTTGCATTATTTGGTATTTTTACCTTTATACCTCTAATTTTGTATACTCTTGATGGTATACGTGGGAATTGTTCAGCATTAAATCTAAGGGCAACATGGGCTGTATTAGGGTATGAATTTTGTTGAAAAATAATATTAGTAGCAGAAGAAAAAGCAAATGCATTAACTAAATTAGTTTCTGTACTATCTGCTGTAACTCTTTCTACTCTTATCTGAACAGGAAAAGATGTAGTAGATTTTAAATTTATTAAATAATCCCTAAAATACGCATTAGTTGATCTACCTTTTACTGTGTCATTAATAACTGTAGTTGTTGTGCCATCATTTTCTATTGTTTTTATTAATAAATTTACTTCCACACCATTTATATCACCATCATCCTCAAACTTTTGCATAGAAGGAAATCTTAAAGTTACACGTACAGCATTTATAGTTGATTGACTTACAGTATGAGATACAGGTATATCTGTTGTTACTGTTGTACCTATACCAACTTCTGTTTCAATATTTTTTATACCAGATATAAAGGTTTGATTCGCTGTACCAGTTTTAAATTCAAAACCAACATCTTTAAAATTAAAATCACTATCATTAGGTGCTGTATTACTAGCTGCCTGTTGTAATATCTGTGTGCCATTTAGAAAAGTGTCTTTTTTAAAGCAGTTAAGATATGCAGTTGATGTTTGATCTGTTATACCTTCTTGTGATGCTGTTGCACTACCCTCTATTTCACCTTCTGATATACACTCAACAATAGTATTAAATTGCTTAGATGATAATGCACCACTAGGTAAATCAGGATTATTAAAGGTTGTATTCTGATTAAATTCCTGTATAGCCATTAGTTTGTACCCTCTACCTGTACTGTATCAACACCATTTGACACTACAATACTTCCAACTAATATTTCTCCATATGCAATATTTACTGGTACACCTGCATTGCTAATATTAGTTAAGCCTGTAAAAGAATAGTTTGAAGCTAATGCAGAAGGGTCTAAACTATCTTGATTACTTACAGGATTTCTTGTATCTTGCTGTGGTGCTAATAAATCATTTGCACCTTTTAAAATTAGACTTGTTGCAACATAAGAAACTACTGTAGTAAGTATTTTATTTGTTATATATTTTTTTGCACCATATTTTAAAGCTAGACCAAGAACAAAAGTAAAAAAATTACCATGAACAACAGGTATTATTTTTATTTCTTTTTCTGTATTTATATTTAATAAATCACTTGTTATAGTTTTTGCACCAATCTTAACTATATATAATTGCTCTTTCATATGTTGTTCAACGCCTTTAAAATTGCAATATAAAAAACTAAATGCTTCTCTAGGCGAACTTACATCAGCTTCAAATGTAGATTGGCCTAAAAATTTCCTAAGTTTTCCATAAACTGTTATTTTTTTAAGCATCTACTTCATAAGGTTGTATTACTATCATTTTATCTAAATCTGGACAAACAAGATAAAAAGGTAAATCTATTGACTTACAACTATATTTATCTTGTTCAGAAAATTCTAATATGTTTTGTGGGTGTGAATGTACTATACCAACTATTTCAGCACCAGTATCTTCTGCATTTGCATAATCATCTGGGTCGATAACAAAAGATTCTGCTTTAATTTCATAAGATATATTTTTACATTTATAGTATTCAAAACCTTTTTCATTTTTTAAAAACAAGCCACATGATTCATTAGGTACACATTCTTGTGCGTGTTTAATAGCTTGCTGTTTACATTTTTCATTCATATCTAGTTAATGAAAGTACCAACACCAGGAAAATCTTTTCTTGTGACTTGTCTTAATGGCAATTTTACGTGCTGTAAATCTTGTTTACCTACTAATTCAAATTCTACAACTGCCCTACTTTCTGTTACTTTTCTATCAATTTCATATATTTCCTGTGGACATTCATCACTACTAGGAGTTCCATATGGATTTGTACCACCACTAAAATTAGCTGCATCTAAATTATCTGCTGTTGTAGTTATTCTTTTAAATTCTGCTTTTAATAAATCATTATTTTCTGTAACTAAATTAGTTGCTATTAATAAATCAGTAACACGTATAACATTACCTAATCTACTTATGCCACCTAAATTTGACATTGTTAACTTAGGTCTAGGTATTTGACCAGTTCCAGAATATTCAAAACCAGTTGCTTCTATCGGAAACCTTTTATATGTATTAGATTGCCATATTATATCTGAGTTACTATTTAAGTTAACACCTGAGTGAAATCTATATATTGTAGGTACATTTGATGGATTACCAGTAGCATAATGTAAACCTTCAACTAACTGTAATTCAAATAATTCAATAATAGAATTAGGGTTAATTTTTTGTAATTCTGATACAGGTATAGGCATTTAGGGTTCAAAAACTTCACGAAATTCACAGGTAATAGTAGCTCTATTTGCATATCTTATAACTTTTCTATGACTATCACATATATATTTTTTACTGACAGATTCACCAGGTGCAGTAAAATCAAATGATGCATTATCATCTGCTCTAGCTGTTAAAAAAGTTTCTATAGTATTTGCGTCTGTTTGTGTAATATTATTAAATGCCACAGATAATTGAAAAGGATTTTGATTTAAACCGACCTTTAAACGCTGTTCATATCCATCACCTAATTTTACAACCTGTTTTAATGGTTTTTGTGATTTTGTAAAACCATAACTAGGTTCAATAGAAGGAAAAGTAGCCATAATTTATGCTGCTGATAAAAGACCACCTGGTCTTTGTTGTATTAATAATTCATTTTGTACTGCATTTGCAATAGCTTGTCCAAGTTGATTACCTTCATTTGCATTACCGCTTACATCAGATGAAGATGCGTCTACAGAAACATTTATAACAGTACCACTATTACCTGATGCCTGTACCCCTAACTTACCATTACTACCCCTACGTAAAGGTAATATAGCTTCTGCACCTGCTTCGCCCATAAGACCCATGCCATTAGCCATTGGAAATATTGTAGGTTTTTTAACTATGCCACCATAGGCATATTTCTGTACCTTTCCATCTACAAATGCATTACCATTTGCATTTTTAAATAAACCACTAATAAAATTTGTTAATGGTTTTGTAATTGATTGTTGTATAGCAATACGTGCCATATCAGCTATTATTGATCTTGTTAAATCTTTAAAGCTAAGTTTCCCTGTAGTTACAAAATTAACAAGTGCATCTTCCATACCTTTTATTCCTTTTACTACAACATCTGCCATAGATTCTTTTAATGTTTTTATGCTATCGCCAAAAGTTTTTAACTTATCACGCATTGTTTGACCAAATGATTTTTCTATAGAATCACCTGCACCATCTGCACTATTTTTTATATCTTGAAAATAACTAGCAGGTGCGTTTGTTGTACCGCTAAATAATTCTTGTATTTTATTAAAACTTTCAGTAAATCTTTCTGAAAAACCTTTTGTAAAATCTTCTCCTAATAATGATGTTAAATTACTTTTTTGTTGTGTTTTGAATCTATTACCTAAATCTTTAGCAATATTACCTGCACCACCTAATAATTTTTGTATAAAAGGTGGAATTTTTATATTATCAAAGAAGCCTTGTACACGTTTTGCTGCAACACCTATTACCCTTATAACTTCATCTACTAATTTTACAGTTGCAAATATACCAATAGCTATACCCCTAATGCCTATTTCAATAGCCTTAAAAAATCCACTAAAATCATTTTCTGCACTAAATAATTCACTAAATACACCAACAATAGTATTTAATGCAGGTAATAATGCATCTGTAAGTTGTTTTCTAAACCCATCAAATCTAATACCTAATACAGCTATTTGGTCATTAAAAAATTCTGCGTTCTGTGCAAATTCATCTGATACTGCATAATTAAATTCTGTTAGTGATGCTGCACCACCATTTAGTAAATTTATTAAATTTGCACCTGATCTACCAAATATTTCCATAGCAAGTGCAGCCTTTGTTGCACCATTTTCCATTGTTGCAAATTTATCTGCTACTTCTCCTAATACCTGTTCACTTGACTTAAATGTGCCATCTGTTGCCCTTACAGAAATTCCTAATGCATTAAAACTATCAGAATATGTAGCTACACCCTGATCTGCTTCTCTCATTGATTGTGCTAACCTTCTTAAACCTTTATCTATTGTTTCTTGGCTAACACCTGCTAATTTACCTGCGTTTACGTATGCCTGTAATGTATTAGCAGCTATACCTGTCTGGTCTGATAACTTTCCAAAACTATCTGCACTATCTATTGCACCTTTAACAAGACCTACAAATGCACCACCAGAAATAAGAATACCAAAAGTAGCAAATGTTTTATTAAGACCTCCCATAGCAAGCCTTAAATTTTTAACCCTACCTGCAACTCCTTGCATAGAGTTACCAAGACGTTTTATAGAACCTGCACCTACAGTTTTTGCTGCTACTACTAAATCAAACTTTGCCATATTATTTTTCCTTATTTAATGCCTGTAATGCTGCAGCTTCCATAATTTGTAGATTTTCGAGCATAGCAACAGTATCTTCTACTAAATACAGTTTAATCATTTCTAAGACAGATGTATAGTCTAATCCAATAATTCCACTTACACCTACCCTCCATTGTGTCTGACACCTCAAAAACATTTGTACAGTTTCCCAATTTTGTGAGTAGACATAAAAATTATCATCTACTTTTTTCTTTTCTGTTGTTATTCCTAATACTGCATCATCTTCTGCTGTTTTATCTATGACAGTTGAACCAACAGCCCAATATTCACCTGCCTCTGCTAGTTTTTTACAAATATTTCTTCATTAGATTCCATAAAAGCAAAACCTACAGCAGTCGCAAAACCTCTTACCTCTAATAATTGATTAAGTGTATTTTTGTTAAATGGTACTTCTTGACCTTCTGAATCTACTAAATCTTCCCAACCTAGTAATACTTCTTTTGCTACATCTATATCATCTATCTGTTTTTCCTCTACCATCTTTATCATTTCCTTAAACCTTGATTGTGAAATATTTTTAAAAATTGCTGTAAATATTTCTTGTGATACTTCACCATCTTTATTTATTTTTACAACTACTTTCCATTTATAAGTAGGTTTCTGGTCTATAACAAAAGGCATAACAAAATAGGTATATACATATTAGGGTAGACCCTATTTATAATCTACGCAACTTTAGGTATAAACTAAAGAAAATTCTGTATTTCCACTACTTGTAGGTGTTGCCATGAATGGTAAAGATAACATTGTAATACCATCTGACTCTTCATAAGTAGGTTGACCTAAATCAGTTTGTGGACAGGATACAGTAATTTTATTACCTGCTGTAGTTCCATGTAGCCATGTGTTTGTGCCAGTTGATGTGCCAGTATAATCTGTAAAGAAATTATGGGCTGATAAAGCAGGGTTTTCTATTACTGCTGTGCCTGATGGTCTACGATCTGTTATTAATACTTCTTTTGTACCACCTACTAATTCTCTATATATAACTTCATTATTAAAATCTAAATTCCATGATTGTAACGCTGCTGCAAAACCAAATATTGCAAAGTTAGATGTACTGCCATTTTTAAATATTAAAGGTGATGCCTGATTACTTACTGTTACAGAAGGTAACGCATCATCGGTAGGTGCAGAAAATAATCCAGTTAAAGAAAAAGAGATACGTGGGATATTATTTACCTCACAAGCCATACTAAACGTGCCTCTACAACCTTTAACAATATGTCTGATGCCATCATAGTTTACAAATAATGTAACGCTGTCAGATGGTGTTGTAACTGGTGCATAAGTAACTGTGTTTCCGCCTGTTATTGTTTCCGACAAGCCACACGCTTTTAAAATACTTCCGTATTTTGGTGCTGTACCTGCACTACCACTACCTGACATTTCTACATCAAAGGTTACATTTACTCTTGTATTAGCAGGTATTACTTCATAATTACCCATATATGGACGTATTAAATCTCTAGATACTTCATCACTAACAATAGGTTCTATATTCAGATCAATTACCTGTACATAATTAGCACTTCCAGAAGGGTTAGGGTTTGTACCATAACTAGCTTCCGCTTTTGCTAAAATACTTCTTTTTCTGTGTAGCTTAGGCATTGTTACATTTAATCAGTATGTTTCTATAATATAGGTTTTTAGTAAGAAACACCATCTATTGCGTTAAATCGTCTATTTCTGTTCTATATCGC
>VTLG01011518.1_pt1 | contig 19030 bp, 23 predicted proteins | sample 4694571 | NCBI WGS metagenome assembly VTLG01 (sample SAMN12604809, study PRJNA352737) | marine metagenome | biome: ENVO:00000447; feature: ENVO:00000209|ENVO:00000569|ENVO:01000036; material: ENVO:00002151; isolation source: viral sequences binned using virsorter ...
GGGGTTTATTTTAGGAAAAAGAATCCAGACGATTGGCAAGAAGATTTAATGAAATTTAATTATGAACATGTCAGCGAACCTTTGCCATCTTCAGAAGTCAATGGTTTGGTCAAAGCAGTCAGTCGCAAAGATTATGCTTATACATGCAAGCAAACTCCTATATGCAATTATTGCGAAAAACCTAAGTGTATAAAAAGGAGTTATGGAGTTGGAGGTGTTGGAGGTGGTTTGGCTTTAGAGGTTGATGCCATCACTAAATACGAAACTGAAAATCGCCAATCAGTTCGTTGGTATATAGAAATGCAAGGTGAAAGAATAGAAGTAACAACACCTCAATTATTAGACCAAAAACAGTTACAGAAAATATGCGTGGAGAAATTAAATAAATGCCCTAGCACGATGCCAGCTCAGAAATGGGAGAAAAGAATTAATGAATTATTGCAAAGTGTGGAAATAGTTATTGACCCAGACGATGCTTCACCCAAAGGTCAATTTGAAAAAGTGCTAGATAGTTTTCTTACAGGAAAAGTACAAGCAAGGCAAAAAGATGAAATAATGAATAGCAAGCCATGGCATGATTCAGATGAAGGTAAAGTTTATTTCAGATCAGAAGATTTATTTATTTATCTTGAAGCGAGAAGATTTCGTTTTCCTAGCCAGCATCAAGTTTGGTCTTGGCTTAGATCTTTAGGTGGGGATAGAAAAACCTTTCGCATTAAAGGTAAACCAGTTAAAGTATGGTCAGTACCAGAACCTGAATTTTTTGACGATGAAGATGCACTTGATATACCTAGTGAAGTTATGGAGGATTTTTAATGAAATGTTATGTTTGTGAAGATCAAGAATTAATCTGGGGTGGGGATCATGATTACGATGTAGTGGATGAATATAGTATAGTTACTAATTTGTCTTGCCCAAAGTGTGAAGCGTTAGTATTCGTGCACCAAAAAGCAAAAGAATTTAATGGCGAATACCAATGAAACTAGATGTTCCGATAATATGTTGCATGTGTGGTGCTGAAATATATAATGAAAAAGATAGTCATGATGCTGAACCATTGGCTGAAAAGCCAAACAGATGCTGCAATGTATGCCATGAAGATGTTGTAAGGCAAAGGCTGAAAGAAATAAGAAATGCTTATATGCGATAAATGTTTTAAAGAAATAATAGAAGGTGATGACCATTATTGCTATGAATCCTATTATGATTATATAAAAAGAAGATTCAAAGAAGATTTAGAAAGGAATGATCTTGAGACACGTTCAAATAATTCTGGGTCCACCAGGAACAGGAAAAACAACAACACTTCTTAATATCGTTGAAGCTAGTTTGCAAAGAAAAGTTCCTCCAGAGAAAATTGCTTATTTAGCTTTCACCAGGAAAGCTGCTCATGAGGCTCAAGAAAGAGCAATGGTGCAATTCGGTTTTGATGCTGATCGTTTTCCTTTTTTTAGAACTTTACATTCTTTAGCTTTTAAAAGATTAGGTTTGCAAAGAGATGAGGTTATGACTGATTCTCATTATCGTAAAATAGGAAAAGCTTTGGGAATAGAATTTAAAGGGATTTATGATGAAGATTTAGGATTGCATATTGGGGATGGTTTAGGAGATAAATGCTCACGAATTGAATCTTTGGCTAGAGTTGGTCTTCGGTCTATTGAGCATCAATATCATATAAGTAATCAAATTGACTTAACTTTACATGCAGCAAAACAATATGCTGAAAGTTTAACAATTTATAAAAAACAAAATGGTCTTTTGGATTTTACAGATATGCTAGAAAGATACATAGAACCTCTTCCAATAGAAATATGCATTATTGATGAAGCTCAAGATTTAAGTTCTTTACAATATAGGATGGCTATAAAAGCTTCAGCTGAAGCTTCTGAAGTTTACATAGCAGGTGACGATGATCAGGCTATTTTTGGCTGGGCAGGAGCTGATGTTAATAAATTTCTAAGTTTAAAGGGAGATAAAAAAATATTACCACAATCTTTTAGAGTTCCTATGTCAGTTCATAGACTAGCAAATGATGTTGTCAAAAGAATTAAAAATAGGTATGTAAAGCCATGGCAATCTAGATTAGAGAAAGGTCGAGTAATTTATGTTTCAGAAGAAAATAATATCGACTTTAGTAGAGAAGGCACTTGGCTTTGCATGGCTCGTAGTAAATATTTATTAAATAGATTCAAAAAAATTGTACGTCAGCAAGGTTATGCATATTTTTATAATGGTAAAAGTTCTTTAGATAGCGATGAAACTAAAGCCATAGTTTCTTGGGAGAAAATACGCAAAGACCAACCGATATCTATGGCTGACGCAAAAAATTTAATAAATTTCTTTTCTTTTAAAATAATCCTTGAAAAAAGGGACACGTACAATATAGAACAGCTTTCTTTGCCCAGAGAAGCTATTCGTAATGATTGGATGATGATGCTAAGAAAAATTGCACCTGACGAAAGGGAATATTTAAGATCTTGTATGAGAAATGGAGAAAATTTTAAAAGTAAACCAAGAATAACTATATCAACAATCCATCAAAGTAAAGGTGGTGAAGCTGACAATGTTGTATTGTCTACAGATATGGGTAAATTAAGCTGGGACAACTTAGGAACAGATGAGGAGAATAGAGTATGGTATGTTGCATTGACTCGTGCCAAAGAGAATTTATATCTCGTAAGACCGAGAGGATTAAAGTTTTTTTCTTTATAATTTATAAGTTGTTGTTTTTAAAGGGAAAGAAAATGCTTTACTTTTTTATCAAAATAAAATAGAGTATAGTTATTAATTGAGAAAGGAAATTTTAAATGAAACAATTTGCAATATACCCAAGACAATCAAATCCTGTATCTGGACAATTCCATGATCCTAATGCAATTATTAAAACTAAAAGTTTGCATGGCAATGGATTCTATACAATTAGTTCTATTGAAGAATTGGAAGATTCAGCTATCACTTTAAGCGATTTTGCTTTTATCTATAATAAGTATGCTGACAAGAAAATCAAAAAGTTTGCTGATCGTAAAAGTGCAGCGAAAAGACTTTTTAATCTTCTGAATGAAAAGTTAATTGAAAGCGATTATTCAGAAATGGAACTATACAAAGAAAAAGTTCCTGTAACTAAATCAAAAGTTTCCAAACCACGTGGTCAGTTCGCTGGCAAGATGATTAGACTTCTCGTTGATGAAAATCCTCGAAAAGAAGGAACCCATGGCCACAATTCTTTTAATGTAATTGCTAAGCATGGTGCTGACATGCCTTATGAATTTTATATTAAATCTGGTGGTCGGCTAAATGATCTTAAGTGGGACATTGATCGCAAGTGGGCTGAGATTTATAATGTTTAAACGTAATATTATTCTTTGCGATCTTGATGGCACTCTCTCAGATTATTCTGAGAGGGTTCACCTCTACAAAGACAAAGATTATAAATCTTTTAACGAAGCAGGCATACACGATAAACCTATTGAAAAAGTTTGCGAGATAATTAGAAATTTACATTGCAGCTATAGACCTGTTGATCCTATTGAAGTCGTTATTATAACTGCCAGAGATGAAAGCTGTCGTCAAGATACAGCACATTGGTTAAAAAGAAATAAAATACCTTATGATGGATTATTAATGAGACCAAAAGGTGATTTCTCTTCAGACCAGGATTGTAAAGCTAAACTTTTTGAAACTTATTTTAATATTGAAGAGATTTGGTTTGTATTAGAAGACAGGAATTCAGTGGTTGACATGTGGAGGGATAAGGGATTAACTTGTTTACAAGTAGCAAGGAGTGATTTTTAATGAATATATTTGGTGCAGGACTAGCAGGATTATTAGCAGGCAATATGTTTAGAAGATTTAAACCAACCTTACATGAAGCTCAAAGTAAGCTTCCTAATAATCATGGTGCTCTTTTAAGATTCAGAACTGATAAAGTTGGAACAGCTTGTGCAATACCTTTTAAAAAAGTTAAAGTTCAAAAAGCTATAAAATATGATGGAAAAATAATTACAGAACCAAATTTGTTTTTAAGTAATTTATATTCCCAGAAAGTTACAGGTTCAATATTAAGTAGATCCATTAACAATCTTGATTCTGTTGATAGATACATATCTCCTTGGGAATTAATTAATATTATGGCAAAAAATTGTAATATAAAATATAATTCAAAATTAACATTATCAGAATTAAATGCAATTAATCGCCCGATTATATCAACAATCCCAATGCCAAAATTAATGGATATTGTTAAGTGGCCAGACAAGCCAGAGTTTCCATCTCAAAAAATATGGACGCAAAAAGCAAAAATTTTAACTCCTGAATGCAGAGTTAATCAGACCATATATTACCCAGACCCAATGCTTCCATATTATAGAATATCTTTAGTCGGGGATACTGTTATATCAGAATTTACAGAAAAGCCAGATATGGATGTTGGTCCTCATGTAATGGAGGTTTTAAAAGATGATTTTGGAATCCAAACATATAAGCTTATCCACATGACACAGTCTGCGCAATACTTTGGAAAAATAAAACCAATTGATGAAGATTTAAGAAAACAATTTGTTTTCGAAATGACAAGCAAACACGGAATATATTCGCTGGGTCGTTTTGCAACTTGGCGTCAAATTTTACTTGACGATGTTGCGGATGATATACAGCATATAGAAAAATTCATTCGGTCAAATTCTAACTACAGCCGATTGATGCACTCTCAGAAAGGAGAAAACTAATGAAAGTTAAATTAATTAATTTTACAATTGATGCAGTAAATTTATTGCTGTTTACTAAAAATACTCGCCTTATGAATGATGAAGATGCTTACAGCAAAATATCTTCTTGGGATGAAGAAAAAAAGCAAGCAGAATTAGATTACATGCTTAACACAATTAGATCTTCTTGGGAATTTATTGACTATACTTTTGACATAAAAGACGTTACAAGAGGTTTTACACATCAGTTCGTTAGGACTCGTCAGGGTTCATATGCCCAACAGTCTCAAAGAACTGTTGACATGCAAGGATTTGGATATTATACTCCTGATAAAATATATAAAGATGAAACTGCAAATATAATATATGATGATGCGATGCAAACGATAAACGATAGATACCAAGAACTTAGAAATTTAGGCATCCCAGCAGAAGATGCAAGAGGGATATTGCCAACAAATATTTACACAAACATTGTAGCAAAATTCAATTTGAGAACTTTAAGTGAGATGGCAAAATCTAGATTGTCTCCGAGAGCTCAAGGTGAATATCAGGAGGTGTTCAAATTAATGGTCAAAGAAGTTGTTGCTGTTCACCCATGGGCAGAAGCATTTCTTACACCTAAAGAATGGGCAGCACCTTCAATGGCGAAACCTTTAAACAAATGAGGCAGTAAGAAATGGCATTTGAAACTAAATATGATCAGAATTTTGTTAATAAAGTCCACTGGTATAGAAGTAAAGGTATGCCTAAAGCAAGCATTGCTAAAAAGATGGGTGTTTCTGAAAGAGCAATTAAATATATTATAAGGAAAAGAAAACCATCAGCTCCTATAGATGCTGTGGTTGAAAATTTTCACGATGAAGATGTCAAAATAACAATTTGGCAAAGAGTAAAAGAAATATTTGGAGTATTTTACAAAAAGAAATAATTAATCCATGAGAAAGGAAAAACATGAAATATTTTTTATTATTGCTTATGCTTGCAGGATGTTCAAGCAAAGATAAAGTAGAAATAGTCCATCATAAAGAGATTTATCAAATGGACAGAGAAGAGGTTATCCATGCAATCAATGATTGTAGGAGCAATGGATTAAGGTCTGTTATAAATAGGACAAGAATTAGAACTGACTCTGACAGCATACCTATTATTATAAATGTAACTTGTGCTCCAAGAGGAGATTGATAATGCTTAGAATAAGAGGGAATGATATAGAGTTGAACGAAAAAAAGATTGCAAGGTTATTTGACATAACCTCTATAGATATGCAAGACCTTAGAGAGCTTATTGATAAAGCAAATAACTATGATGAAGATATAAATAAAATAAAGGAGCACAAGCATGAAAAGATCCCCAGTTGATTGCATGGAAGAAGCTTTTGAAACTTTTAAAACTAGGAACAAAGAATATGGAGACAATTATTTAAATCATGGTAGAGTAATGATGGCTTTATTCCCCAAAGGAGTTAATCTTAAAACAATAGAAGATTATAACAGATTTGGCATTATCAATATGTTAGTTGCTAAATTAACAAGATATTGTCAAGGCTGGCCAAAAGCTCATCAAGATTCAATTCATGATTTAGGTGTTTATGCTTTTATGTTGGAGTCTTTAGACGATGATCGTATTTGATTTAGAAACAACAGGATTGCCTAAAGCTGAAGGTTCGGATTTAGATTTACAGCCAAAGATAATAGAATTTGGTGCTATAAAGCTAGATGATAAATTTAATAAAATTGACACTTTGGAATTTTTATGCAATCCTGGACATCAATTAGATCCTAAAATAATTAAAATAACAGGGATTAATGATGAAGATTTAAAAAGTGAAAAACCTTTTATTTCCCATTATAATAAATTGGCAGAATGGTTTTTGGGTGAAAAAGTTTTGGCTGCACACAATTTGCCTTTTGACAGGAAGATCTTAAGATTTGAATTAGAAAGAATAGACAAGCTTACTAAATTCCCTTGGCCATTTATCCATATATGCTCAGTTGAAGTTGGTCAAAGTGTTTGGGGCAAAATGCGTAAATTAAGTGAAATATATAAAGAGATAACTGGAAAAGAACATAAAGGTGCTCACAGGTCTTTAGTTGATGTAGAAGCAACAATAGAAATATTTAAATGGTATAAAAAAGAAGGACACATATAATGCTGCACTTAAGAACAAGAACTGAGTATTCTTTTCGGAAAGCATATGGTCCAATTAATGATATTATTGGAATGGCAGGAGAAGCTATGGGCATCGCTGATAGTGGGACTTGGGGTCATGTTGCTTTTAATAATGCTTGCAAAAAGGCAAATATTAAGCCAATATTCGGAGTTGAAATAGGTGTTGTTGAAGACGCAAAAGAAAGATCAAAACAGCCAGCAAATTACATGGCTTTTTTAGCAAAAAATAATTATGGTCTTTCAGAAATATATGAACTTGTTACAAAAAGTACAAGCAAAGAAAATTTTTATTATTTCCCAAGAATAAGTTACACTGATTTAATAGATATATCAGAAAATGTAATTATTTTAAGTGGTTCTTTTCCAGAGTGGGGACTTTTACCTTTGGCCAGAAAAAGCCATCTTTATATTGAGATAAATCCCATGACTAGCAAGAAAGCTTTAAATTTTGCAAAAGAAAAATGTTTTAAAACTGTAGCATCCTCTGATAATTATTATCCTAGAGTAAAAGACAAAAAAGCCTATGAAGTTTTAGTTGGGATGAATAGGATGGAAAAAACTAAACCGATGCATCTTTTAAATGAGCATGAACTTTTGGATTGCATTCCTTGGATACCAGAAGAGGCTGTTGAGAACACATATGAGATAGCTGATCTTTGCAATGTTGATTTACCAGTTGCCAAAATGATATCTTTTTCCCCAGAAAAAACTTTAGAGCAGATGTGTATTGATGGTGCACCAGAAAGGAATATAAATCTGCAAGACTCTGTATATAAAGCTCGTCTTAAAAGAGAACTTGATATGATTGCTAGTAAAAATTTCGAAGATTATTTTTACGTTATCGCTGATATGATTAATTATGCGAAACAACATATGTTAGTTGGTCCAGCCAGAGGATCTAGTGCTGGCTCTTTGGTTTGTTATCTAATAGGAATTACAGATATTGATCCTATTGAGCATAATTTGTTATTTGAAAGGTTTATAGATATAACTCGTGAAGACTTACCTGATATTGATATTGATTTCCAGGATGACAGACGGGAAATGGTTTTCCGATATTTGCGTGATAAGTATGGTGCTGAAAAAGTTGCCCATTTAGGAACTGTTAGCCGATACAAAGCAAAAAGTACAATAACTGAAGTTGCGAAAGAACTTGCTATACCAGCATGGGAGGTTAATGACCTTAAAGGTGCTATTATAGAAAGAAGTTCTGGGGATGCTAGAGCAGCCATGTGCATAATGGATACTTTTAATGATTTAGAGATAGGGAAGCAAGTTCTAGAAAAATATCCTCAGATGGGGATTGCTTCTAAAATGGAAAATCACGCTCGCCATTCTGGTGTTCATGCTGCAGGAATAATAATAACTGAAGAGCCAGTTAGTAAATATTGTTCAGTGAGTGCTCAAACAGGTGCAGCTCAGATAGATAAATATGATGCCGAAAGTTTAAATTTATTAAAAATTGATGCTTTGGGATTAAGAACACTTTCTGTATTAAATGATGTTCTGGAGCAAGTTGGTTGGGAAAGAGAAAAGCTTGTTAATTTCCCTTTAGAGGATAAAAAGTCATTTGAAGTTCTTAATAAAGAAAAATATGCAGGTATTTTCCAATTTGAAGGTTATGCTCTTCAGTCTTTAACTCGTCAAATGAAAATTAGTAACTTTGAAGACATTGCTTCTATAACAGCTCTTGCTCGTCCTGGACCATTAAACTCTGGAGGAACAACTCAATATATTAAAAGAAAAGTTGGCGAAGAGCCTGTAACATATTTGCATCCCATGACTGAGGAAATAACAAAAGTGACCAAAGGAGTTGTTGTTTATCAAGAGCAAGTTATGACAATTGCTCGTGATGTAGGTAAATTAAGTTGGGAAGACGTTTCCCAGCTACGGAAAGCCATGAGTAAAAGTTATGGGGAGGAATTTTTTGATAGGTATTGGCAAAGATTCAAAGTAGGTGCTGAAGAGCAAGGAATCTCAGAAGACGAATCAATAAAAATTTGGAAAAATATTAATACAATGGGGTCTTGGGCATTTAACAGAAGTCATGCTATTGCTTATGGTATGGTAAGTTATTGGTGCTGTGTTTTAAAAAGTAAATTTCCTTTAGAATTTGCTGCAGCATGCCTTAGAAATGTAAAAGATGATGATCAAGGAATTAAACTATTAAGAGAAGTTGTTCGAGAGGGATTAGGATATAAACCATATGATAAATACAAATCTCAATTAAATTGGTCAGTGCAGAATGGGGAACTGATTGGTGGATTAATTGGGATAAAAGGAGTTGGTCCAAAATTAGCTGAAGACATTATTGAAAGAAGAAAACTTAAACAACCTTTAACACCTCGTCAAGATAAACTTTTAGATCAAGGAGAAACTCCATTCGATGATATTTTTGAATGTGAAAGAAGGTTTGGGCATATTAAAAAAGACCCATCTGCCCATAATATTAAAACACCGATAATAGATATTGAAAAACTTGAAGCTGATACTCCAGGAACTTATGTATTTTTCGGGAAGTTAAAAGAAAAGAATTTAAGAGACCTTAACGAAACTGTGAACTTAGCTAAAAGAGGAGGTCGCAGAGCTGAAACGCATAACCTCTGGTTGAATATGACTTTTGAAGATGATACTGGTCCAATTATCTCTACAATAGATAGGTTTAAATATCCAAAGATGGGAAAACCAATAGTTGAAGATGGAAGAATTGGCGATTGGTACTTGATAAAAGGAACTTTAAGAAAAGGATTTAGAAAAATTTATGTAGACAAATGGCGTAAGCTAACATAACCTATTGAATTTAAACAAATCTTTTTTCACTTTATTTTAAAATAATGCTTTACTTCTCTGACCAGATAGGATATAGTATATATAAAGTTAAGAAAGGAAGTTGAAAATGATAAAAATGATTGGAGCAGAGAACAGAGGTTTAAGGTTTCATTTGGACATTGATATAGATTACTCTGATGATGGAGAACCAAGAGTTATTGAATCTCGTGATGTAAGTGTTTTGGCAAGAGCTATATTTGATTATGGCATTAGTGAAAACTGCATGATGAGTTCTTCAATGGACTTCGCAAGAGAAGATGGATTTAGAACTCATGATGGTGCAAGAAAGTTATTGAACAGAGTAATTAAATTCCACAACAAAGTTGTTCGTGAAATTAAGAAAAATACTGATCCCCATACGACAGTTGCCGATATTTGGTACTACAGTCAGGTCTAGGAAAAATTAGAAAGGAAAATAAAAATGGAAAAGCATAACCCAAAAACAAGATTAATAACTGACTGGACTGGAAGATCAAGAGTTACATGGTGTGGTCCATTTTCAGTTGCTACAGTTGCTGGAGTTGAATACGAACCAGCATACCAAGCTTTAAAGAAAATTCGTGGCAAGCGTCATTGCAAAGGTGTGAGCAACGATAATATTAAAAAAGCTTGCAAAAAATTAGGTGTTACTGGGAAATGGCACAAATCTAAAAAAAGAACTGTCCTAAGAAAATTCGTTAAGGACAATCTTGAATCTGGTAAAGTTTATATTGTTCAGATAACTAGACATGTTCTTGTTATTGACACTCGTGATTGGACAACAATCGATAATCAAGTTCCTACATGGAGAGCCATGGACGCATCTCACCATTGGGCGAAAAAGCTTGTTCATAATTTCTTTGAAGTTTACAATCCTAAATTTAATGAAGAAGTTGAGAAGCAATTGGATTTTGATTTTGCTCTCCAGAAGGTTGCTTGATGATTAGTGCAGCAGCCATGTGTCTAGCTTTGAATATTTATTTTGAAGCTAGAGACCAATCAATCCAAGGGCAAATAGCAGTTGCTGAAGTGACTCTTAACAGAGTTGCTTCAGACAAATGGCCAAATACAATCTGTGGAGTTGTTAAACAATCAGGTAAAAATGGCTGTGCTTTTAGTTGGTATTGTGATAAAAATTCTAACACACCTAAAGAAAAAGAAACATTTGAAAAATCTAAAATATTAGCTGAGATATTAATAAATAATGATGTTTCTGTTGTTGGGGATAAAGCAACTTATTATCACAATGATTCTATAACTCCATATTGGGCAAAAAATTTTTACGTTATTAAAAAAATAGGAAACCATATATTTTATTCTGAAGATTTATGGATTAAATCTCCTGTAAAAAGACCAGAAAATTTTGATAAAATGATATGTGAATATAATAAAAATAATACATATATTTCTAATGGGATTGATTCTTGTGTCAGCAAAAATATGTCAGGAGAAACTAAGAAATTTATAAGTGATTGAATTTAAATGATTCTTTTTTCACTTTATTTTAAAATAATGCTTTACTTCTCTGGTGAAATAAGATAGAGTATATATATAAACTGAGAAAGGAAGTTAAAAATGACATCATATATTGAAGAAAAGTGGCTTAAAGGTGAATATAGCATTCTGTGTGGTGCAGTAGGTGTGAGTCTAAAAGGTGAGGGATTTAGACCTTTTGATGAAAAGAATGTAAAAGAATTACTTAAAAAAGGTTACATAAATGAAATTACTGCTGAAGCTACTAACAAAGCATATAAAGAGTATTTAGCAGACTTTTTCGCTGATTATAAAAAGAACCAAGCAAACAGAACTCAGGAAGAAATTAATGAGCAAAGGTTTGAAGCCAGAGCTGCAATGGGATCTGGAGTTGAAATGGTGAATATAATTACTGGGGAAAAGTACACAACTTAATTTAACTGGGGGAGAAATCCCCCACTACTTAGAAAGGGTAATAGAAATAAAATGATTATTACCAGAGCAGATTTTGGGAAGTATTGCATTATTAAGTCTAAGCTTGAAGGTGATACTTTTGAAAAGCTTTCCTCACTTCCAGGATTTAAAAGGTGGATTGGTCGGGATCTGCTTTTTGATCCTACAGGTGCTAATATAGAAAGAATACATAAATTTTTCCCTAATGCTGAGTGGGATGAAAGTGCAATCCCTGCTCTTAATAAATATATTGATAATTTAAAAGCTTTGGAAGAAACTCGTAAATTTAAAGAAAAACCTTTGCCAATTAATGATGATTTTAAATTTGGAACTAAACCTTTTGAGCATCAAAGAAAAGCTTTCTACATGAGCAGAGACAAAAAAGAATTTGCCTTACTAATGGAGCAAGGAACAGGTAAAACAAAAGTCATTATAGATAATGCTGCATATTTATATAGTAAAGGTGAAATTAATTCTTTAATAGTTATTGCTCCTAATGGCGTCCATAGAAATTGGATAAAAGAATTAGAAACCCATATGCCAGATTGGTGTCCTTATAAGTCTTTTTATTATACAGCTGGAATGAGCCAAACAAGAATAGGGCAATTTAATGAAGTTCTTAGTTCTACAATTGATTTGAAAATATTTACTTTTAATGTTGAAGCTTTTGTAAGTAAAAAAGCAATTGAATTTATGAATAGGATATTAGTCAGTGGAAAAATAATGTTAATCGTTGATGAAAGTTCCAGGATTAAACGTCCAGGAGCGAAAAGAACTAAAATGATAACAAAGTTCGGTAAATCAGCTGAATACAAAAGAATTCTTACAGGAACTCCTGTTACTAAAGGTGCTGAAGATGTTTATGCACAGTTTAAATTTTTGAACCCTCAAATATTAGGATATGACAGTTTTTATTCTTTTAGAGCCAGATATTGCATTATGGGTGGTTTTGAAAATAGACAAGTTATATCTTACAATAATTTAGAAGAATTAACTAGAAATATCGAAGGTCATAGTTTTAGAGTTCTTAAAAAAGATTGCTTGGATCTTCCTGATAAAATTTATCAAAGGCATTTTGTTGATATGACTCCTAAACAAAAGAAATTATATCAATCAATTAAGAAAGCTTTTATTGCTGAATTTGATGGAGAGGAATTAAGTGCTCCTGAAGCTATAACAAGATTATTAAGAATGCAACAAATTCTTTGTGGCTGGTTTCCTTCAGAGAGCGAAGTAAAGCCAATTGATGATAAAAATCCTAGAATTGAGGCTTTAAAAGAGATTCTTAGCGATATTGATTCTAAAGTCATTATTTGGGCACGTTTTAAAGCTGATTTAAGAGCCATAGAAAGCGAACTTGGAAATCTAGCTGTAAGTTATCACGGAAGCATTGATGCAGATGCTAGAGAGGCTGCAGTGGCTGCATTTCAGAATGACCCTAAAGTAAAATATTTTATTGGCAATCCTCAATCTGGGGGAATAGGTTTAACTCTAACTGCTGCAGATTATGCAATTTATTATTCTAATAGTTTTGATCTTGAGCAAAGGATGCAATCCGAAGATCGTTGCCATAGAATAGGGACAAAAAATAATATTACTTATATAGATATTGAAGCAAGAAAAACAGTTGACAGCAAAATAATACAAGCTTTAAGAGATAAAAAAAATATTGCTGACGTTATTACAAAAGACCCAATATCATTATTCATGGAGGAAGAGGATGAGTGAAAAAGGTTTCTGGATACTACTTAGAAACAAATTACCTTTAAAAATGTATAGAGTGGAAAATAAAGTCATGAAAGGCATGCCAGACATCCATTATATAAAAGACGGCAAGTCTGGTTGGATAGAATTGAAATACATTAATAAATGGCCAAAGAAACGTATCGCAATAGGTTTTAAACTTAATCAAGCTATCTGGGCAAAAGATTATACCTCAAGAGGAGGGAAAAGTTGGATATTAATCCGAGCAGAAAGAGGTCATATTATTTTAATTAAAGGCAAAGACTCTGATACTTTATTCAAAAGACCAAATATTAAAGATTTAATGGATATGGCTGTTTGGTCTAAAAATGGAAATATGGCAGATAAAGATTGGGATGAGTTAGCTTCCGTTATTATTTCTTGATTTTACATAAGCAGTAGATCCCATAAAGCCAATAACAATTGTTGCTTGTGCAACTAAAAATGTATTTAAAAACCCGCTAATTGGAGCCATCCTAGCAATACTTACAAAATCAGTTAAAAGGATGATTATAATTATAATAGATGAAAGCATAGAAACCCAAGCCATCATCCTTTGCTGATCCATCTGACGATCTAAATTTTCATGCATATCTCTTTGGTGTTGCAATTCCTCCATTTTCTTTGCCATAGCCATTTCGCCATCTGTAATTGTTCCATCGCCATCTAAATCAGCAGTCTCCCAAGCTGATCCTTTTTGTAATTTTTTTTGCGCCATATTACTCTCCTATTTAATAAATAACCATTTTGGTGGAAAAATTATTACCCAATTCCAAGCTAACAAAATAATAAAAATAAAAATTAAATCTTTAAAAGTCAATTTTTTTAAAATCTCCATTTGCAAAAGCTGTAAAACCAACTAAAATACCAAAAATTAAAATAATAATACACAAACCAACAGTTATATATCCAACAATCTCCATAATTTCTTCTTGCTGTTTCTTCTGAGCTATTCTGCGTTGCCTTTCTGCTTCTTTAGCTGCATCAATTCTCTTTTTTCTTTCAGATAATATCCCTGCCCAAGTTCCGTGGCCAAATCTTTGATCAACCATAACAGAAACTTCATATAATCTTTCAGCTGCCAATTTAGCGTCAATAACTTCTGTAGCAACTGATTTTACACCGAATTGCTCTGCGATACTCATGCCGTCTTTTTTTGATCTTTTTTTATTTATTTGGCTTTGAGCTTCAAATAAATTTTCAATCTCTCCAGAAATTTCACGGATGTCTTTACAAGTGTTAATATTAGATTTTATAAAATCTACACTCTTTTGGAAAAGAGCAATACCTGTAAGAACTTCTGCGAACATATCATTACTTATACATACTGTCTTATTTTATCGACGGTTGCTGGGGAAATTTTACTTATAATATCTTGAGCTGCTGATGATTGATCTAAACTTGATTGATCTTCTATAATATTATCTAAAGCTTCATTTGCTTCTGTTGGTGGTGATTCTGCTGTAGTTACAACTGCACCTTGCAACCAGTTTCTACCATCATCAATCCCCATTGATTTTGCCCATCTTTTGTAAAGTGGGAGTTTTGCAACACTTGATAAAGTTTCATCAGATACACTACCTGTTTGTGCAACTTCATCAATCATTTGTTTGAACTTAACATTATTAAATAATTCTCCTGCAAGTCCTAATCTATCTTTAGAATTAAATTTCAATGATGCAAAAATAGTAGCTGCAAGTCCTGATACTACTGGCATACCAGTTAAAGCTCCACCAACTGCTCCAACACCACCTTGAATAGCTCTAGACACTAAACTACCTGTCATAAACTTTTCAAGTACACTTTGTGCTTGTATTGCATTAAGTAAGGCTTGATTTGCTTTACCAGTAACATCAACATTTGCTCTAGCTTCTGTGATTCTTTTAGATATTTCTGCTAATTCATCTAATACTTTTGTTGTTTCTGGTCCTAATTCTTTTGATATTGCTGTAAATATAGGTTTTTGATCTTTTAAATTTTGATATAAAGTGCTAAATTGAGATAAACCAAAATTTACATTTCCTTGTATATCTTTTGCTTTAGTCGCATCTTGAATTGCTGTAAGAATTGCTTCTGTCCTTAATTCCTCTGGTATAGCTTGTAAAATTCTATTTGTATTTGATATATCACCCTTACCACCAGAAGTAATTGTACTTTTTAATTTTGGAGCTATAGAACCTTGTAAATCTTTACCTAATATTTTTACAAGAGTTTGCTCTAATTCTTTTCGTTTTACAGTTAAACTATTCGCAGTTTTTAATAAATCTTCTACTTCACTTCCACCAATACGAATTGCATTAGCAAACTGATCATCAGTTAATTTTCCATATAATAATTTTAATTGACCTGTTGATGTATCTGAATATGGACCTTTGTTTTTAAAAGCACCATCTCCTATTGTTTCTTTCAATCTAAGAAGTCCACCATAAGTTAAATCTTTTCTTTTTAAAATTGCTTTAATTTTAGGATCTAAAGATTCAATTCCTTCTTCTTTAATAAGTTTGTTAATTTCATTTAAAGTATTTGTAATATCAACTTTTTCTGTTTTATTAACTAATGCAACAATATTTTTTTCTGGATTACCATTTATTCTATCAAATAAATCGCCCTCTCTTACTTTTAAACTTTGTTGAGTTGTCTGAAGTGTGTTTCCTATTTTATCAGATATTGTTGCTAAATCTGTAGCACCAAGATCTTTAATTATATTATCTGCTTGGTTTATAGCATCTTGAACTTCTTGTCTAAATACTGCTTCTGCAACACTACCTTTTACATCCCTAGTTATTCCTGCTGATCTTTTTACTAATTGCCCTTCAGCAAAAATATCAAATGGTAATTTAAATCCTAGACGATCAGACATTTCTTTTATTTCTGGATTTATTTTTGCTTGTGCAATTAATTTTTCAATCGCTTTATCAGCATTTGCACCACCACCTGAAGCAGATCTAATTAATTTAGCAATTTCTTGTTCATTCATTTCAGGAGTTTTTGTAGTAGTTTTAATAGTAGTAGGCTTTAAACCAGATGGCAGGATAGGTCTAAATAATTGTGATGGTGAACCTGCAAATGCTTCAGGCATAGCCATTACATCATTTGCTAATTTTCTAGCAGAAGATTCATCCATTCCTGCTTTTACAAGTGCGTCAGCTATACTACCAACAGTAAAACCAACTCCTGCTTCTGCATACCCCAAACCAGTAATTACTGTATTTGCAATTTTTTCTAAAACTGTTTGAGCCATAGGTGGTATATTTAATTGTTTTCCACCTTTAGAATATATATCGACAGTATCAGGAACATCGACAATTTCAGATTTACCTGCTTCTGCAAGTTCTAATCCACTTTTTGCCATATCTTGAGCTATAGATGATTTTTTACTTTCTGAACTTTTTATAAAATCTTGGAATATCGCAAAAATTTCTGGACTTACTTGTCCTTCAACTTCACTCTCATCGTAAAAAGGTGGGGGAGTTTGTCCACCACTAGCCATCCAAGATAATAAATTATTTTCAAAAGTTACTGGTTTTTGCTCAGTAACTGGTTTTTGCTCAATTTCAACTTCTTTCGCTTCTTCTTTTAGAAGTTTTTGTTTAAGAAGTTTTTGTTTAAGTTGTAATTGTAATAATTCTACATCAGCCATTTTATTTATCTAATTTGTTTTTAATTTAACTCATTATATCTATCATTCCAAGCTTGTCTTACTGCTACACCATCAGTAGTCGTTGCAGGATAATTCTCAAAATTAAAATTGGATAGAGCATTAATATCCATTGTCTTAATTTGCATAATTGTAGCTTTTGCTTCTGCACTTATTTCAGAAACATTATTGCTAGTAGCTTCAGCTACGACTGCATCTGCATCACTTAACGTACTTAAATCAACATCATCTAATCCTAATGTTTCCCTCCATTTTCCTTCCTGTTGCAACTTATCTTTACGTTCATAATAATCTTTCATCGTTTTATCACCACCAGAAAGAAATCTTACCATATCTTGCGTTACTTTTAATACATTATTTTTTGATTTAATTCTTTCTTGAAACCATTCCTTTAAATATTCTGGTCGCATATTTGTAGGAGCAGCTGTGCTCATAGCCATACGCAATTCACCTTCACTTAAAGCACCAAAAGTAACTGATCCAACAACATCTAATCCAAGTCTGTTAACAACATTATCTAACTCAATAGATGCCTGTCTAATACTTGGCAATAAGCTAACAAAAAATCCTGATTGAGCACCCTCATCAATAGCTGAGATTCCCTCTTGATAATTTCCAATATTTTTTTCAAGTCTAGTTATCAATTTCAAACCTTCAGAAGCTTGATCTTTAGCAATAGAAAAAGCTCCCTTCGCTCCTTCTGTAAGACCTGCAACTTCAGCCTCTACCAAGCCTGATTGCAAATCTACTCTATCAGCTTCTTTATTTGCCTTTGCAATTAATTGTTCTATTTGCACAGGATCTGTGTAAACTTTATTTAAAAACTTAACAACCATATTGCCATCTCTTGTTAAGTATTGAACTAATCCATTATCCCATTGTGCCAAAACTTTTGCGACATTCCCACCTGGAGTTCCAGTAGGAGGTTTTTTCAAATCAGCTAAATATTCAGCAGGAGCAATAGCACCTCCAGCAATTGAACCTAGTAATGTAGCTCCTGGTTGACTTGCCACTTCACCCATTTTTGAAAAATACAATAAAGACAATAAAGCAGGATCTACTTTAGTTGTAGTGCCACCTTGTAAGGCATTTAATGCTCCAAGGTCTTCTTTTTCATCAGCAGTTGTATCCACTTTTCGCCTCCTTATTCCCCACTTGTCTGCATTGATAGGTTTGCCTAAAATTGTTTTAATATAATTATCAGTCTTTGGACCTAAAGATTTTTCTTGGTTAATAATTTTTTCTGCATTTCCTGGTCCTGCATGATAAGCCATTAACGCAAGTTCATCACTTCCAAATTCATCTTTTAATGCTTTATAATATTCAGCACCAAAACGCAAATTTTCTAAAGGATCTGTTCTGTCAGCAATAGGTTCAACATCATATCCTGGGTCTAATCCTGTTTCTTTCATAATTTGAGTTAAACCAACAGCACCAGCTTCTGAAACTCTATCAGGAATAAAACTGCTTTCAGCTTGAACGAGCCTAACGAATAAATTAGGATCTATTCCATAATTTTGAGCAATTTCTCTAGCTGCTTGTTTTAAATCCATTTACCTATTACCCATCATATAAGCACTTCCTAAAGTTCCTAAAGCAGATAAAGCTTGCCCATATACACTAGGTTGAGCTTGCCAAGATTGACCTAATTGTTGGGAATAAGTTTTTGTATCGTATGGCACACCTTGTGCTAAACCTAACAAGAAATTCAAATCTTGTTTTGGCTTTTCCCTTTGATCTAAATAATCAGCATAAGCTAAATCAGCACTTCTCTGGTCGAGCAATCTTTCTGCTTCACCAGAAGTCATTAATCCTTGAGCAACTGCATTCTTGAGGTTCTCTTGGGTTGTGGCTGCATCTTGGATAGATTGGATTTGTTTTAATCTAGATGCTTCATCAGTTTCATAAGCTGACCTCAAAGCACTTTCAGCGTCAAATCTGGCAGTCCTATCTGCATCATAACGACCTGACGCAAAACCTAACGCATCAGCTCCTGCTTTAGCCAATAAATCAGCTTCAG
>VTLG01014139.1_pt1 | contig 19029 bp, 16 predicted proteins | sample 4694571 | NCBI WGS metagenome assembly VTLG01 (sample SAMN12604809, study PRJNA352737) | marine metagenome | biome: ENVO:00000447; feature: ENVO:00000209|ENVO:00000569|ENVO:01000036; material: ENVO:00002151; isolation source: viral sequences binned using virsorter ...
CGGATGAATCGCTTGGCCCCTCTGGATTAATTCTATTATTTGAATTATCAAAAAATAAACCAACATCACCGTCACCAATTTTTATACGCCCTGCCCTAGTTCCAATACTTCCTACCACAGTAGAGTCTTTTTCAAACTGAACAATATCACCATCATCAGTTAGTCTTCTAGCTGTAACTGGAAAATTACCATCTCTAGTAAAAGATGAATAACCTATTGAACCTCTTAACTCTATTCCTGATGTGCTTCCTACAGCAGTTTTTCCAATCAAAACATTACGAGAACTATCTATCCTAGCAGCCTCAGTAGGTGCATCATTGTCACTACCATCATTGGTCTTAAAGATTAAGTCACCCTTCTGATCATCAGATGTACCATCGTGTGATGCCTGTATCTGAGCCAGTGTACTAATCTCACCACCTGATTGCTCACCTTTAAATGATATAGCACTTTCTCTACCACCGTCTGTATCTTCATGGGTAGGGTTCTTAGTTGTAATGTTTTCAAATGTTTGATTGACTAATTCAAAGGTATCAAATGTTTCAAAGTCAAGTACGTCACTTGCACTTGCACCTGTTGTTAATACAATGTCACTACCGTTAGTTGCTGTATAATCAGTACCATTTATAAGCCGCACACCATTAAGATACACATTAATAAATGCACCATCTGTGTAACCGTTAGTGTTAAAAGTCGTTTGACTAGCAGTAGCAGTAAAGCTTTGTTTTCTTTGTATGCCCTGTGGTACTGGTAGTGGGCCTATATATCCTGACATTAAATAGCTCCTATAATAAATGCTAGAAGCTCTGAATAACGAACACCTAACCTTGTCCGTTTAGTAGCACCTTCAGGAGCTTCTTCTTGTGTATCAAAAGTATCTGTGACTGTGTGTTCTGCTACAGCCTCAATACCCTCTTCTTCATTGGCTTCTACTGCTGGAACAACACGATCAGCTTCCCACCAAGTATCAGAAATAAACATTCCATATCTACCAGCGTCTAATCCTTCAGCCTCAAATGCTGCTTGTAAGTCTTGTGCTATGATACCAACATGAATACGAGCATCATCACCCTTTTTCTCTACCGCATCTTTCCAGCGAAACTTTTTAATTAAGCCTTTAGCAGCTACAGCTACTCTTTGCTCTGCATCTGTAAGTTCTTCTATGTCTTGCTTTTCATTGCGGTCAGATGTTTGAATTGTACTGTTGGTAGCAAAGATATCGTCAAATCTTGCGCCACTGCTTCCCATATCAATTACATTATCTCTAGAAGCTCCTCCTGAAGTAGCAGGAAGAATAGCATCAGCACCATTATGATAACGCAAGTTTACATTTCCTGAACCTGCATAAATATAACCACCATTAGCTCCAATTTGACCTACAGTGGACTGGTCTTTATAAAATACTAATATATCGCCATCGGTTGAGGTTCTATTAAGAGATAAACATTGCCCATTATTGGTAATAATACTGTCCGAGTTTGGAGATAAAACTATTTTTGCATCAGCATTGAATGTTGCAGCAGTTGAGCCTACTATTACCTTACCACTGTTGTCGATACGCATGGCTTCATCATTATTATTTGTTGAAAATGTTAAAGCCTTATTAGCAGGTTCGTATTCTATTGCACATTCAACAGCATCATCTACATCACCAAACAAAATTGCTGAGTTTTGATCTGCGTCAGTTTTAAACTGCATAAATACTCTGTCACCTGCTCTTTGTAATCTAAGCATAGAATCACTGTTGAAAGCACTACCTGAATCTGCACCTATTAAAACATTACCGCTGTCATCGAAGGTAACACTAGCACCAGCAGCACCACTATTATGAAAACCAAGGTCCCCATCAGCATCTACACCTATTTGCCAACTTTCTGCACCAGAGTTTTCTTCTAAATGTAAAGCTAAATGATCTGTATCTGATTTTATAATTACTGGAGTATCTGCACTTGTTGCAATAGCAGTTTTTCCAAAATGTGCAGAACCTGTTACTGTTAGTAGCCCTGCACTATCAATCCTCATGCGTTCAGTTGGACTAGCACCATCAGAGCCATCATTTGTTTTAAATATCAAATCACCTTTTTGATCGTCTGATGTACCGTCATGTGAAGCCTGTATCTGTGCAAGTGTAGTTTCTTCTCCACCAGACTGTTGTCCTTTAAACGTGACTTTACCTTCACGTCCACCATCGGTATCCTCGTGTGTGCTATTTACGATAATAACTTCTGGTGTACTGTCTGTAGTTGTAATGTCTCCTGTTACATCTACAGTGTCTACACTGACATTTACAACAGGAGTACCGATATATTTACTCATTATGTTTGCTCCAATGCGCTCACTATTACATCAGCACTACTTGCTGTGTCAGATGTTACTTTTACAGTATCTGTTGTTTCAGCAATTATTTTACCGTCTAAAACAGATATTGCAGAGTTTGCAGGAACAGGCACAGTTTTTACAACATGTGTGTCTGCAACTTTTACCGTAACTTTAATTTGACTGCTTGTTACGTTAGCAATGTTACAACCGATTATAACTGCAGTTGTACTTGATGGTACGGTGTAGACTGTTGTCTCTGAAGTTCCTACAGCCGCACTAACATAATTTTTAAAAGTGTTTGCCATTTTATTTTACCCTAAAGCTATTGCGAATGCAAGTGCGTTTGCATCAGATGCTGTTGTTCCAGTTCCTGTAGCATTATCCACATATGCAGTTGTTGCTATTTTTGTACTATCATCACCTGCGCTTTGTGTAGTTCCTGTTGTAGCTGATGATATAGTACCGTCTAATGCGCCACTAAAAGTAGTTGCGGCTATTGTACCTGTTAAAGTTGCACCAGTTGCACTTGTTACAAATACATCCGAATTGTTATATTTTAATTTAACGATACCAGTGCCATTCGGATTTATATCAATATTTCCATTGGTATCTGTAGATGTAATAGCATTACCGTTTATGTTAATGTTATCTACATCAAGATCAGTATTAATTACAACAGTACCTGTACCATTTGGTGATAAGTTTATATTACCATTTGTATCTGTAGAAGATATTGTATTTGTAGCTACATTAAGATTACCAACACTAATGTCTCCACTAACATCTACTCCATCTGCTGTTGTTTCTATTTTCTTTACATCATTATGATATAGATTAACTGCACCGTTAACATCCATATCTATATATTTTTCAGTGCCAGTATTACTTTGGACTGTGATACCATCACCCTGTATTATAAGTTCATTTGTAGTGTTTACAATACTAGAGTTTGTTCCGTTGTGTGAAATGGTAAGGTCATCACCTGTACCCACAACAATACTAGCATTATCTGCAAAGTCTAATGCATTAGCACTAGTATCCCATGTCATGTTGGCTGATGCACCAGTAAATAATATGTCACCGTCTGACTTAATACGCATGCGTTCTGTTGCTGCTGCGCTAGTATTTGTTTTAAAGATAAGAGCAGTAGAGTTTACAGTAGAACTAAATGTAGCTTCTGCTGCAGCCTCAATTTCTGCACCCACAAGAATAGCATCTGTACCACTAGCTTCATTTGGGGCATTAAAACTAACTTTACCAATAGTGTTAGTATCTTCAACTGTTGTATCACTTGATTGTAATTTGAGTACAAAACCACTTGCAGCTTTAGCATCTAGTCCTGTATCAGCAACATGAGTTACTGTTATATCATTGTCTGCACCAAATGTAAGAACAGCACTGTCACTTTTTAATCTTACATCATCTGTCATAACAACTTCTGGTGATGTAATTTTTACTGTTGTGTCTGCTGCAAAGTCTAATTGTCCATCTGTACTAGAGTTAATAGATAGCTGTGCATCACGAAACTGTAAAGCATTGCTCGTGGCAACAGACATGTCTCCACCAAAACTATCTATGTAAGCAACACCATCAATATATAAATCTTTAAACTGTAGTGAGGTAGTACCTAAATCTAGCCCTGCATTTGTGCTTGGATTAATTGAAGAGGAAGTTGCTACTAGTTGTTGGGCAGGACCAATAACTGTAATAGCACCACCTTCTGCAGCAGTACCATCGTGTGTGTGACCACTAGAAGAATTAAACGCAGCTTCAATTGCGTCATATTCACCATCAAAGTCTGCAGCGTTAATAACGTTACCGTCAGCAATGTTGTTTGCTGTATCGTTCCGTGTGTATCCTGTACCCATATTATTTTACCTTCGTGTGTTGGTTGTATACTCTAATGTAATAGCGTCTAATGAAAATGGGGGGTCTACGCTATCTGATGTGTATTGTAGAGATACAACAAAAGCTGATCCTATTATTTGTGTCTCAAACAATGTTTGCAGTTTAGAACTAAACACTGCTGTTGATCCATATGTAGCCTGACCCATAAATGCAACTGTTCCTGTGTTATTATTAAAATCTATTTTTGTAGGTTGCACACTATTTTTTTGGTCAAAGTCTAGTTTTAAACTTACATCAAACGAAACACTACCTTGTGGATCGGTATACAAAAACATCTTATAAAATGTTTTACGTATTCTTGGATCGTTAATTGGCATAAAAGGTGTAGCAAAAGTAGTTTGTATGTTGCTGCCATCAAAACTATTACCTTCTTCCATTTGGTATAGGTATCCATCATCATTTGCAAATACAATTGTTTCTGCATTTTGAAAGAACCTACTGTCTGCTACGAATGCTCTTATTCCTCTAATGTCTGCCCATGACATTCCCTCACCACCTTGACCTGCCATTTGTGTGCCAAGTATACCTTGAGCGTTTGCTTGGGCAATATTATTATTATATCCAAATATCCTATACTGAGATTTATTTCTTATTATTACGCTAGTAAAAGATGTATTGGCTGTAATAAAATCTGTTACTTCTTTCTGTATTGTCTTAGATACAACACCTAGTCCAAAGTCACCTAGCCTATCTGTTGCACTTAAAAGTCTTAGACCATCTGGCCCAAGAAACATTATATCACCACCGACTTCTTGTATTGTGTCTTTATCTACACAACCAATGTCTGTTGTTATAGGTTGTAACTGAAAGTCTGCAAGTGTATTACCAGTAAGTTGAAATATAGATGTTTCAGTGAATATAATTAACTGTTGTCTAAATACTACTAAACCTGTAATTGATGATCCTACGGATATTGTACCAGAACCATTAGCTGCTGTAAAGTCCGTATCTGTAAATGGTGCAGTAAAAGTTAATACGTTTGACTTACCAAAAACCAAATGACTTTTAAAATTTACTACAAACTCTGCTCCTGTTACATCTGTAGGTGCATCATTTAATGCTGTAAACAAAGAACCGTTGTATAATGCAGGAACGTTGATACCATCAACTATAGCAATTTTTTCTGTTCCTGTATAGTTATATCTAGAAAATCTAGTTTTTCCAGCATTTTCTCTTGACGTACTTAAAAAAGTTAATGCGGCATTATCTGAAGGAGAACTATCTAGTGCAGGATCAATTGCAATTGTAGCTCCACCTGATGATACTGATGGTGTTGCAGTTACAGTATATATCTTATCAACACCTGCAATTTTAAATATATCACCAAGTTGTGGTGTAGAATCTAATCCATCTACAACTAAACTACTACCTGTTTGTGATCCACCATTTACAAGAACTGTTCCATATACTGGCACATTTATAAGAGAAAATCCATTACCAGATGTTTTAAGTAAACTTTCGTTTTTACCTACAATAACTGTATCAAGAAATACACCACATCCTGTTGCAAGATAATTAGTAACTGTGCTTGTAAACTCTACATCATCTCCATTTGCAGGTGAGGCCGTAAGACTAGTTGTTATACTTAGTGCTGCTCTATTTTCATCATCATCAAAAGTTACACCACCATTTGCAATTGTATATTCTGTTTTAAACTCTAAGGCAGTGTCATCTGTTAGTGTTAATGATAAACTATCTGCAGCAGAACCAATTACAACATTAGGAGAACTAAATGATGTTACGGTAGTGCCTCTTGGTATGCCTGTGCCAACAATCTCCATACCTGCTTGTATAGTTCCTGTTACACCGTCTACTGGAATAGTAGTAGTTCTAAAAGTAAACTGTAGTGCTAAGTTATCTGCTAACGTTACATTAGTAGAAAGAACTACAGTAAAATTACCACTTGCTCCTGCAGTAACACTTGATACTGTAATACCACTTGCAATGCCTGAACCTGTTATAACTTGGCCTTTTGCTATAGTACCTGAAGCAACAGTATCTACTATTATTGTTTTAGTATTTGTTACTGCACCATTAACAAGAGCAGTTGGTCCATTTACAGTAGCAAGACTAACCGTGCCATTTATATTAGCAGTTCCATGTACTAATTTAAATTTGTCACCTGCTACTGGAGTTTCTCTTATGTTTGCTATATTTAAACTTGTACCAGATTGACTTGCGCCATTTACAACAGGTATACCATAAGGTGGTATAATGTCTTGATCAAACTTATTGTATCCCAGTATTCTTCTATATCCACCCTCAATAGATGGCTCAAAGTTTCTCAGTATTCGTGCAGAACCGGGCATTTGTAAACCCTGTTGCAACGGACTCATATTACTTATAAGCCCACCACTAAACTGAATGGGAAATGTTTGACGATTCGTAGGCATACGTTAAACTCTAAATGAACTGACTGATGTTGTATTTTGTTGGATAGCAGTAGACCTAAGATAGTCATAACGGTTTACATATAGACTACGCATACTTTTTATTTCTTCCATAAATCTTTGTTGTGTTACCTGTGCTTCTTGTGTTTCACCCCTAAACATATACGCATAATGCATAGCACCATTTACAATAATATATCGAAACTGTTCTGGTACAGTAGGAACATCTGTAGTGTTTAATAAGTCTACAGGTAATCTATAATACTCGTATACATATTCATATGCTTTGTCAGGTGCTTTTACAAAACCAAACTCTTGGTTAGGTGCTCTAAAAACAAAATCAGGTAATCCTCTATTACCAGACGCATTATATTCTATATCTACATGTTTATCTAAATACTCGTTATAGTCTATTATTTTAATACGTCTAGTGTCATTTCCTAGTGTATCGTTTCTTTTTATTCTAAAACTATCAAAGTCTATTGTTTTAGCATCTGATGGAAAAGCATAACGTACTACTCCTGTAGTCATTGTTTCTTCAGCAGTTACATGATTATAAGGCCACTCATACTCATGTTGATTGATATAACGTATAGATGAGTTTACCGCATCTTTAATCATACCATACTCACCAGTAGCTGTATCAAAATTACTAGATGTAAGTGATACTTCATTTAACCTACGGTTTACGTCATTGACAAGTCCAAGAAAATCATATGCCATATTAACGTTCCTTTAATCTTAATTTAATACTACGCTCTGCTGTGCTTCCTGTATCATCTGTCATTTGACAAAAGAAAGTATACTCAACGTTATTTTGTCCACCAGATATATTTATAGTTGCAACAGTATTAGTATTTGTTTGAGATACGTTTTGAATATTATCTGTTGTAGCTGAACTAGAAGCAAACGTTAAAGTTTCTCCTGCATTTAGTCTTGTTTTTGTAGTATACAACGATGACTTTACAAACCATATAACAGAGTTAATAGTTGCTGTGTCAAGAAATCGTGACCAATCTACACTGTAATCTAATGTTTCATCTGGGTCTTTACTAGGCCAACGAAAACTCATATGTTATTCCTCACTTGCGTAAACAACACGATCTGCTGATGTAGGTTTTCTTTCTACAGAAATTCTTCTATCTTGTTGTTCTACTATTATAGTTCTATCATTAGATGAAGTCAAGGTAGCAGGATCAATATAAACTTTTCTATCTTGACTTCTTATTAATACAGTTCTTTCAAATGATGTAGTAGGCATTATGCAACCCTTGGCAGTATAACAGTTCTTCTTTTGTTATATCTATTTTTAACCGCTTCGTAATCAAACTGTATTGATCTTACATTTGCTATCGGAAAGTTTACCACAGCAGAAGAAGATACACTTTCTAGTTTTTCAATAACGACTACATTAATACTACCAATCGTACCTGTAGCTGATACACTTTGTAGTGATTCATCTACCACTGGTTCTGGTGCATTTATTGAACCAGTTAGTTCTAGTCCTACTATTTCTGCTTTAGAAGATGATCTAGCAGTTGCTGCAGTAATAGCAGATGTACCAACTACTGTTCCTAGTGTTTCAGATACATTAGGTTTAATTGTACCTACTGTAAATGTAGCTATTACACTTAATAAATCTTCTGAGGTCTTAGCTTCTACTGTGCCTATAGCACCTGTAGCAGATACGCTTGCTAAACTTTCGTCTACATTTACTTTGAGTGTACCTATTGAGCCTGTAGCTGATACGCTAAGAAGGTCTTCATCTACCTGTGGCTCTATTGTGCCTATAGCACCTGTGGCAGATACACTACCTAATTCTTCTGCAACATTTTCTTTTACTGTGTTTATGCTACCTGTAGCACTTACACCAGTAAGTGTTGCGCTATTGCCTATTCCTACAGAACCTATTGCACCTGTTGCTGATACACTAAGTAGGTTCTCAGATATGTCAATTTCAAAACCACCAACGCTTACAGTTTCTATTGCGCCAGTTGCACTAACTCCTGTTACGGCTACATTTGGAGATACCTTACCGTATCTAGCTGTGCCATACCTGCCTGTGCCATATAGGGCATCAGAGGAGTCATAAAAAGACATTTGTTAGGCAATACGTATTACAGCATTAGAAGCATTTGCTGCAGGAAATTCTATAGTTAAATCACCTGCTGTAGCACTTACAGTACCTCCAAAAGAAATTACACATATTGCTTTGTTTGAAGCAGAAGAATTGTAAATAATACAACCTGCTGCTGAACATGTTACGTTAGAAAATACTTCATCTGCAAAGTCTACTATTGCGGTTGTACCATCTGTAGAAATGGTGGCACTGTCTAGGTTTTGTCCACCTGCAGAATAATTAGTACCACTAGCCTCGTCAGAGTTACCTGTAACATCTGAATAATTTGTTGTTGCTGCACCGTATGTGCCAGACTCACCGCTTTTAATTAATGCAAGTTTTAAAGTGTGGGTATCCAGATCATGGACACCACCAAGAACTTCTGATTTAAAACTTGTACACATTGCTGTTGTAATGCCCATGTTTGAATCCCTTTATATACAGTTAGAGAGGCCACTCGAAAGCAGCCTCCCAAATTTTTTATTATGCAAGAGCGTCACGATCTACTTCATCAGCAGTCATGTCACCTTGATCACTAATGTCCATCATTAGAGCATAAGCACGTAGCTTACCTGCTGTAAATGAAGCACCACTACCTGCTAGTACAAAGTCAATTGTATCAGCAGTTGTAGATGGAGCAAGGCCATCAATGGATACCTGCGGAGCATAATCACCGTCAGATGCACCGTCAATGTCAAGTGCTGCAGCAAACTCATCGACATCACCACCAGTGAAGCCAAGAGCAGCAGTAGCGTCTGTAGCCGTATTCATGGTTGCAGACTCTGTGACTTGAAAACCTGCTGCCAATATTAGTGTATTAGCAGGAACAGTAATTGCTTGGATGGTATCACCCGGAGCAATACTATTCTTTGTCAAGTCAATAGTAACATCAACGTAGTACGGACTACGCCCACGTCCAGAATTGCCAGAAGCAGGATGTAACTGTGCAGTTATGTTAGCCATAGTTTATTCCCCCTTATGCCAAGTTATATGCGGCAGTAACGATTGCTTCAGGACGAAGAATCTTTCTGCCATACAAATGCATACCACGAACAATGTCAGCAAAGCTGTCAGGGTCACGATATGTCTCAGTCTTATTAATCTGCTCTGCAGTTGCAACAGCAGAAGAATGTCCTGCAACAATAATTCCCATGTTTGAAGTGTTAGGACCACCTACTGTCGATGGGCCAGTACCCAAAGATGGAAGGTTGTTTGAACTATACACTTGGAAACCATGTAAGTTATTTACTACCAAACCATTCTGAAGACCAGAGCCACCGAAGTCTGCATTTAGAAGACGTGAATCTTCATCTTTTAAAACTTCAATAAACACTGGGTCTAGAACAAGCCAACGACCTTGTGTGTCAACATTTTGTTGATCCATAAGACGTGACATACGTGCAATAATTTGTAGTGGGAATGCATTACCTGCAGTTCCTGACTTTGCAGCCGTTGCACCACCTGCACGTGGTTCGATACCAATTGAATTGTTAGCTGAACCTGCGCTACCAGAAGTGTTGGTAAAGTCAGATGCATCTAGTGACATAGAAGCCAATAGTTCTGCACCAACTAAATTAGCACCGCTAGAAGCTGTAGACACAGCAGCAGAACCATTTGTGGTTGTATTTACTGCACTTGCATTTGCATGTAATGCAGCTTGTTTAAAGCCTGACAAATAGCCAAGAACTTCTTGGTCCATCTGATCAGCCAAACGATACGCAGCACGATCACTTGCAAGACTTTGAAAGTTAACGTGTGAATGAGCTTCCTCAATGTCATCGACTTTAAATGCAAAATAGTTTGCTTTGTCGATTGTCAATGAAAAATCTTCATCGTCCAAATCTTGTGGAGTGATTGTTGTGCCACGTGCATACGATTTCACAGTGATCTCAGGTTCTTTGATGATTTTTACTGAATCACCCATTTGGGCAATCTCACCAAAGTAATCTGAGTTTGTGATCGCTTCAACAACAGATGACTTACGGAACGCAAGTTGCACCTGTTTGGAGTAGATTATCGGTGAAAAATTACCATTAGGTAAGTTACCATAACCTCCTGCAGTTGAAAATGCCATTTTAATTCTCCTTTATAGCATTGAGCACGACAGATGCAAAACTAACTATACTTATACAGAGGCTAACTCTACTAGGGTGCATCTTATGTAATATTGGCCTATATTACACTTAATGGGCCATGAGACATTAGGTTGTCCGAAAGGATATGTTGTTTGCTAATTGTGTAAGTGGTGTAGGTATTCCATCTCTACAGGGGCTGCACCACTTACGACCTTCATATAGTTATACTTAAAATTTTCTATATGTCAATAGATTATCTAGCATTGCCAGATATATCATATACAAAAGTGCCTGTGCGGATTGCTTCCATAATATCATCAGACATCTTTTCGTATTCTTGTGCAGACATTTTTTGCACGTCAGATTCTAGTATTGCTTTAGAACTATCACTTGTATCTGGTTTGCTACGTGAGTTACGTGCATTTACAGAACGTGCAGCATCTTTGTCTGTAGTCTTAGTTTTCTTTTTAGTAGTAATATTTTTGTCTGCTTTGTACAAATCAATTGCACGAGCAGCAGTTCTAGCATCATTATTATTTTCATACAAAGCATCCTGTATTGACTTTGGTTGTTCTTCTACCCAGTTATGAAAGTCATCTGTTTCACGAATGTCTTCAAAGTCAGGATGGTATCGAAGTAACTCTGCTTCTGCTTTTTCACGAGATGCAGTCATCTGCAATTCGTCTACAGCCCTAACACGTTCTTCTAATACAGCAGCTTGTTCTTTTGCTTTTTTAATTGCAATTGTTTCTACGATTGCTGCTACGTCAGGATACTTTTCTGCCCAAGCTTCTATGTCTTCATCTGACTTGGGAAGGTTAATCTCTTTCTTAGTGGCTTCACTTAGTTGTGTTTGTAGTGCCTCTATCTTTGCAGATAACTCTTTTTCTTTTTCTTGTTGATGTCTACGTAAATCACCATAACGTTTCTTAAAAGATTTTTCTTCTGCATTTTCTGGTTCAGGTTCTGGTTCTTTTACTTCACCTTTTTGTTCAGCAAGTAATTGTTCCAGTTCTTCTTCTTCTTTTTTTAATTTGTCTTCGTTACTATATTTTTTATTTATAAAAGCAGATTTAGTTTCTACTTGTTCTACCATTGCGTCTTGCATTTTATTTTCCTTTCTAGGGCCACCGTAGCCAGTTGTATGGGGGATGGGTAGCTAGTATATATGGCATGTTTAACGTGATGCCATCTCACGGAATATCGGGTGTATTCCGATATGTCATTGGGTCTACTCTGTATTCCTCTGTATTTGGACCTGCCATACCCATAAATGGTTTATCATCTTCTATAGGAGCACGTACAGACCTTTCAGCTAACATTCTTTCTGTTTCACTTTCTGGCTCAGAAAATATTTGTTCTAACTCTGGACCAACTAATTTATTTATTACAGTGCCTACAGGAGAATCCATTATAGTATCAAAGATACCTTTTTCTTCATCTGTTAGTTCTTGAAAGCGTTGGAGAACTGTGCCTTTTAAATCATTCATATCCATTATATATCCTCTTTTACAAAAAGTCCAACGATAAATGTTTGAGCTACACGATAGTAATATCTAGCTGCAATCTTAAATGTAAAGTCACGTTTACCATTTGCCCATTCTATACACTCTTTAAATTCTTTGTACACAGTTTCTGCAGTTCCATTTGCTATATGTTTGCGTCCTAAGTATCTATAACCTTTACGCATAGTTTCACCCCACCATTTATCGTGTAAATTTTTCTTACACCAATCAATGGCATTAGCTTTGTCAGATTTGTGAAATGCTCCACTTGCTACAGCATGTGTTGCAATCACACAGCTTGAACTTGTTTTATCTGATGCCTGTGATCCTGCAGGTTTATCATCTGTAACTACTCTAGGTTGTTTAAAACCTTTTTGTTTAACTGCTCTACCTTCGTTTACTGCAGTAGTAGAACTACCACCATATTTAATTATTTCTTCAATTGTACTGTTGCTAAATCGCACACCACCTGCTTCTTTACTACCGCCATATAATTTTCCTTTGGCAGCATTTGCTACTTCTGGATCACTTGAATTAGCTTGTTCTATAAGATCAGCGTTGTTTTTAGCAAACTGATCTTTTGCAGAACGATGATATGCAACTAATGCAAAATGGTCTGCAACTGCATTGTCACCACGATCAACTGCATTATCAAATGATTGTTGTTCACGGACACTTAAAGCACCTGTAGCTTTTGTAGTTTGTCCTTTTTCATCTTTCTCTAATACAGTGTAACCAGTTCCTGCCCCACCAAATTTTTTCTTAAAACTATCATCTGCTACATCATACTTTGCTTCATACTCTTTGTAAAAGATGTCTCTTCCTTCTGCAGTAAATGTTTTCTTAAAATCTTTTCCTATTTCTGCAGCAGCGTCTTTAAGAGCAGAACCACGTGTAATGTCTTTAAACTCTGGAAGCTCTTTAAAATTAGCACCAAATCTTGCTTCCATTGCTTTATTTACTTGACCTCTATTAAAACGAGGAAGTAATCCTGCAAGTGGAACTACAGGTGTCATAGCTGCACCTATAGTTTCTCCTTCTAATTGATCTTTATACGCATCTATAAGCCTCTCATTAGATATAAAATTTTCGTCCTCTGGATTATCTATGTTAATATAGTCTAAATTAAATACTTTATTATATTCTTTTATTCTTTCTTTTTCTCGCTCATCTCTCATTTTCTGTAGACTAGCAATGTTTTCTTTACGTTCATCGTCTTGAGCACCTGCTACTTGAGCAGTTTCTACTGAAGTAGTTTCTACTGCTGTGCCTATATTTGTATCTTCATTAGGGTCTTTGCCACCACTTGCAATATAGTCATCATAACGAATAAATCCTACAGGTACAGCAGATACTGGATTACCTTGATATTCATTTATTGTCATAGTTTCACCAGTAGTAGGATTAATATATTTTACAGGTTTGTATATATCACTTACATCTGGTACAAACTCTGGTTGATTTACTGGTGTTGCAGGAACTGTTGGTGCAGTAAATCCACCTTGAGGTGGCATTTGTACTGTAGGAGCTACTGAGCTTGCAGGTATTTGTGGAGCAACGGCAACAGGATTTTGTGCTCCTTGTTGTCCATACATAGACTGTTGAAAGCCCATAATACCCATATTACTTTGTTGTTCAGTAGCAGGTACAAATGTTCCTGCCTGTGCTTTTATAGGTTCATCATCTTTTTTCTTTGACTCTTCTTTTTCACCAGTTACAACTACAAGTAAATCGTCCATAGTAAATGGTAGGTCGTCTGGTATTGTAGCTTCTTCTGAATTACCCATTTGCCCCATTGCTTCCATTTTCTTTAGACCCATCTTAGCTTCTTGCCGTAGTGTCATCAGTTTTTCTAATCCATGATAACGTGTTACATCTTCTGGAAATACAAACTCACCTTCACTTAACATAGCAGGTATATCATCACGTACACCTTCTTTTGTACCGCCAATAGGAACTTCGTTTCCAGACTCTTCGTCTACTTCACCACCCTCATCAAGAAGACCACCTTCTCCAAACATTTTCATCTGTTCATCCATAGGAGTACCACCTTTATTATATTCTAAACTATCACTTCTTTCTTGTGCAGCTTTTTCTGCATCTTCTAAATTATCATGTGTGCTTGTTGGTTTAATTAAACCCTCATCTAATAATTTTTTTAGTTCATGGTCTTCTAATTTTACACCCATTACTATACTAGGAATATTTATCCATTTGCCTTTGTATTTAAAAGTAGTAGATTTTTCAGATACCATTTCTCCTTCAGGAGTTTTATATACAGTACGACCTGCTTGTGTTTTTTTACCTGTATCCTCTCCTACAAGAACACCACCTTCTGATCTTTCTTCATAGTCACCACCAAAGTTAATTAGTTCCAAAATTGATTTTTCACCTTTTTTCTTTTTCTTTGGTGTTTCTTTTTCACTATCTCTGAGGCTACGGAGATACTGCATAATCATTTCAAAGCGTGTGCGTGGTTTTCTTTTATCAGCCATGTTTTAAAACCTCATCCCTTAATAGTTTTAATCTTCGTAATTGATAAATAGCACCCTGTGATCTATACATAGCAACAGATTCAGTAGTCTGTTCCATTGTACGGTGTTGTTGCTCAATAAGAAAGTCTAAATAGTTTTCAAACTTAGACCATTTGGCTTGGTTGCTGACCAGTGCCTTGAGCTTGTTGAGGTGCTCCTTGTTGTCCTGCATTACCACTAAATCCTTGTTCTTGAGGTGTTGGTGCTTGGCCTACGCCTATTGTTCCACCACCTGCTCCTGATGTATCCATTGGGTTTGCACCTGCAGGTGCTGCCCCTTGAGGCTGTTGTTCTTGCTGAAATGCTTTCATTAACTCAGCTTGTATAGCAGCATCGTTCATATTATTAGTTACTTTGTCAGGGTCAAGGTCAAGAGACTTTGCAATCTCACGAATAATGTATTGAAACTTAGCAAATGGTGCAAGCGTTGGGTTAGACGCAACTTGCATAAATTGCATAAGTCTTTGGCTACGTACTTCGTTAGCCATTAGTGATTCAGTTCCTCTTGCTTTAATTTCTAAGTCACCTTTAATCTCAGGATCAAAATCAAACTGCATATTAAAACGAAACATGCCCTCACCAAGTGGGCGTAGTAGATAATCATCTACATTCTTAATAACATTTTTTATGCTTCCACTAGCTGCACCCATAAGCATACTTATACCACTAGCGGTACGGCCTACGCCCTGCACACCTGTTTGCCCATGTGCAAATGATGGAAAGCCTGTAGACTCATCGGCAAGCACTCGTGCTTTATCAAATAGCTGTAAGTTTTCTCCTGCAACATTAGGAAACTTTGTTCCAAAGATAGCTTGCCCCGGAGCACCACCTTGTCTTCTAAATACTTTACCGGGGTATACTGATAAGTCTTGACCCGGAACTAAATTAGTTTCATCTACTTCGATTAACAAGTTACCTGATAGTACAGCATTATCTACAGCCATACGCATAAACCCATTCATTAATGTTTGGGTATCATCCATGTTTTCAGCAATGCCAACACCAAAAAATGAATATGGGTTAAGCTCATAGGGTGCAGCCATGTAAGGTATCTTAGCAGGTTTAAATGGATTCATTACCATACGAATTAATTTATTATTACATATCCATACATTTGCCTGTAGCTCATCTACTTCTTGTAGTTCTTCTGGTATGTCTACACCTTGCTCAAGCAACATGTCTACATCTACCATACCCCAATACTCAAGAACCTCAAAACGTTCTACACCATGCTCTGGTGAGTAGTCAGATAAGTCATCTTCCCAATATTCTTTATTGTAGTTTTCACCCAAAGCTATTGCTTCATCAATAACTTGAGCACGAAAGTATGGACGTTTTTTTAATCCACGCATTTGTGAACGTGACATTTTGTGTCGTTCAATTACATACTGTGCTTCATCCATATTGTTTGCATCTGGATCAGGATAAAAGTTCCACACAGATACATGAGATACTTGCGGTACTGTTTTAAAAGTAGGTGAATACTCACCTGTTTCATCATCCCAACTTGCGTATTCTTTGTCTACAGCAAATGGACCTTTCATTACACCAGTGCCAAACAATGCCATTTCAAATGCTGTGTTACGTAAATGTTTAGATGCAGAAGATTCATCTAATTGATCATAGATTTTCTTTTGCATTTTCTTTGCTGCAATCATAGCAGGACTAAACGTTACAGATGTAGGTGTTGTACCTGCACCTTCTTTTACACCTTTGATTGGTTCTAGTTTTGCATCTAGTTCTGGATTTAATAACTCTTGTAGTGTTTTTGCAGTTGCACCTGCAGGAAATTCTTTACCATCTCCATTAAATCCATAAGGAGATGTTTCTTCAGATTCTTGATCTTCTCGTAATGGATCAGGTAATGCAGGATCAAACGATACGTTTTCTACAATACCTTCTGGTAATTGTGTAGGATCAATACTAATTGGAAATGCATTTTTAGCAAATAATACATCTGTAATTTGACCATACGCTGCAAGTGTTTTTGTTTTAGTTACTTTAATAAATACACGAGACTTTTCTGCCTCAGTAAATTGAACTTCAGGACCATAGATACCACGATAGTTTCTATAAGCTCGTAGCCAACGTGTTTCATCTTGCCTACGGTAATCTTCTGCACGATAATACTTTTCCATAATAAATGGAATAATCTTTGATGTTTCAGCATCTTCAATTGCAGTATCGTCTGTGTCTTCTAAAACAACTGCGTCATCTTCAATAAAGACTTCGTTATCTTCTGCCATTATCTATTATCCTTTAGTTTTGTCCAAGGTCCATTGTCAAAATCTTGTTGTTCTTGACACCGAGGGCAACAATCAAACTTATCTGTGTTATAAAGTATAGAACACTTAGGACAGGTTAATATCATTTAATATCCAAATGTACTGTCTGCTACTCTCATACCCATTGAAGGTGCTCCGTATGGATCGTAATCAAATACACTAAATCGTGGTCTTGACATTATACCGTATCTTAAAGCATCATACAAGTGGTCTTCTGACTTTGTGTCTACGTCTTCTGGATTCTTTTTGTCTATTGGTAGTGCAGGTAATTGTGATACTGTGTTTACACAATTATTAAAAAACACCATTCTTGGTTCTTCTGTAAACTCATCTATTTGTAAACGTCTGTGTATTTCGTTTTTACCTGCTACACGAGAACCTCTTGATCTGTCTGAAGGTCGCCAACGACATCCCTTCTGTATCATCTGTTCAGCCAACGATGGACCAGTATCACCACGCTTATGCCACAAAGAACTATCAAGCACTCCATACTTTATGTTTCCATCTTCTGCTTCTAGTTCAAGAACCATGTCAGCTAAATCAGTAGCAAGTACTTTACTAACGTATAGTTCTCTGTATACAACTATCTGTTCACTAGGTGAGACAGCAAACCAAAGTACGGCACTATAAGACCCATAGCCATAGTCGCAAGCTCTAAACTTGACCCAGTTACTGGGAATACGGTAAGGTTCAACAACATGTACGTTCCTATCAAATTCTGTAAAGGCTGCGCCTTCTTTTATATCCCAATCACCATCGAGTAACTGTCTACGTTGCTGTTCTGGTAATGACAATAGCATGGCTTCATAGTCACCTTGCTTTGCTAAGTATGGGTTATCTTTTAATCGTGCAGGAATAAACCTACGTTTGAATAACGGTTTACCTGCTTTCTTATGTCCAGAAGGATACCTTAAAGTTTCCCCTGTGTCAATGTCTGTTGCTTCAAAAGATTTGTTTGGAGCAGCAGGATCAATAAACATTTTCTTTACCCAGTGATGGCCTCTACCTCCGGGGTTAGTAGTTGCCCTCATGTATACTGGAAGATCGGGTGCAGTGGACCGTAGACGAGAGCGCATGTAATTCCACGCAAATGGTGTGGGCCATTGTGTCAACTCGTCAAAGCCTATCCAACTAAATGCTAGACCCTGATAACGCAAGACGTCATCTTCTTTATCTAAGTATGACATCCACAACCTTGCGCCAGATGGCGCAGTCCACTGCATCTTACGTTCAGACCATTTAATGCCTTTCCAAATCTTAGGGTACATTTCCTGTGATTTAAATATAAGTTCCCTAAGTTCTTCTGTTGTATGCCGTAATAGCAAACCAGAAAAGGACGGATGGCCCATATAACGTAGAGGGTCAGCTAACATGGCGTAGGACTTGCCCCCACCTGCACTGCCACCATATAACACTTCTCTTTCACCTGCAGCTAGAAAGTCTGTCTGTGGACCTTCATTTGGTTTAAAAATAATATTGTGTTGTTCTTCAATAGATATTTCATCTACTACTGGATTAGCTTTAGGCTGCGCTTGAGTCTTCTTGACTGCTTTGGACTTTTGCTCCGAGTCTTTTGGCTTCGAGTTCCTCCGCTTTGGCGATTGCCTTTTTCGCATAGTCTGCCCATCTGCGTAGGCTTCCAGATTTGTTTTTTCTTCTTCGCTCATTATCTAACCGTTTCCTCAAACCTACATGCGAAATGCTTCTGCCAGTATTTCTTGTGAGCCAGTTAGCTACTTCACGATAGGAGTATTGTTTTAAATACTTCTGTGCTTTCTCTAACATATCTAACTGATGCTCATTCGGTAATAGTACGTCTGGATCATCGGGGTCTACATCATACCCGAAAGGTATGGTACGTGATATACGTGGAATAGGTATCCACTCATTGTTT
>VTLG01002748.1_pt1 | contig 19027 bp, 20 predicted proteins | sample 4694571 | NCBI WGS metagenome assembly VTLG01 (sample SAMN12604809, study PRJNA352737) | marine metagenome | biome: ENVO:00000447; feature: ENVO:00000209|ENVO:00000569|ENVO:01000036; material: ENVO:00002151; isolation source: viral sequences binned using virsorter ...
AGCTCTACCCGATTTCGATATGGTTTTTCCCCGCATATTGCCGCACGAAAAAGAAAAATGGGAAGATGCTAAATTTGCTCATGATGAGATTGCAAAGGTGGCGGGCGATAAAGGCTATAGCACACGCTAGACCAAAGGGCCGGGGGAATAGGCCCCCGGCCCCACTAACAAGGGAGACTAAAACAATGCAAGCATATAAGCGGAACAACAAAACAACTCCGGTTAAGCCCCCCTCGTACCGGGAAGACCCATACGGATGCAAGACTGTGGGCTTTGATCGTAAGCGCCAAGCGCCCATTCACCCCCGCCGCGCCCATGCGCGGGCTTTGGCCAAGCTAGCGCGGGCCGGGGGTGGGGTGGCATGTTAGAGATACTGGCCATTGTGTACGTGGTGGGGATTATGGGCGTTGGGGGGACAATACTGGCGCTTGAATGCCTTGACGATTTGTTGGGATGGATAGAGCGCCGCAAGCGCCCCCGATAAGCCCCCGCAAGCCCCGCACCATACAAGCCCCCGGCCCATAGTTCCAAGGGCCGGGGGCTTTGCTTTGGCGTGTAACAAGTGCAGCCAGATTGCAACAAGGGTGCTTCGAACTCCACTAGATTGACCCCTTGAACGTAACAATGTTGGCCCCCGGCAAACCAAGCCTACCAAGCCCCGGCAAGGCCCCGGAAACGATCCCGATAGACCCCAAACTGATACGCACAACCCAAGGCCCCCGCCCCTAGTCTTAGTCTAGTACTAGGACGGGGGCCAAGGGGGACGGGGGCCTAGACTAGACCAAGGCCCAAGGTCCAAGGCCCAAGGGGATAGACCAAGGCCCAAGGTTAGGCCGGGGGGAGTACATCGCTAGGCCAGAGACAATCTTTGCCGGGGCCTAGAAACACGGGACTAGGTCCAAGGCCTACCAAAGCCCCTGTTAGCTTCTAAGCGCCGTTAGGGCCTATCATGGGCCTTGGGTCCACCTTGGCCCCGTTTGGCCCTTGGCGGGCCTGTTAGGGGCCTCTGAGGCCATCGTAGGCCAAGCCCCCGGCCTTGTTAGGCCTTGGCGGGGCTTTGGCGCGGGCCTTGCGCGGCCTTGGCGGAGGCGACGCGCCCCGGGGGTGCGGCCTCGGATGTCGAACCCGAATATACTCAGACCCACCTGCCTTGTCTCTGGACTCTGCTTGTTCCCTTGTTACATCGGCGACCCGCCTTGGGGGGGGCCTTTGTGTTGGGGGTCCGCTCCTATAATTTTTAGTAACAAAGTCTTGTCTTGGTTTGACATAGCATGGCGATGTTAGTATCATTGCGTTAATCCTCCTATGACAAAGCTCGGGGGCCTGCGGGGTCGAGGCGGTCCTGTAGGCCCTTGTTTTGTGAGGGGTGGGTTTATGGAGTGGAAATCGTTGTTGCTTGGCGTGGTGGGTTTGATTTGGTTGGTGGTGTATGTCCTTGCCGTGGTGGCGCTACTGGAGCGGATGTCGAAGAGATGAGAGAGTTGGTTCGTAGCCATAATGCGGAGGCTGTTGTTTTGGAGCCGGAAGCGTATGATGCGGCTTTGGTGGGCGTAGGGCATCGGTGTGGGTCGGAGGCCGTGGCTATTTACGACTACGGCAAGCTCGTAGAGGTTACGATGTCGCTGAGTGATGGAGGCAGCGAGGAGGAGGCGGCGGAGTATGTGGATTTTAATATTTTGGGAGCCTATGTTGGGGAATCGACTCCGATGGTGCTGATGCAACCATGACCAGCTTTACTGAACAGTCGTTTGACCGGGAGCGGTGGCCTAACTTCAGCTTTGTGGAGTTGCGGTGTTCCCATACCGGGGCTTGTGCTATGGATGAGGTGTTTTTGGATCGGTTGCAGGACTTGCGAGATGCCGTGGGTCCATTGGCGATTACTTCGGCCTATCGGTCCCCTGCCCATCCCATAGAGTCGAAGAAGGTTGCGGAGGGGCGTAAGGCTGGTGCCCATACCCATGGACGGGCCGTGGATGTCAAATGTCGTGGTGATAAGGCTTTTCTGGTGTTGCAGGAGGCGCTGCGGCTGGGGTTTATGGGCATTGGGGTGAGTCAGGCGGGCGATGGGGGACGCTTCTTGCATTTGGATGACTTGAAAGACGAAGAGTATCATGGGCCGCGACCTGCGGTATGGAGCTATTGATGCAAATTAAGGATCGGCATAAAGAAGCGATTCACATGATGATCTTGGATCGCTACTCCCGCCAGCGGCAGACCGCGCAGATCGCGGAGCAGGTGGGGGTGTCCCGCACGGCGATACAGCAGTGGAAGAATGATGAGGACTTCCAGCGGGAGTATCAGAAGCAGTTGCGTATCTACCAGCAGGACTTTTCGGAGATACGGCTGGCGGATCGCAAGGAGCGGGTCAAGGTCTTGTCGGAGATGTTTGAGCATATACCCGTGCCGAGGGTAAGCCTGCGCTTGAAGGTCTTGGAGCAGATACGGCAGGAGGTTGGCGATGACAAGATACAGGTCGAGCATACCGTGGAGGTGAAGGGGCCTAACGTCCCGCCCCGCGCCGACTCGTATGAGGAGTGGCTGAAGCAGAATCAGCAGATGCAGGCAGCGGTGGAGCAGTTGCCGGAAGCCGATTACGACGTAAGCGACGCCTGATGCGATGGGCGCTATGGCTGTCGCTATTGCTACTAACAACGGAGAGCAGCGCCATGAATAACAAGAAAAAAACGTGGGAAGAGTATTACGAGGAGAAGGGCGCTGCCATAGACCGCGCCGCTGGGGGCGAGGAGGCGGTGGGGTTGACGTTGATGAAGCAGGAGCGGGGCTTTGAAGACACCCCGGATCGGATGTCTGATTTTGAGAGCCGCGACTTCACTGCGGAAGAAAAGAAAAAGTTGGGCCTGCCTAAAGACGGTAATTCTCCAAGCTGGCTTACCAGCCCACCAGAGGGCTATAAGGTGGTGAAGGCGCGGGCTAGGGGCGCACAGCAGGCGATCAACAAAGCCAAGCAAGGACATCCAGCGACGGGTGCCGGGGAGCCGGGCGGCAGCTACTACGAGGAAGTTCCGGGGGGATATATAGGCTATGCCCTTGTTCCAGCGAATTAGCCTCTGATGCCTTGGCAACCGCAGGCTGGACCCCAAGAAAAGGCCATCCGCGCCTCTTTCGTTGACGAAATCTTCTTCGGCGGCGCTCGCGGAGGGGGAAAAACGGATTTTTTGTTAGGGGATTTTGCGGCGGATGTGCAGCAATATGGGGAGCATTGGCGAGGGGTGCTGTTTCGCCGCACCTACCCCGAACTGGACGAGATCGTAGACCGCAGCCGCGCCATATACTTCGACATGTTCCCCGACGCGGAATACAAGGTCGGCTCCCATACGTGGCACTTCCCCGGTGGCGCGACCCTCAAATTACGCCATATAGAAACCGAACTGGACGCCGATCACTACCAAGGCCACCAGTATACGTGGATCGGGTGGGACGAAGTGGGTTCATGGCCCGACTTGAAGGCTTATCATCGCCTTAAAGCCTGCCTGCGCTCCGCCCATGATGTCCCCGTCAAGCGCATTCGCGTGACCGGCAACCCTGGAGGCCCCGGCCATAACGAGGTGAAGCGGTATTTTGTCGATATTACCGACGAAGGGCACCTAACGACGGGCGAAGACAAGATGACGCGGATGTATATCCGCAGTCTTGTTACAGATAATCGCATCTTGTTACAAAATGACCCCAATTACATCCATCGACTCAAGGCGGTAGGGGACGAGCAACTGGTGCAGGCGTGGCTGGCGGGCGATTGGGACGCCATGGTCGGCGCTTTCTTCAGTAATTGGCATGCCAGCAAGATCATCGTGCCGTCTTTTAACATTCCCGACCATTGGCCCCTCTTCGGCGCTATGGATTATGGTGAATCGTCGCCTAGTTCGTTTGGTTTGTATACCGTAGACCATGATGATAACGTATATCGCATAACAGAGTATTATCAGGGCAATGCGTCGGCTTCGCAGCATGCCGAAGGCATAACAAAAATCATCGAAGGGTGTCCCTTTACGGCGGGCAGGCATCCGCAGGCTATCTATGCCGACCCCAGCATTTTTGTTAAGCGACGCCTGTCGGAAGCCATGAATAGATCCCCTGCCGATGTTTTTGCCGAGCATGGCCTATGGTTGACAAAAGCTAACAATGATCGTATTAATGGGTGGAGGGTTTGTAACGACGCCCTTATTAACGAGCGGTTTTATTGCTTTGCGGGTTGGAATGACGCGCTTTGCCGCACCGTCCCCACGCTGCCGCGCGCTGCGCGTAACCCCGAAGACCTCGACACCTTCGCCGAGGATCATGCCGCCGACGAATGGCGCTATGCCATGATGCACTGCTATAAGCCGCATCAGGCTCCGCCAGAAATCCCCTATGAAGGCACAGCACAGCAGGCGATAGACTCGCTAACAAAAGGCCCACGCAGGAAGGGCCGCTATGACACAGCGCACTAACACGGCCTATGGGAAACTATTTCCCGTTGGTCCATCCTTTCTTAGGGAGAAAAAGACTATGGCAGGCTTTAACGGCACCCCCAAGCCCTCGCGCAGCAAGCCGAGTGGCCCCAAGCGCGCCAAGCCGATGGCGGCACAGGCGGAAACGCTGAAAAAGGGTAAAAAGAGCAAGTAATGGCCCCCCAAGTCGGTGACAAGCATTTTTCGTATACGCCGAAGGGCGTGGCCGCAGCCAAGAAGGAGGCGGCTCGCACGGGCAAGTCTGTTAGTAACAAGAGGAAGAAAAGCGGCGGCTCCAAGGGTTTCAACGGGACGCCGAAGCCGTCCTCCCGGTGACTTATGAAGAAATCTGAAGTTGATTTTTGGCATAAGGCCATAGAAAACACGAAGTTATGGATGAGGGCGCGCCATAAGGTTTGGCGGCGGCTCCTCAAGACGTATGAGCTTGACTTCGATGTCGAGGGCCTCCCTGCCGACAAGACGGTGCGGGTGTCGCGCTTTTACCCACTGTCGCGTCAGATCATCGCCTCTATCAGCTATAATTATCCACATGTCTTTTTCCATGTGGAGGAGCCGGGCAAGGAGTTTGCCGCCGACATCTTGGAGCGGGTAGCTAACGCCGCCTTGGAGCAGATGGACACCAAGACGGAGGTGCAGCAAGTCATCTTCGATGCGCTGTTCTGCGATGTGGGGTGGCTCAAGTACGGGTATAACCCACCCGGCGACGATGACATCGTAGCGCCCTATACGATCAATGACTCTATGAACAACGATTTCCCCTATGTGCATCGGGTGAATCCGTTCAATATGTTCATTGATCCCCTAACACCGCCGCACAAGCTCTCCCATGCCCGCTATGTCATTGAGAAGATGATTGTGCCGCTTGAATACGTCCAAAACGACGAGCGGTTCAGTAACCGGCGGCAGATACAGGCCATTGACGACGAGAGCAACACCGACACCATCCTCTACGACACCGAGGGCGCAGAGACCAATGAGGAGGCGTCGGCGATAACGGAAGCCAAAGAGCAGGGCAAGATGGCGGTGTTATACGAGATCCATGATCGTATGCACCGCAAGCGCATCACCTTCGCGGAGTCGGTGCGCGAACCCATCGAAGAGATCGACCACCCGATGTTGGCTATGCGCCCCATCACGATGCCGGACCCGTTCACGGGCGAGGAACTGATGACGGGCGAGTTTGAGCCGGAGGGTGGATACCTAACAACGGGCGGCTTCCCCTATTACGCTTTGCAGTTTGACCAGACCTCCGAATCCTTTTATGGCCAGCCGCCGATGGCCTATGCCGAAGACACGCAGAAACTCATCGTGGAGTCGGTGTCGAGGCGGGCGGATCTCCTTAAACGCTTCTCTCGCACCGTCTTAGGGGCAAGGCGCGAGCGCGATGCTAATGCCGACATCGGCGAAACGCTGGAGCAGGGGCGCGATGGCGACATCATTTGGGTCGAAGATCCACAGGCGTCATTTAAGGCACTCGACTTCGGCAACCCGCCACCCGATCAGTTGGGTCTGGAGTCGGATGCTCGCTCCTACGAAGAGCAGGCGCTTAATGTTAGCCAGATGGCCATGGGCGGCGGGCGCAAGCTAACAGCTACGCAGGCGTCGCTGGAAGCCAGCTTTGGGCAACTCAACCGCGAGTGGATGATGTTGCGTGTGGCAGATTGTTACAAAACCACCGTGCATAACACGCTGCGGATGATGGCGGACCAGCGATATACGCCAGAAGAGTTCTTGATCAATGTCGCAGAAAATGAGATGGAGCCTGTATACGAGGCTGTTTCTGCTGACATGCTGCGGGTGCGGTTCAAGGTCGATGTCGTTGCGGGCAGCACCTCGCCCATAACAGAGCAGCTTGAGCGCGAAGATGCGCTGGCCCTGTTCAACTACACGATACAGCTTCCTGAGATCAACCGCATGGAGGCCATCAAGGGACTACTCAAAGCCTTTAAGGTGAGTGACCCCGACAAGTATTTGGGGCAGGCTAACAAGGCCGATGCCGCTAAGCTCGCCAGCATAGAGAACGTGGCTTACCTGATGCAGGGTAGCAACCCCAATGTTACGCCCGAGGAAGACCATCAGGTGCATCTACAGATTCATCAGAACATACAGACGCTGCCAGAGTTTCAGAGGCTACTGCCGCCGCAGCAGCAGCAGGTCATGGCCGTAGCGCAGCAGCATGTCCAGCAGCACATGCAGATATTACAGCAGAAGGCGCAGGCGCAGGGGCAGGGGCAGGGCGGCGGCGGCGGCGGCGGCGGAGCCACCTCGCCAGAGGAGGTGCGTGAGCGCGGCGGCCAAGAAGGCAACATCATCTCCATGGTGCGTGGCAACGCTCAAGAGATGTCACAGCAACTACAGCGAGCGCCGGGGCAAAACTAAATGCTATTTCACGACTTTGAGTGCAAGACCTGCGGCAAGCGGCAAGAAGATGTCGGCTTTTCTTCGCACACCAAGGTGCAGCGCCGCATCCCCTGCAAGGCCTGCGATGGCGAAGCCAACATGGTCTTCAGCAAGAGCAATGCGCTACACCAAAACCACTCCAGCATGTATGGTAAATACCATGCGGGCTTTGGCTGCGTGGTAGAGTCGTATAGCCACAAGCAGCAATTACTCAGGGAGTATAACGTAGTAGAATCTTCGGATGCGGTAGGTGGATCACGATGTCACATTACCGCAGACGTAACATCCCCCAATATGGAGCGACCCGAAGGGCCGGAATGGTCTTTTGGAGCTACGCCCGATGAGGCCGTAGCCGCTGCCAAGAGCCAGATGAAGGAGTAACACCCATGTCCGAAGCCATACTTGATGCGGACTCCATCTCGCCAGATGAGACAAGTTCTGCGGACTCTTCGTCGGAAGAAGTAGGTAGCATAGAGCTTTTTCCCGAAGACACTTCCAACGAATCCTCAGAAAGCGTGGGCGGACACTCTGAGTCGAGCAGTGCCGAGGCATTTGATCCCGACACCTTTGATTGGACGCGAGGCGACCTAGACACGGTGCCGGAGCAATACCAGCCCGTCCTCCGGGCGGTAAAAAACCAGCAGGCCGACTATACGCGCAAGATGCAAGACCTTGCTGACCAGCGCCGCCAGCATCAGGAGCAGGCACAGCAAGTCGAGCGCATGCGTAACGAGTGGGCAGACCGGGTGCAGGCGGTAGCCGCGCCCCAAGAGCCGCAATACACGCCGATTGAGCAACTGCGAGCGCAGTCCACGGACGAAGAAAATAAAGCAATGGACTTTATGGACTTCTATGTGAACCAGAAGACGGACGAACGCTTCGCGCAGCTTGAGCGGCAGAATCAGATGTTGATGCAGCGATTGGAGCGCAGTGAAGCTGCCGTAGGCCCTATCATCGACCAAAGTCGAGAGCAAGTGGTGAGTCGCACCAACGATGCTGTCGCAGAGGCGGTGGAAGCCTATGGCGAGGATGTGCGGAATCCCAAGTGGACGCAGGAGATCCTAAAGTTGTTAGCTAACAACCCTGATGGATCGCCGCACAATAACCCCATCACCGGGAATCCTTACTCTGTTAAGGAGGCTTACGAGAAAGCCGCTGGCATTACGGCGCAAGCCGCCAATGCTTTGCGGACTGCCGACAAGCGGACGCGGAAGGGCGCGAAGAATGCAATGCGCGCCAACGCTTCCATGGACGCCGGGGAGGACGGTTCGGCATTAACCGACAACGAAGTCCTTGCAAGATTGCAAGGGCTGGGTTTTGAATAAACAGGAGAAATGATCGTGGCAGCTACTTCCACAACCGAAACTTGGGATGCTGCGTGGACCCTCACCATGAGGGCGAAGCGCAAGCGCCTTACGGACAACTTTTTTGACTCATACCCGACGCTGGAGGCTTTTCGCTCTGGCAAGGCCCTGGAGATGGAGAACGGCGGCAAAGAGATACAGGAAGACATCCTGTATTCCGGTAATTCGGCAGAATACTTCTCTGGCTATGACGTTCTCAACACCGATGCCGTAGATGGCATCACGGCGGCGTTTTACCCGTTCCGTTACGCCAGTTGCCCCATCACCATCAATCATATTGAGGAGATGGAGAATCGGAAGACGGATGCGGCTATGAAGCTGCTGGAAGCGAAGACTCAGCAGTCGATGCTGACGCTGCGCGACCAGATCAACTCCAGCCTGTATTCCGCGCAGACGGGCAAGTCGCCGCTGGGCTTCCAAGATATTATCGCGGATGCTCCGAGTTCGTCCCCGACGACCTTGGGCGGCATCACCGTTTCCGGCAATAGCTGGTGGCAGAACAAAACGGAAAACGCCACTTCTGATACCAGCTTTAAGACCATCACCGGGACCGATTTCTACGAGGGCATGATTCGGATGTCTACCTTGTGGAACGAGGTGAGTGAGGGCAATGAGCAGCCCACGCACATCTTCACCACGAATGGCATCTATGCTGACTTTGAGGAAATCTTTGAAGGCACGGGCTATCAGCGCCTGTCGGCCAAAGATGGCAACTCCATCGATGGTCGCTTGCCGTCGTATCGCGGCATCCCCGTGCAGTATGACCGGGACTGCGGCTCCAACCGCATGTATTTCCTCAACACCAACTACCTGAAGCTGAAGATGCAGAATGGAATGAACTTCTCCAAGACGCCCTTCCGCGAGCCTGCGAATCAGATGGCGAAGGTGGCTTTTATCATCGTCGGCATCCAGCTAACGACTAACAACCGTCGTCGGCAGGGTGTTATTATCAATATCAACGACTAACATTCCCGAGCCGCAAGCCAATGCGGCTTTTAAGCTCGCCCATGAGCGAAGGAGAATAACATGTCTACGTTTCGCAACTCCAACTTCGGCACCAATCGCATTGGTGGCGAGGGCCTTGGCAGCAATAAGGGTCAGGGCATCTATGAAGAGTCCTCCACCGCGCGGTATGATATCGGCGAAAAGCTGGAACTGGCCGATGGCCGGGTTTTCCGCTACTGCTATACCGCTGGCGCGATCAATCGTGGCCTGCTGGTGTCGCAGGATGTTTCGGCTACGGCTATCGTTGAAAGCGATGGCAAGCTGACCGCTGCTTCGGCAGGGGCTACCACGGTGACCTACACCGACTCCGGCACGGTAGGCAGTGCTTCGCTGAACCAGTATGCGGGGGGCTACCTCCACATCACTGATGATGCGGGCGAGGGCTACCAGTATCGGATCAAGTCCAATACCGCCGCGTCTTCCAACGCCATCACCTTTACTTTGTATGATGGTTTGGAAGTGGCTGTAACGACGGCTACCGATGTTGCTGTCACGGGCAACCTCTGGTATAACGTCACCGGGGCCACCGCAGGCACCGACTACATCATCGCTGGCGTCACCCCCATCAACTTCACCGCCAATTATTACGGGTGGGTGCAGACGGCAGGGGTCGCTACGATCCTGTCGGACGGGGCCGTCGCCATTGGGGCCAACCTGACCCTCAGTGATGGCGTCACGGGTGCTGTCCAGACTAAAGACGCGGAGACCGAGCCGCTGGTAGGCTTGGCTACCTTCGCATCTGATGATACGGGCCATGTGGGCGTCATTTTGCAGGGCTTGGTAGCATAGTTTCTTGGGGGAGGGCGCAATGCCCTCCCCCATATCCCCATAACAGAAAGAAATAACAATGAACAAGAAGCAAGCAGCAGCGCCCCCGCCCGCGCCGCAGATGGAAGCGGCCCAGCCCGTAGAGATGGCGCTGGAGCCAGCAGAGAAGCCAGAAGTGACGGCAGATCAGATCGCCGAGCTTATTGGCAGTGCCAGTGAAGAAATTAAGAGCAAGATTCGCTCTAAGCTCGACCTCGACAAGACGCATGCCAGAGTCCGAAAGAATACGGCTAACAACCAGCAGGTGCGTAACACGGTGAAGGCTTTTGGCGAGGTGACGCATACACCAGATTTCATACCTGCCCCGCCATCGCGCATCGCCCAGCGTGGTCCCGAAGCAGTAGCCATATGGAAGACTCGCTGGCTGGAAGGCAATGGCAACAACTTGAGCGAGTTCGACCTCGACCAAATATCAGAAGCACACATGTAAATGGCGGAACCCATTAGGGGCGACCTCAATGTGCATGGCACCGTCTTCGCCGCTGGCTATAGGGGCGACGGCACGCAACTCAATGCGCTTGCCGCGCCTCAAATGACCACCACCGAGCGGGATGCTTTAAGCTCCGTGGCCAATGGGTTTATCTTATATAACAGCAGCACTAACAAGCTCCAAGTGCGCGCCAATGGAAGCTGGGTGGACTTACATTGACTAACATCGAAGTGATGCAGGCCGCCTTGCGGCGCGTGGGTCTGTCGGAAACGTCTACGACGTTCAAGAACTCAGCCCGAACCTACTTGAACATGGTGGCCAAGGATGTTGCATCCAGAGCCAAGTGGTTTTGGCTGTTTAAGGAGGGGAGCTTTACCTGCGTAAGCAGCCAGCGCAGCTATAGCTTGGCGTCGGACGTAGCGGAGCCTCTGTCCTTCCGCAACCATACCGAAGACCATGTTATGGTGATGTGGGACAGCCAGAATCTGGATGCCAGCGATCCCGACCACTCAGAAACGGGCGACCCTCGCTTTGTTAGCATCGGTGGCATCGACGGCACCACGGGATACATCAACGTAGACCTGTATCCCTTGCCCGACGGCACCGACACCATCAAGTATCGCTATTACGCCTTCATCCCCGACTTCGGCTCCGACAACGATGGCGACTCCTTGGACCCCTACGTGCATCCCATTATGCAGCCCGCGCTGATGTTCGGCGTAAGCTCCCTCTATAAAAGCGAAAAGGGGGACGATCAGGGGGCCATGGTGGACAAGAGTGAGATGGAGCGCATCATACAGCAGGGCTTATTGCAAAACACCGTCGTGCAGGGCAATCGCGTATACCGCATGCGCCGCGACGACAGCATGTCGGTGTCGAACTTTAGGTTTCAGCCCACAGAGGGCAGCTTGAGCTAACATGCCAATAAACGCAAGCTCCATACAATACGGGCCATGGAAAAATGGTGTGCGCTATGATCTTCCCGCAGAAGACTTGGGCACAGAGGCCCTGTATGAGATGAGCAACTGCCGCGTGGGGCAGGCGGGAGAAGTAACAAAGCGCAAGGGCTTTGCTAAGTTTAATGCCAGTGCCCTCAACAGCGACGCCACAATAACGGCAGTGGGCCAAGTTGTGTTGGCGGGCACCAAGAAGACTTTTGCCATTGCGGGCAATAAGTTTTACGACGTTACGGGTGGCAGCGGCACGGATCGCACAGCCTCCATAACGATTACGGCTGGCAATGACAACGTATTTGAGTGGGTGCTGGCCGGGTCTACGTTAGTGTTGACCAATGGCGAAGACACCGACGCCCTAACATGGACGGGCGGCACTAACAACATTGCCAACCTTGACGATGATGGTCGCTTTACGAAGGGCAAGCACATCGCCTATTGGGACAATCGGCTATTTATTGGCAATGTAAATGGGGCAGACTACCAGCTATGGCGCTCCAGCACGGGCGACATCACAACATGGGGCAGCACGGACTATTACAACTTCGACCACCCCATTACGGGACTGTCGCCGCAAGGCAACTCGCTGGCCATACACACCGAAGAGGGCATACACACGCTAACGCCTACGGGCAATGCCACCGTGCCGTATCAGGTGTCGCGGCAGGCTCCTGCGGGTAGCGTTTCGGGGCGCGGCATCGTCAACTTGCCATCGGGCATGCAGCTTTTCCCAAGGTCGGATGGGATCTACGCATGGGGCGGCGGCGATCAGGTCACGAAGGTCAGTCAGGCCCTCGACGGCTCCCGCTTTTGGGACAATTTAAATACGGCTAAGTTGGGCCTTATCCATGGCCTATATTACCCTAACATGAACGAGGTTTGGTGGTTTGTGCCCTACGGGGCCTCGCAGGCCACTAACAACTACGCAGTAGTGTATAACACCGTGCTGAACTGCTGGTCTGGTCCGTATACCAATATGGCCCGCGACGCTTCGGCGCTGGTCGATGATGTCCCCCATGCCGGGGGCTTCAATGGGATAGTATATAAGCACGACACCAATGAGAATGACGATGGCAGCGCGATCTCCAGCACCTTCACTACGGGGTCTCCTGCGCCAGCCGGGGCAGATGTTAGGCTGCGCTGGCTCTATGCGCGCCATTTTTACGATGTGCAGTCCAGCGCCTATGATGTGCAGGTGCTACAGCAGTCGCCTAAGATAACAGGCGTAACACAGTCCATACTAATGGGACAAGCCACCGCAGGCTTGGGCAGCTTTGTTATAGGAACGACGACGCTGGGCGGCGAGAGCGTGGCGCTGTATGCGGACACGGACCTAATGGGATACGACAACACTTCGCAACTCAAATACACCAACAACGCTTTAAATGAGCCGTTTGTCTTTAGGCGCGTATTGTTACAATACAAGCCCATTGGACGCATGAGGCGGCGCAAAGTGGTAGGCGTGGAGTAACAACATGGCCAACGGCACATTCGACTATAAAAATGACCCTCGCTTTGCCAAGCTGCGGCATGGCGCAAAGTATGGCATGTATGATCAGGCTGCGCTAACATCGGCCTTGAATGCTCCCGACCTTAAAGGCTCGGCGGGCTACGATTTCGGCCAAGCATTTTCTGAGATTGGCGACGCCTACAACCCGCAGGGTAGCTGGCAGGACTACACCTCTGGACTTTTGGGGGCCATGAAATCCGATCCCAATGCGCGCGATCCCGGCTTTGGGGGCATGTCATATTCCCAGTTCCAAAGCCTTTTCCCCGATCAGGCTAAGGCCTTTGGAAGGTCGCAAGAGTTTAAAGATTTTCAGTCGGGCGTAGGCCAGAACACCGCACAGCCTTCTGGCGGAAACCCAGCGGCGGTATCGGCTCCGAGCAATGTCCAGCCCGACCCACCACCCCCACCGCCACCGCCACCCCCATCATCGCCCCCTCCAGTTGATCCCGGCATGAGGGACTACTATAACCAGCGGATGGAGGCGGCACGGGCACTCGCTCGCGCCGGGCGCACCGACTTCGACCTGTCTGAGGCGTCGGAGGCAGCACGGCGCATGGGCATGCCTTCGGATATAAATGCCCTACGCAGCAACATTATGCAGTCGTTTGTCGCCCCCGCAGGAGCTACTACGGGACCGGCAGCCCAGCCGCAGGTAGATGTCAACCGCGAGCAGATGGGCGTAGTGTCGCAGGCCGCAGGCCCTTCTGCGGCGGCAGCGCAGGCCGTGGGTGGCATTACAGACAAAGAGCTACGGCAGCAGCAGATGGACACGCAGCGCGAGCTTATACAGGGCGCAGAAGACTTTGCGGCGAGGACGCGGCAGGGACTGCCCGGCGTCAAGGTTGCTGACCCGAACCTTAACATTCGGCTTGAAGAGGCAGCCGCCCCCACAGGCGGACCCAGCATCGGTGTGCGGGGTCTTGGTAGGCCCGAGTTGTTAGCCACGGGAGATGTTCAATACGACCCCGAGTATTTTAAATACGAAACAGACTTACAGCAGGTGATGTTAGATAGCCTGCGCCAGAACTTGTTAGGGCCGGGTGGCATGGACCCCGTGGCCGCATCGCAGATGGCCGATGCGCGGGCACGACAGGCCAAAGACGAAGCGCAGACAGTAGAAGACCTACAGCGGTATGGTGTGCTGCGCGGGGGTGGCGATACAGCAGATGTGTTAGGGGAGCTTCGCTCTGGATATGGGCGAACCTATAGCGACATCTTAGCCGATCAGGCATTGCGCCGACAGGACGATCCCTCCTTAGAGGCGGCGATGCAGTTGGCGCAGCTTGGCAGTGATCGCTATATGCGCGGCGGTGAGATGATTGGGCGGCTGGGGGGACAAGACACGCTGGAGGCACGGCAGGCACAGCAAGATGCCCTTGAGCGGCAAAGCGCCATGGATCTGGAGGCACAGATAGAGCAGCAAAGGGCAACGGAGCGCGAAGCCGACATCAGCGGTTTCCTGCGTGGCGCACGGTCCCTTGCGGGCCGCGATCAGGACATAGGCGCGCAGATGGATCGCGCCGACAGGCAGCTTGAGCAGGCGCGCGTACTAGCGCCGCAGTATCAGTATGCTGCGGACCTACAGCGCCGCGATGCAATGATGCAACAAGACCTTGCAGATAGGGCACTGGCGCGCGGCATGACCATAACAGAGCCTACGACGCGCGAGCGGTTTGAAGAGGGTGTGCGGGGCGCGCAGGAGGCCGAGGCATTGGCAAGGGCGGGCGTATCGGGCTACTTGGATGGGCAGTCTACATTGGCCCGCGAAACGGCCCTTGACCTTGAGCGCGAGCGCCTAGAGCAAGAAGAAAAAAGACTAGAGCTGGAACTGCAAGGCGAGAGGGATATACAGGCAGATCGCCTTGCTCAGACCGAGCGGCAATCGCAGCGCGATTATGCAGTGCAAAAAGACGAGCTAATAAATCGCCTAACATTGGCCAACATAGACCTTGATAAGGCCACGCGCATACAAAATCTTATAAATGAAGGACAGCTTGACGTTGCGGCAGAGGAGCTTGCTTCGGCAGAGCGCATGCAAACCGAGCGAGTGGGTCAAGAAGAGAAGCAGTCGCAGCGTGATTACGCTCTATCCAAGGATGAACTGCAAAATCGCTTAACGATGGCGAACATAGACTTGGATAAGGCTACGCGAATACAAAGCCTTATAAATAGCGGCAATTTGGATCTTGCAGAAAAAGAGCTTGAGGGAGTTACGGCAACCTTGGCTTCGGAAGAGAAAAGGCAGACGGAGAGAGTGGCAGCATCTTCAGCAGATTTAGCGGCCCAGCTAGAAAACAATATCGCAATGGGCAATATCGACAAGAATAAGGCGACTGAAATACAGAGCCTGATAAATAGCGGCAATCTTGAGCTTGCTGAAAAAGAGCTTGCTTCGGCAGAAGCAATGCAAACGGAACGCATTGGTCAGGAAGAAAAACAGTCGCAGCGTGATTATGCGGTTCAGTTGGACGAGCTTAAGAATCGGTTGGCAATCGCCAACATCGATTTGAGCAAGGCGTATCAGGTGCAGGAGCTTATAAATTCGGGCAATCTTGCACTAGCCAAAGAGGAGCTTGATTCAGCGGAGCGCATGCAGACAGAGCGGGTAACGGCCTCTTCCGCAGACTTGGCGGCCCAATTGGAAAACAATATAGCAATGGGCAATATTGACAAGAATAAAGCCATTGAGATACAAAACCTTATAAATAGCGGCAATCTTGAGTTGGCGAAGGAAGAGCTTGAGTCGGCTGAAGCAATGCAAACGGAACGCATTGGTCAGGAAGAGAAGCAGTCGCAACGTGATTATGCAGTGCAGTTGGATGAGCTTAAGAATCGGTTGGCAATCGCCAATATAGACTTGAGCAAGGCGTATCAGGTGCAGGAGCTTATTAATTCTGGCAATCTTGCACTAGCTAAAGAAGAGCTTGATTCAGCAGAACGGATGCAGACAGAGCGAGTAACAGCATCTTCAGCAGACTTAGCGGCCCAATTGGAAAATAATATTGCAATGGGCAACATCGACAAGAATAAGGCGATTGAAATACAAAGCCTTATAAATAGCGGTAATCTTGAGTTGGCGAGGGAAGAGCTTGAGTCGGCAGAGCGCATGCAGACGGAGCGGGTGACATCGGAAGAGGGAATGCAGACCGAGCGATTAGCCTCAGACGAGGCCATGCAGACTGAGCGCATAGAGTCGCAGGAGGGCCAGTTCAATAGCGAGCTTGAGTTCCGCAAGGCCGTAGAAACGGGCCAGATCGACGGCATGCCGACGTTGCAGTCCATGCTAACTCGCGCTGACTTGGCAGATCGCCTATCAGCACGACAAAGCGAGGGGCTTGGGCAGTTGCTGGCTATGGCCAATGCAATAGAAAATGACGACCATCGGGCAAGAATGATCTCTGCCATAACTAATCCCATGAGAAGCTACATAAATCAGGGCGGGGGCCGTACGCAACTGAAGCTCGTTTACAAAAGCATGCTTGACGTTGATGTAGACGACTACCTACCAGAACAACAAGGGTAATAACATGGACCCATTTACCATTGCAATGATCGCGTCTGCCGCTAAACAAGGCGCACAGATGTATGGCCAGCATCGGCAAGGGCAGGCCCAAAAGAAGTTGGATGATGAAACAGAGGCAGCCCAGCGCCGCGCCGACGCTATCGCAGCACTTCGTCGCCAGCAGGCCCAGCGCATACCGAGGCGGCAGGCGGCAATGCCCAAGGATGCGCGGGCCGTGGGCATTATGAGTCAACTGGCGGGCTTGGGCAGTTCGCTATATGGCATGAGGGGCGCTGGCGGCGCGCCGGAAAGCCAAGTGTCGGGCTTGTTAGATCGCGGCTTAATACGTCGTGGCGCGGGTGGGGGCGGTGGCCTAACACATGATTCACCCTACAGCAGGATTTTGCAATAACGCGGGTAAAATAACATGGCAACTGACTTAACAGCACATCAAACTAAGGGCGCGCGCGACATCGCGTGGCTATATAGCGGCGGCAGCAGAAGCGGTGGCGGCAGGAGCAGCGGCGGCAGTGAAGGTGGTGGAGGGTCGGATAGGAAGCGGCCCGATTGGATGGACAATCCGCCAGAGGGCTTTCGGGTTAGCACTGCGACCTCTTCCGACTTGCAGATGGCAATAGATAAAGCAAGCATTGGTCGCGGAGGGGGCCAGCGGAAATACATTGAGGCTGCGCCAGATGGCCAATTCATAGCCCATGTATTGATGCCCATTTCGCCAGCAGAAGCCGCGCCAGAGCGCCCACAGGAGCCTGTAGCCGACGCCCCCTTGGCGCTGGATGACTACGAGCAGCCGACGCTGGACCCGGTAGACTTGGACTTGGACTTGGGCGAGGAAGAAGAGGAAGAAGAGCTTGCGATAGAGCCTGCGATACGGGAACCGGCGCTTGACTATGCGCTGGATGAGGAAGATGAGGAAGAAGCTCTATCTCTTGAAGATCAAATCGTAGAAACCTCTCGCTTCCGAGAAAGTCCTGATATTTCCATCGCGGGCAGCACCCCTGCGGTCAATCCGATGGAGCAGTTTAGGGATGTATACGGCTTTGGCTTTGAGGACGCTACTGCGCCCCGCTTTCCCGTTAGCCCCGATATTTCAATAACAGGCAGTACGCCCGCGCCCGACGCAACGCAGCTTATGCGAAGGTCTGCCGAGGCGGGAGGAGCAGCTACGCCGCCAGCAACGACAGCAGTAGACATCAGCGCAGCGGGCGGCGTCCCGGCGCTAATGAACGAAGAGGATCGTGAGCGGCGTTTTGCGGAGATACAAGGAGATCGCATAGAGGAGGCTCCGCAGTTTGACGTTGGAAGAGACATAAGCATTACGGGGTCTGAGGATATGGCAAAGTTGCCCGAAGATGCTGGCCCCGGCTTGTTAGATCGGCTGGCGGGCATGGGCGGCAAGATTGGCCAACTGGTGCGAGACAACCCTGATCTTGTATTGCAGGGACTTCGCACGATAGGCGAGCTGGGCGGCGAATACAAGCGTGGGCGGCGCGAGCAAGAGGCCGCAGATCGCATGGCCCAAGAGGCCCGTATGGGCACGGCCATATCTGCCCTAACAAGGGGCCGCGTCAACCCCACCGTCACCCCGCGCATGCCGCGCACCTCTGCGGGCGAGGGCATGTTTGATGTGCTGGCGGGCATTGGCCGAGGTGGGCAGGAGTTTATGAGCCAGAAGCGGGCGCTGGAAGATCAGGAGCGTTTGGAGGGCATGCAGGACGAAGAGATCGCAAGGACGCGGCGCTTAGAAGATGAGGCAATAGAAAGGGAAATAGAAGCAACTGCCTACCAGAAAGAGCAGGATCTTAGGGCGCAAGGCTTGGAAGAAAAGGCCATACAGCGAGAAGTGGATAGGTTCAAAGAGGAATTAATGCTAAGAGCCTATGAGGCAAAGACGGATCGCATGAGGGCAGTGGCCGAGGGCCTGCCCGATGGCGCGGATACGGGCGACTTAGATCCGACTAAGCTGGCGCAAATCGACCAAGTGCTAACGCGCCTTGAAGAGCATGTCGAGGATCCAAAATTTGGTACTACAGCCCTACTTACCGGGCTTGGTCCGAGTGGAGGTGCTGGGGCGATTCAGACTGCTGCGGATTGGATTCCGGGGTCGCAAGGGTGGGACGCTGTAAAAAATCAGGAATACTTCAAGGCTCAAACAGCAGACATCGTATTTAGAGTGCTAAAGCCTCTGTCGAAAGAGGGCCGACTGTCGATGACAGACTATGACAATCTTGAGCGCATGGCAGGCAGGCCCGACATGAGTACGGATTTACAGCGCCAGCTTCTACAAGACATACGAGCGTCAATCGCGGAAGCTGCGAAAACTGCGCCGGGGACACATAAAAAATGGAGCGATGAGGGTGAGGGCGGCGCGTCGCAGTCTTCGGCAAATGAAGAGGATCTGTTGGCACTAGCAGATCGGGTCTATGATGATGAAGGCAATATCGTGGACAGGGAAGCGTATGCGGAATTGCAGCGTCTTGACTCCAAAACCCCTTAAAGGGGGCGTAATATGGCACTAACAGCCCAGCAAAAATTACAAGCCTTCCGA
>VTLG01005123.1_pt1 | contig 19026 bp, 19 predicted proteins | sample 4694571 | NCBI WGS metagenome assembly VTLG01 (sample SAMN12604809, study PRJNA352737) | marine metagenome | biome: ENVO:00000447; feature: ENVO:00000209|ENVO:00000569|ENVO:01000036; material: ENVO:00002151; isolation source: viral sequences binned using virsorter ...
CACCTACTTGAGGCTGATCTGCTACTCGACTAAGGACGCCTTCAAGTTCTCTAGAAACTGCCGCATTAGCTTTTACTCTTTCGGTAAATTCATCCAATCCTGCGTCTGCTCCAGAATCTCCTATAGCATCAATAGCATCATTGAATCTCTTTATACCGCCTTTGCTTCTTGGTGTATTTTCAAATACTCCAGCCGCACTTCCAATTGCACCAATGCCTCCAGCAGCACCAGCAACAACACTACTTCTAGTTTTTATGTCAGATCTTAATTCATTTGCTACTTGACCGATACCTTTAAGTTTTAATAGTTCGGCAGTGGCTTCTCTTTGAGCTATCGTATACTCTCTTAATTTTCTTTCACTTTCAAGCCTTTGTTCAATTTCATCTCTTAGCTTCTTTACGACAACACTTCTCAAGACCCCCGCAGCCTTCAAGGATTTTGCATCTTGATTAATAACGCGATCAAATTCTGTGACGCTAGAAACATTTTTGCTAATTTTCTTGATGAAAGTCTCTGCCGCTGCTTGATCAGCCTCAAGCGCTTTCTTTGCTTCTTCAGGGGTTGCATCTAAGCTTCGTCTCTTTTCCGACGCCGATGCTATAATATCCAATCCTTGACCAGCATCAATAAGCCCTGCTTGAAAGTTTTTAACGCTATCAGCAACAGATTGTAGAGTTTGACCAAATTTGACTTGTTGTATTTGTTTATTAGTTGTATATATGGCTGTACCAAGACCAATTACGGCTCCAGCAGCAGCTCCCCATATTCCAGCTCCTTTTGCCCCTGTCATCATTCCCATCATTGCGCCATGAGCGCCCATTGAAAGCGCTCCACCAGCAGCTGCTTGTGCTTGTGTTCCAGCACTAAAATCTCCACCTGCTATTGCTTTTCTTGCAGCGTCTTGTAATGCATTGCCCGCTTGTATAGCGGCAGCGCCAGCTACTTCCAGACCCAGTGTAAGCATCTTCGATGCTCTTATGGCTTTTTGTTTTTCTTTTTCTTCCTTTTCGTAGCTATTGATTCTTTTTTGATTATTGTCTCGTATTCTTTTTGCATCCTTTATCTCTGGGCTATAATCATGCGCTATCTGGTCCAAAGTATAACCTTCAAGGGCATCAGTATCACCCTCTTTAAACCTCTTTTTCGCTGCATTGACTTCGTCTCGTTCTTTTCTTAGGTCTTCTAGCTTACTCTGAAAATCATCTCTATCCGCACGTCTTGTTTCGAGCCTTTCTTGTATTACGCCCAGTCTTGTTCCAGCTTCTTGACCGGATTTAAGAAAACCAAACTCCCTTATTTTTTCGCCGCCCGGTATCATATCTGCAAATGCAGCATTTATACCTTTTACTTGACCTAATGTTCCACCAAATTCAGTAACTAATTCTGCAACTCTTCCGCTAACTAATCCAGTTTGTTCAGCAAAACTAGTAATACTGCTAATAGCACTAGTTATAATAACAGCATCCATTAGACCAGAACCGGCAGCACCCATTGCTGCTCCGCCAATTGCTGCTACTTTACCGCCAGCATTGTATCGGTTCATTTTGGCGAGCTTGTTGTAGCCAATAGACTGAGCCGATTGTTTATTAACAACAAATTCTCCGGGAGTTAACAGCGCAGGAACTCGCCCTCCTTTGTTCATCGGTCTCCCAAGACCCTCGTCGGACAATTTTTTTACTAAGTTATCATCTTTGAATAAAGGTCTTCTTCCAAAACTGTCATATCCATAAGGGTCTCCATTAGCATCAAAGAACATGTCATTAAAGTGTTTGCCTCTTTTTTGACTTCTTTGTGCTATTGCTCTTGCTCTATAACCCGGATGTCCTTTTTCTGGATCTTCTATGTTTATATTAGGGTTCTTTTTTTTCCATAAATCCTCTTCTGCTTTACTTCTTGGTAACTCAGGTGCATCCCAATCCATCAACCTACTAGTTATAGCATATGGTTTTCCTAGAGGTGTAGCATCTATATTGTAGCTATCGCCATCGTATGTTTTATTGTAAGTAGCTTTACCTAATACTGGACCGCCTTTTCTATATTTGTTTATTCCATTTAAAGCTGGGCCAAATGCTTGAGCAGCAGATTTTCTTAACACAAATTCGCCCGGCTCTAGCAAAGCAGGAACAGTATCACTGTTACCAGTTCCCGGAACCCAACCGCCATTACTAAATTTGTGTACCTTTCCACCAGTACCGAATAGATCAATGTTATTCCGGCCATCAGTTCTACCAAGAGCTGCGTTTAAACCGCCAAGACCACCTTTTTTAAATTTACCTCCTAAAAAGGCTGCACCTTTAACAGCAAACAAAGCTGTGATTAGTGGTATTACAGGAGCTATAGCTTTTCCAACAGCAGTAATTGCTTTAGCTAAAGACATAGCTACGCCAACCATAGCTTGGAAACTTGAACTATCAGCCATTTCTCGAAATAGCTCTTTGACTTCTTCTGTCAATTTTTGCATCTGAACAGCAAGAGATTGTTGAGCTGTTTCAGCATCTCTAGATAGACTGTCGGCAGCTTTCATCTGAGCGTTATAAGCAGCCTGACTAACAGAAGCCTGTTGGATTAATGGAATTACTTTAGAGACCTGTCTAAAACCACCAAGCTGTTCAACAATTGCGGAGAATCTAACGTCTCTTGGATCTAAGTTTGCAAGAGCATTGTTCAACCTCATAACTGATTCATAAGGACCAACAAACTTACCATTTAAATCTGTAAGTTCAATTCCAAACTGACGCAAGAATTTGATTGTTGTTGGTCTTTGTAACCTAGTGAAGATAGTTCTAAAACCAGTAGCAATGGTTTCAGCAGTCTCTCGTGTAGTAGAACGAACAGATGTAAAGAGTGCTATCAACTCTTCTACTTCACCACCGGCAGCTCTGAACGCACCACCAGCACGTTTAATCGCCACACCAATATCGGACGCTTCAACAGCGAAGTTCGCAGCAACCGTGTTAATTTTTCCAAGCAAGCCTTCTAACTGACTACTAGCAAGTCCAAATTGTCTCATAGCGGCAACAGCAGTTTCAGCAGTATCGGCAATGTTGTCAAACGTTGGAGCTAATTCTGTTTTAGCCAATGCCTGCATAGCAATTTCAGTATCTTTAACAGAAAGACCTGTTTGCTTTAAGATAAGACCGACTCTTACCAATGAAGAAGATGACACGCCAAGAGATGTAGCCAAACCGCTAACTGTTCTTTCCAGACCTTTAAGCTGTTGCATAGTCTGGCCAGAAACCTGAGAAATCTTGACCATTTCTCTTTCAAATGAGATAGCGTCTTTAACGCCTTGTTCAATAGCTCCAGCAAATGCATAGAATACACGACGAGCAATATCATACCTAAGAACATTCTTCAAAGCAGAACCAAACATCTTGCTCATATTAGCAACATTAGATTCTGTAGCTTTAGCTTCTTTTGCTAAATTTTTTGTTGCATTGGCAATGTTTTTAATGTCTTTGGCGGCTTTTTGTCCACCGGCGACTTCTAGATTAATCTTAGGGGCTTTTATCTCCCTTTTGATTTTATCTATGGCTCTTTTTGCACTACCGGGTTTGGCTTGTACATTAAATTGAGCTGTTATCTCGTACTTAGACATGTGGACACCTCAAAAAAAATGGGCATAGCGGTAGCTTTCAGTTGCTAACGGTATACCCACTTTCCAGTTTTACTATTCGGTTTGCGCTTTAGCTGTTGTTTTTTTAGCTGTCCGTTTTTGAGGAGTCCGTTTTGTCTTCGTTACGGCCTCTTCTTTTTCTTCCTCTTCTTCTGGCTCTTCAGTTTCTTTTTCTAATACAATAGGATTTCCAGAGTCATCTAAGAATGGTGAAAACTCAATTTCATACTCACCATCTTCTGAAACTCTTTCCCCATCGACATCTATAAAGTACTTTTCGCCACTATCTTCGTAAGCAACGTATCTGCCACTTTCATCAATAAGTCTCTCATTGCCTTCGTCATCAATGACAATAAGATGACCTTCTTTATTGACCAATCGCAAAGATTCGTCTGCTAGTTTGTAATCTGTCAGAAATTTATTTTCTGGAAGATTTGATTCGTAATTAGGATCTAGCCCGTACAGCTTTTCTGCTAACTGTGAAGCAGCGGCTGTAACATAAGGCTCAGCGGCAAATGTTTCATAGTGTTCTTTGGATGTGAAGAGTGCTTTACCCTTCTCGTCCAATAAACATCTGTATACTAAATGAGAGAATCTCTCATTATCAGCTTGTCCCTCTGCCGTGTTATTATCCATCGAGCTTCTTTCGGCAATTAATGCTCTGAATTCTGCTCTTTTCTGTCTCATTTCAATCGCAATGTGTCTTGCGTCCGAAAGAGAGATGCCGCCTTTTTGTAAAGTTTTTTCCAAATCGGAAATGTCTTCGAGAACTTTTATATACTCGGCTTCTTTTTGCTCATCCCAAAGACCTTGTTCAGTCATAACTTGACTTAGTCTTTGTCGTAGAATGGCTCCCGATTGTAATGCTTCTCTAAAGGCTTTGTTGTAGGCCAGTTGGCCTTCTTTTGTAATTTGGGTGTCAGGCAATTTAAAAAAAACTACCTTCTTGTTTCCCTTTAAATCTTCTGATTCTACTTTGAATCTATTCTTCGCTTTCGCCATTGGAATCGTCTCCTTCTTTTGGTTTATTTAGAGGTTTTAATGGTAGGGTTATTTGATATCTTAGCCAAGTTATGTCGTAATTCATAAACTCAGTTTCTAGATTTCTACCCTGATTATTGCCTCTATCCAATATTTCCGACCTAACTAAATCATAAAGTTCTTTCATATGCTCTTGCTCAGGAGTAAGAGCGTCAGGACTTTCATGACCCCATAAAAAACCAAAATGTTTCTCAACGGTGCTTAAAGCTCCGATCATCGTGGTTTGTATCTTCTTTTTAGATATCTTAAGAAGTCTATCCTTTGATACCTCTTTGTTTTTGTTAGTCTTATCAGTTTTATATTTTTCTGATTTCCTAACGAGTTCAGCATATGATTCTTCCATCATATCCTCCTTTATTTTCCGAACTTAGCATTCGCTTCGTTCATAACTTTAATTTTAACATCCTTAAAGTCTTGATAATTAACAGACTTTTTGTTTTTAACTTCTTCCATCCTAGATTTAATTGCCACTTTTGACTCAATGTCATTTAGCTCATAAATCTCTTTAGCCTCTTCTTTAGTTCTGGCCATAACAAAAACTTCATCCGCGCCTTGATGTTTATGGTCGAGACCACTATACTTTGACTTTATTGATTCTTTGTCTCTTTTGTTCCTTTGTTTTATGAGCCATCCATCCAAGGCGTAATCATCATTTATAATCGCCTCTTTTGGCGGCTCAGCAGACTCTGAAATATTGTCGTATAACCTAGTCCAATCTAATAAAGAGGTTTGATGCTCAGATAGTTCATTTGGTTTTCTATCAAACGCATCTTTTGGTATTTGATTGCAATTAGCCCAAATGTTCCTCCAAGGTGACGTTCTTGCTAACTCTCTTATTTTTTCTTGTGGAATTCTTTCTTGATGATAATATCTTAAAACAGTAGATACATCCACATCTTCAAAAGCATATTTTTCTCCACTTTCATAAAACGTGTTATTTTCTATCATCCAGCTCCATCTAGAGTATGAGGCAATGCCTTCGCAATCTAAATGGTCATTGGCGTGTTTTGTTTCGTGTAGCCTTAACTGTTCTCTTTCTAGCTGCTCTATTTCTTTTTTTATATCCTTAGAGGCTGGCAAAAAAAAATTATCAAAAAATCTTTCTTTTAGTCTATCAAGAACTAATGAATTTTCCTGCATTTTGTCTTCTTGTTCTTTTGTCCACACTCCGTTCTCTTTTAATATTTCTAGCATTTCTTTTCTAGTATAAACACCAGAAAATAAAGCATCATCGTAAGCTTGTTTGTAAGCTTCCTGAGAAAGAAAATTTTGCTTTACTGTTAAGGGTGGAACAATAAGCACAAGATCTTTCTTTATTTTTAGAACAAAATATCCAAGTATAATTTTAGATACTAAAAATTCTCTCTCGTGTAATTCCATAAGCAGTCCTTAAAAGGTCAGCTCATTCACTCGCCTGTCCCAAAAATTTGGCTATCGCTGCTTGAACTGACTAAAAAGGGGTTACGAGTAACCCCTTTTTTCATAGTCAAAAACATTAATTAAACGTACTCGATTGTGAAATAACATCTAGCTTGTTAAAGTTTCTATACGAATATGTAACAGTTGCATTTGTACCATCTGTACTCACACCGTTCCATGTCACACTTTGAAGAGTATTTTTTGCTCCTAAATCAAATTCGTGTAGTTTGCCTGCGCCAGCGTTGGCAGCTCCGTTAAGAACATCAGTAACAAACCCATCATCAACTTGGAATTTAATTGTTTGATTACTTTGGACATTGACAGCTTCAGGAAGGGCATTAAAGCCAAAATCTATAGCGTCAGTGACATAAGCTTCGATATCGCATGTAACTTCAACTGGGAATGTAACATATCTGTGATATGCCTGTCTTTCTCCCAGTGAGAACATTTCTTCTCGACCAAGATCGGTAGAAACATTGACGCTTACAATTCTCAAATCTGCAAGAGCGGCTCCAACTGTTGAAAGTGGAGCTGGAACATTGCCAATATCATCGAATGAGAAATTATGTCGTCTAGCAACGTCTCCAGCGTCTAAGGCGGCATCTGTTGGCGCGCCTGCTAATGTAGCAGCCGGATTAAACCATTTTTGATGGTTACCGACTAGTGAAACGTTTTCAGTAAAGTAGCCATCTGTATTAAAACTAAAGCTAGCGCTAGACAAAAACATTCCAGACATATAAGCAGCTAAGTCGCCTGCGCCGTCTCCAACTACGTCATGAGCGTCAGAGTTTACTGTAAACATAACATCAACTCTGTTGTTTTGACAATCGGTTAGTGTCTTTGTTTTAGTTCCAACACCATTAGCATCAAGCGGGTCCATTGCTCTTACATACATTAAGATGGTATCATCAATAACTTTTTCAATAGTCAATTCAATATCTGGAATGTCTTCCAAATCTTGGTAAATTTCTAATTGTCCAAGTTGAAAAATCTGGTCTAAATTGAAGTTTGTTGACATTCCAACGCTTTGAACGCCGGGAACAAACTGGTAAGTGCCGGGTGCTTCCCCAACGCCATGTGGGGCTGTACCAATAGCCTCAATAGCCCAATATGTTCTTTTGTTAGCCATTATATTTATCTCCTAATAGGATAAGGTTATCTTTCTAGAGTATTATACACCAATTAAGTACATTACTTACATAATTAGCTCGGTGTTGAGTCTAACGACCCCATGATATAAATTAGGCGAAATAGCATCTGAAACTTGCACTCTTGCATCTTTTAATTGCATATTAGAAGCTTTAGAGTAAAGGTACTCACTAGCTAACAAGTCAGGATATTGCAAAGCGTCTAAATTAGTCATACCCCTATAATCTAAGGGGAATTTCTGTTGTCTTCCGATGTAATCACTGTCAAACAGATCAATTACCTTACCGTCCTGAAGAGAAACTATATCTAGTAGTTTATCCCTATCGTAATCGTTTTCAGCTAATACATGAAAAAGAACATCGCTATTAACAAAATGTGTTAAAGACCCTAAAGCATAAGGATCTAGTGTTCTTCTTTTTACTACTTCAACTGCCAGTACAGGCAGTTGTAGTCTAGTATCTGCTAACTGTGACCAATCTCCAGAAGAAGCCAATGTAAAATCATCATCCGCGCGTTGTGATCTATATTGTATTTCTCTGAAGAAATCACTATTTGCCTTAGTAACCTTAACCCACTTATGGCTAAATTCAGCAGTGACTGTACTTGTAGTAGTAATAGCTGTATCAAATATGACTCTACCATTAGGATAATCTATATGGTATGCATATGTTCCTACTCCAGAAGCTGGCTGAAAAGCACCATCTACAAAAATCCCCGACATTCCGGGATAATTTTTTGCGTTTGGGTATGTAGCAGCGTCTGGTTTTATTTTAGTTATCGTATTTGGCTGATCAGTAGTAGACACACCGCTTTGCCAAACCCAATTAGATCTAAAACCTTCCCATACTTGACCGCTAGTGTATCTAGGGTCGTCCACTAATCTTAGTTTATGTTTAGTTCCGCCATATTGACCAGTTGTTGGTATAGACACGTTTTGGAAACCACCAGCGTCAAGTATTCCCCAATCAAACAGCTCGATGATGTTATCTTGAAGAATATTAGAAGGAGTACTATCTCCAATGTTATCTATTTTGTTTAACCATTTAGTCATTATAGCCTCTTATTTATTGTCTTTTTTACCGCATTGACTATTTTATCTTGTATGTTTCTATCAAATGCTCTTGTAATAAAGTTGTCGCTTTTGGTTCCCGCAAATTCAGGACTTATTCTCCAGTTTCCCATTGGACTTTCTACCATTCTTCCAGCGCGAGAACGTCCTAGATTAGATCCCGGTTGAAACTCAAATCCTGAGATTAAAATTTGGTCGCCTTTTGTTAATAGCCAATCAAGCCAAGGTATATTAATATTTGTTTTAAATCGTCTAGATCTATAGTTAACGGAAGCTTCACTGACAGACAAAACATTTGCATAATCTTCCGGTTGAACAAAAAGTTCCAAACCGCCAGACAAGTTTTTCGGATTAATTTTTTTAGTCTTAACAACAACTGAATCCGAAACAGCTTGTGCTATTTGTTGCGAAGCATTTATTGCCTTAGTGGTAGTGAGACCTAAAGAAGCTCTCAAGAAAGAACCTCTCAAAGACTGTAACTCAAAACATTCATGTATTGCATTAAACACAATAGGTTTAATGTTTTTTTCAACCTCTCTTCCCACAGAAGAAAAAACAGAGTTCAAATCATCAGCAATTTGCTGAAGAATCATTTGCTCAATTTCTGCATCAGTGCTTGTTATCTCTAAAAAACCTTCTGACATTAAACTCTTTCCCAAAATATCACGATGTATTGTGTTGGGTTTTGTTTGAAGCCTTGGTTATAAGGTTCTGATATTCTCTTATATCTTCCTTCGTTGTGTTTTCCTACATCTACTAAAAGCTCTTTAGCATTAGTTAGTTTTTTGTAGTCATCCATATAACCAATTGTTTGTATAACATTGCTAGGAACGTCTACTTCAAAACCAACATCAATAAAGTTCTTCTTTTGATAGTACACTCTAAGCTCAACAGCTTCTTCAGTTTCCGTAAACTTAAAGCCTTCTCCGCCACATAAAGGGCAAGGAGTACCTCTATTAAATGGTATAGGACCTCCAGTTCTGTAAAAGTTTACAGATCTCCCTCCAAAGTTATTGGTTAAGCAATTTGTACACTTCTCTCTAGTCTCAGGGTAGACAACTGTACATGTTCTATTAAATAGAAGAATTGCTTCATTCAATTTAGTAAAAACGCTTGCGGGAAGTTTGATTGCCATGATTCACCTATTATGAATGTGTTATCACTAATTGGTTAGTATTTCTAGTTCCGTCACTTGCGTCGGTCGTACTGGTTACACCGTGTACTTTTCTATATTCATCGCTTGTAAGGCTAGCCACAGGTTCACGAACAATAATTCCGATTGCATTTCCAGAACTCCATCCAGTTCTATCTACAATTTCCTGTATGATCGTTTTTATATCGGGACTTGTTTTGTAGTACTTGCCTGAGTCTTGAGATCCTTCAGATGGAATGTTCCAGCTGACAGTAGCCGTTGTTTCAGTACCATGAGCGGCATATGTATTGTCGGTGGGTACATCAAAATCATCAACGTCTACAGCAGCTATTAAGAAATCAACTTCTTCTCCCCCTTCCCAGTTTAGTTTTATGTATGCACTATCTATAGTCGCCCCCTGTGGAACAACAACATTTTGAAACCTAAAGAATGCTTTGCGATAGTAATATTTATGTGACATTATTAATACCTCTCAAATCCGACTTTCCATTCAGAACCAAATGATGGACTCCCATAATTATTGCTGGAACCGGGATCATGAGTAGCGTCTGTACTGTCAGATCTCCAATTACCATTGTCCTTATAATCCCACACAACACAAGTGATAGTGGTTGGGCCTCCTGCTCCATCAGTGCTTGAATCTCCACTGTAATATCTTAGATCATCAAACCTTCCATCTAAATCTTTTCCTGTAGATGAATCTAGTATAGGAGGAGCAACTGTTTCAATTGTTCCTCCTTTGCTTACATGCGCTACAAGATTTCCGTTTTTAATATCATTTGATGATATAGCTTTTGTTACTGGATTAGCCATGGTTCACCTTAAGAAGTTGCATCACCTGAGTAATATCTAACGTCATCAAATCTATTTGTATACTTTGTTTCCAAGGTAGCAGGTTCTGAACCAACTACGATTGGAGCATTAAGTACTTCTTTGTTTCCAAATTTATCAACTCCAGTTACAACAGCGCCAAGATTTTCTGTTGTGTTAGAGCTGTGAGCGTTTGTTGCTACGTCAGCCATTTTTTATCTCCTTATTAGGATTCTAGTTCTGTTATTCTTGCTTTAGCCGCATCAAGTTCAGCTTTTAGTTCTTTAACTGCTGCGACTAAGTAAACGTTAATCATATGAGAGTCCAAAGTTTTAACATTTTCCACCAACACTTCATCAGTGTCATGATCGTGTACGTCAATATTAGTTGTGGTAACAGCTTCAGGAAGATGGGTCTCAACTTCTTGCGCTATAAAGTTATAGTAATAAGTGTCGTCATCTATATTTCCAGAATGATCACAATGACAATATTCGTGTGTATACTTGAATTTAACTGGCCTTAGAGCATTTATTTTGTCCAAAGCTCCAGAGATGGTAGTTATGTCTTGCTTAACACGAGAGTCAGAAACGACACTCCAAACAGAACTGACTGGTTTACCAGCCGAGTTAGAGCTTAACTGAAGTTCGTGCGTTGGAGAGGCAACATTAATGCCAACTTTACCATCGTTGTTAATTCTAAGACCGCTAGGCTGAAGACTATTAGACAGCCAATTATCATTTAAAGCTACATTTCCATAGTATGTTGTAGTGTCTGCCCTAACAGCTAAATCAAAGATGTTTCCAGTTTCACTATCAAATCTGGTTATAGCCAACTTAGCATCAGCATCACTAGCGGCAGTTCCAGCCTGTATATATGCTGTATTATTAGTGCTTCTTGAGCCTACAAATCTTAATGCAGAATTAGACGCATTATGACCAATCATCATAGATGAATCTTCGCCATAAACGTGTAACTTATTTTCTCCTGCTACGAAGTTATCATAAGGAGCATCAGTATCAATACCAACATGACCAAGTCGGTCAATAGTCAAGTTATTAGGAACAAAACTTCCAGAGTTATTTATCTTTAATACATTACTTGCAGACTTGTACCCAATAGCAGACCAGTCACCAAGTGTTAAATTGCCACTACCTAAAGTATTTCTACCTATGTACAAAGCAGCTTCACTACCCATTGGACTTTCCAATGCAGAAGTAACATTTCCGCTAGCGTATGCATGTATATTAAATAAAGGACGCCAAGTGTCTGGTGCAATACCAGAAGAAGCAAACCCAACATTTCCATTTGTGGAATCTAAGACAACTTGTTTTGATTGCGTCGTAGAGGAAGATCGTGTTTCTATAGAAAATTGTTTTGTTGACTTGTCCCAAGTAGAAACAGCATAGTTTGATAAATTAGCAACAGCGTTGCCAGATCCAACGAAGAGTTTAGCATTTCCTCCATTTGAACCAACAACCAAAGCCCTATCGTCTGTAGAAGAAGTTTGCTGACCAATATCATCTCCAACTACAAACTGCTCTTTTGGATAAAGAGAGCCAACGGAAGCTTTTCCTCCGCTTGTCATAACAAATTGAGCTTCACTAAATAGAACTTGATGATTTCTATCTGTGTCAAAGCCTATGAAAAATCTTCCTGCGCCACTAGCTGCGGCATCTACCCCTAGACCAAATGTAGCATAAAGATTGTTTTGATTGAAAGATTGGCCTGACTGATATTTTGATAATACTAGATCAGCGCTATTATTTGATAGATGTTCAAAGTCACAACGAATTGCATCTCCAGAAGATCTTACATGTAAGGGCTGTTCTGGGTTTACGCCTATACCGAAATGACCATACTCATCTAAAGTAGTTCTGTCTACAAATGTTTGTGTTCTTGTGTCTAATTGGCCAGTCTTGAACAATTTGCCACTGGGAGCAGCAATTATGTTAGGAGTTCCGGTAGCAAAAAAGGCTACACCAGACTGAGAATGCCCCTTTACAACTTTTAAAGGAGGGTTTAGTCCGCTGCTATATATAACTACGTCGCCTTTAGGTCTAATAGAAACTCTTCTTTGTAGACCTTGTCCAGATAAAGTAGTACCAGATCCAGAGGTGTAAAAGTCTATACCTCCATCTTCTTTATTTAGAGAGTCAATACCAGAAGTAAACTCTATCTTTGAAACTGTAGTGCCATCCCATTGAGCATTAATTTTGTTGATTGGAGTAGAAGTGCTTGTTATTCCACTATCTCTAATGTCTAAAGCGCTAGTAAAGTACATGTCAGTACCACTAGCTACAATAGGCTCAATAGAATCGACTATATGTTTTAAATTGTCTCTTAAGGTCTTTGCTGTTATAGCTCCAGTACTATTATCAGCAAAGTTTGTATCAATCTTAGTCTTAAGATCTGCTTTTTTATATTCTGCCATTATTCAAACCATCCTGACCTATGGGACAAATGTGTTCTAGCTACAGAGTCACTTCCCGGCGAGTAAGGACCAAGTATGGCTTGTCCAACAACACCATTGAGTTTGTATTGAGTAACTGCTTCGTCGTATCTTTTATTTATGTCATCAAACAAAATTTTAAGACCAGTTACAATCCCTCTAAGATCTAATGAAGAGGGGCCATCTCTTAAAGAGATAGCATTATATGAATGTGTTTTTAGTTCGCTTCCTATAAGCATTCTTGCTGTACGAAGACAAACTAAATTAATAAACGAATCATCTTTATTTGATGAATCCGTAGGGTCTGGACTCAAAGTAAGAGAATCGGCATCTATGGTATATGTGTTCTCAAAATCAATCTCAACGGAAGCAAGTTGAGCGGAAACAAGAACAGCTTCTTCAAGTCTTGAGTCGGTAAATGTATATTCGCTTGAGTCTAAGTCGTTCACCAGATGACGAACAATTAGTGTCATTTCATTTTGCCAAGCCATGTTCGTCTCCTATAGATTTCTGTGAACTTTAAATGTGTGTATATCCGTATAGAACGTTCCGTCTGATATCACTACTTTGCCTTGAAGTTTATAACTTCCAGCTTCATCAAAATCTTCGGAAACTACGCTATACTGCATTTTTCCATCTGTGCCATCATTAGTAAAAGCGGTTGCTTTTGTTAGTTTAGTTCCAGATGGCTTTTGAAATATCAATTGTTTTGTCGTAGCGCTGGATATATCAACAGCACTAGTACCATCTGTGACAGTAACTAGAAACTTAGTTCCTACATCATTCATGTGAATTTCATTAGCTGCCATTTTTATCTCTCTCTTACGAGTGTTTTATTTATTATTTTATCTATATAAACTGAACTATCCTTAGTCTTATCAATATATGCAGACAAAGAAAGTTCTTTGTCAATATAAGACGTTATTGGAATCTGTTTATCTATATAGAGAGTAAAGCTATCTGACCTGTTAATATAGCCAACAATGTCTACTATGTCTGGATTTTCAGTATCCGAAGACAGTAGCATAGTTAATGTAGCTATAGGCTGTAAATTAACTGCTCCCCCATGTAATAATACACCATTTGCAGTTAAAGATCCTCTACCTTCAAATCTACAAACTTCTGGAATAAAAGTAGCAGAAGCGTGTAAAGAAGCTTGGTGATGTGTAATATTTTCTGCATGAGCCGTTAAAGATGAGCTGGCTCCAATATGCTGTTGTTCGATTGTCCCAAACGCAGATAGATAAGAACCAATTCTAAATCCTGTAGTAAACCCTTGAGTAAATCCACCTACTGTAGAAAGTTCTGCTTGGGCTAATTTGTGGATTTCTCCAATAGAACCAACAGAAGCTGAACCTAATATATTAGAGGATTGGTGTATGTTCAGTGACGGCTGGTTTTCTACCTGCCCATTTGAACTAAAGGATGTGGTAGGCTGAATAGTCCCTACCATATTTGCCGAAACAGACCCCGTAGAGGAAAGAGCTGCTACAGCACCTATAGTGTTTATTCCTACGTTTAATGTAGACCCAGTAGAAGATATCGAAGATGCAGCCGGTATCTCCAGATGTCCTACAGCAGATACAGAAGCTGGCCCAAGAGCTAAAGAGACAGCCTTTAGTGTCAGTTCTGGTTCTATTACTAAAGTAGCAGAACTAGATAAGGCAGAAATAGCCCCTATTTCAACAATAGCAGAAGATGCTTGTGTTGCAGTTGAAGAAAGGGAAGCACTTCCCAACTTATCAACAATCCCAGCGCTAGAAACTGACCCAGAACAGCTTATAGAAGACACGGCCTTTACTGTTAACTCAGCAGTGGAGCTTACAGAACCAGAAGCGGATATAGAAGCGATAAGACCGCTTTCTATGAGCGATGCAGCAGAAACTGTGGCTGAACCAGAAGCTGCGGACTTGCCAGCAATCTCCAAAATACCAGATGAAGGGGCAGAGCCAGTGCTAGTCACTAAACTAGCGGCTGCTATTTGAAGATGTCCAACTTCTGTGGTGGAGGCAGAAGCGGAAAGTGTAGATTTGCCAGATATCTGCACTACGGCAGAGCCAGAGACAGAGCCAGTTGCGCTGAGGGCGGAAGAACCAAGATGCGTGTCTGCGCTTACCTCTGGTATTGTTGAGAGAGGTAACTCACTTATAGCACCAAAACCAAGCATAACACCACCTTATTTACAACGTTTAACTAATCCGATAAACCTCCTATATAATATATATACACTAATTTTTAATTATCAGTCTACAAACATAATAAATGCAGCGCCAGTAGTAGCTTCTTGCACAAGTTCATGCGCTCCAATGTCCCAAGTATCTCCATTGGAATCTCTATTCCTTCCATTAATATCTATCTCTACGCCGCTAGTAGTTCCTAAATCTGCTCCAGCGTCCACGCAATCCGAATCTTCATCTATATGAAGGTCTTCTGAGCCGCCAGTTGTAGACACAAAAGATATATCAGCTAAGCTCTTTCCTGTTAAGGCGGTGCTGTCATTCAAATTTTGCCCCATGTCTTCGGCGTTCCAAGCTGCATCTGTAGTAGTGTCTGATAAGTTGTTAGCCGTATGAGATGTGGAGGAGGAAGTCACTTTCTGATATGCGGCAACATCATCACTAGCTGTTAAGGTTGATACAATATTGTTCTTTATATAATTAACACTAGAAGAATCTTGCCCAAATCTAATAGCAATAACGGCTTTATTTCCACCTTGCGCTGTGAGCTTGTAGAGAGTGTTGTTGTAAATATACAAACTTTGTTGCCAACTCCAAAACACAATTCCTTGAGTGTGGTCATTGCTAGTCTCGACGATGTTATATATAATGTTATTTAATATGTATACGTTATCTCCCGATGATCCCGTAACTGTTCCCTGTATCATAGTTGGCCCAGAACTGCCGGGATTCCCTCCTTTATCATGTATAAGATTGTTTCTTACAATGCAATTACCACCCCCTCCAAGCTGAATTGCTTTATTAGTAGTTTTAGAATCTAAGCTGTCTAAACTGATATCTAGCCATTCAATAGTAAAGTCATCTCTTTCTACTTTGATAATTCCTACATTATGAGTAGCACCAGCTGTCGGTTTTAATAATGCTCCGCTTTCGGCAGTACCGTCATGCCTACTTGCAGCAGCCACAGTTAGTTTAACAGAATTAAGATCTTGGCCAGAACTCCCACCGATACTAGTTCCTCCGTCTATAGTTGTCTGAGCGCCTGTGAATGTAGAGTCTGCATACATTTCTCCAACAGCATCATCCCCATTTGAGTATATAGAGGCGTCAGATAAATCTGCTTCCCATGCAGAAATAGTAGAGTAGTCTCTACTGCTGGTTCCTATAGTTTTTGTTACAGTAGCCATTACAACAGCCCCTCTGTGATCTTATCGTAAGTTAAAATGTCAATATGCTCTCTTTCATCCATTGGTTTTCTGCAATCACACATATGGTCTGGGTTTCTCAGGTCATCTATAGAACTTCCAAGTTCGGTAGACAAATCCCAATAGGGAACAAACCATTTTCTCTTTGCTAAAACAACTGGTTCGTAATCCTCTGGAGTGTCTTCAGGAATATCTTCAATAGCAGGTAAAGCTCTTTCTGTTACAGTGCCGCCGGAAAGTTCAACTCTAGTAAAAGAATCTCCATCGTAATTTCTTCCCGAAGTATTGATGCAAATGAAATGCCTTTTCTCTAGGTCTGTAAAAGGCCAGCTATTATGACTGCTTTGTAAATTGTCGCTTTCGGTCTCTATGTGATTCCAAGCTACTGGAATGAAAACCTCAGCATCATTTCTCATCTTGCCATACCATACTTCACCACCACTAGGCCCAAATATTTTGTGTCTAGGGTTTTTAAGTCTTCTAGATATATATTTGTAAGCATTAATAGCTTCGCCCTCTGCATTTGGAATAGTGTTTAAGATGTCTTCTTCGCTGGTTAATAAGTTGGTTCTTTTGACATCATTACTATTCATTCTTTCAAACTTATAAACATGCGTAGCTTCTTGAAATTTTTGAAGCAGAGTGCCTAAGTCTCTAGTTCCATTAGTGTTAAAACCGAAGTTATTAGGATTACATATCATCTCTGCGTGAGCTAAATAAATACGATCAAGTGACATAGCTTCTACTACGTCGCCATCTTGATATCGCGGGTTAGACCCTTCAGATTTAATTTTTACTATTAGTTCCATTTGACTTTCTCTGAGTATTTTTCCATAAGTTCTTTTCTCTGTGGAACACAATGCTTGCCCGCAAAGTGAACTATAAAATCACCTTCGTTGTATGAGCAACCAAGACCTTTTTCTATTTGCTTTTTTGATGACTTTGTTCTAAACCATCCCTCTCCCCATTGAGAAAATTCCATAGGTTTTTTCTCGCTATCTTGATAATAAAACGAATTAAACGCCCTGTTTTTAGGCTCTATATATACATGTTTATCAAAATCCATTGCATTTTTTTCTCGTAAATCGTTGACCGCACATTGCTCCCAATAGTTATCCATTCTGTATTTGTAAAATTCATTTTTAGGCCAGTCCCACACAAGTCTTAAAAACTTTTTTGACCACTCCGTATTTTTTATGAAGTAATGACCACAACAAAGACAGCTTCTAGTATATGAATCACAATATTCACCTTCGCCTTGATTTGGTATTACCATATCATATTTAGGTTTAATAAAGCTTTCTAGCTTTACTGTATGATCCATTATTAGAGCGTCTATGTCAGACCAAAAAACCCAATCAATATTTGTAGTTTCAAGTATTTCTAGAATTAGTAAAATACTAGCCCAACTCGGATGTCTTAGTTCAAAGTTAGTTTTATATCCACCTCTTCTTGTCACTAAGTCATAACCATGTTTGTTACAGTATATTTCTTTGTTTTTTATGGGTATGTCTGCCCACTCATCAAAGTGTCTTGTGTATAGTTGAGCTATTGCTATTTTCATAGTTTTTGAACCTTTACGCAGTCTTTTACGACCCAAGCGCTTGAAGTAGGTAGTAACCAATACACGCTACTTACACTGCACAGCTCATAAAAACTACCTGTGCTGCTAGAGGTAGACTCAAGCCCAAATCTATTTTCTTTGTCATATTTTAATAACTCCTTGCCGTAAAAATAATAATTTGAAATATATTCCAAATCGTTATCTACTCTTTCGTCTAGCTTAAAAGCAAACCTTATACCCTTTCCACTGGTTGTTATATAACAAAAAAGTATTCTTTCGTCCTTGCTTATATTTTCAAAAAGCTCATAGGTATACTCATCGCATTTAAACTTTTTCTCCTGTATAATTGGAAACTTCACCTTCATGATTGAAGTGTTTCCTTCTCGATCTAATTCTTTTACAACTTTTGAGTTATTCGGTCTGCATTCTTTTAGATGCTCTTTGGTATCAAACTCTCCAATTATTATCCTTACGTCGTGTGAAACATAATCAATAGGATGATAGACGTTGTGTCTCACATCTCTTTTTTCATCTCTATACAAACTGAATTGTCTTAATCCACCATCTTTTTGAAAAACTTCTTCCAAGCTAGCGTAAACTTTTGTCCACTCTGGAGATAATGTTGGATCTGTTAAATAAACTAACATAGTTCTTCAAATATTTTTTTTGCTGTTTCGTAACCCTCTTTACTTTTTGTTGCGAGCATAAAACCTCTATCTGTAAGTTCGCCCTCCCTCTCTTCTTTATCTTCTATGTAATGGTAATCTTTATGAGATTTAAAAACTCTTCCTATTAATTCTGACCCTTTACATGGATGGTATATCTTATCTATTTTATAGATATTAGTATCATGCGCCATTAAATTTGGTATTTCATACCTTAGAGCCATAAGTAGTTCTGCGCCAGCTCCTTTAATATCATGATCTCCATCTATAAATACAAAATCAAAATCTCTCCAGTATTCTAAAAGTTCTTCTCCTGTTTGCACATGTAAAATTACATTATCTGGTTTTTTACATAGAGAGATAAGTGCTTTTAGTTGTCTGGTGGGTACTATTTCAGAAATATGAAACTTGAAGTCTTTCCCTTGATTCAGAGCTTCTATAAAAGCGGCTGTAGAAAAGCCTGAGTACGAACCTATTTCCGCAACACGTTTGAAATCATTTGCCATTAAAAACTCATAGATTATTTCGACGTGTCTTTTATCTGTTAGCCAATCAGGATGGTCACAGTCTAAAGTAAATTCATATTTTTCAAAATCCATCTTACTTCATCTTAGTTATCGTTTACAGGCATGTTCTGACCAATTATAAAACCGTCCATGTGACCTTCAGCTCTAACAACAAAACCATAAGTATCAGCTTTGTCATCTGT
>VTLG01008025.1_pt1 | contig 19025 bp, 27 predicted proteins | sample 4694571 | NCBI WGS metagenome assembly VTLG01 (sample SAMN12604809, study PRJNA352737) | marine metagenome | biome: ENVO:00000447; feature: ENVO:00000209|ENVO:00000569|ENVO:01000036; material: ENVO:00002151; isolation source: viral sequences binned using virsorter ...
ACGATTGCTTATCAGTTATTTCTCATCAAGGTTTAGGTAGTAGAGAACATTGGGTAAGAGTTGGAATGGCTATTCATTCTGCTTTACCTAATGATCTTGGTTTATCTTTATGGTCATTCTGGTCTGCCCAAGATCCTGACTTTGCTGCTGAATGGGAAGATGCAGGAGATTATGATACTCCCTGCACAACTGCTTGGTATTCATTCAAAGGGGGTGGTATCGGATTAGGAACTCTTATCTGGTTAGCTGATAGGGAAGATCCTGAAAGACATAGATTCTCTGCGGAAAACAAAAAGATCGTCAAAGAAGCGGAAGAAAAGAAAGTTCAAGAGGTCAGAACATCAACTCTTGATTTCGGTGACGTAATAAAACGTGCCAAAAATATTCTTGAGTTAGATAACCCTGCTGAGATGAATTACAAGTTAAACACTTTGGCATTGAAAGCAGGATATAGAGATCAGTCATCACTAGAAAAACTTATTGTCGATCAAATTCAATATGAAAGCCAAAAAGGTATTCTTGATATAGCTGATCTTTTTGCATTAGATATTCAGAGAGAATACTTGATACCTGACATTCTTCCCACTCCTTCAGTTGTTCTTATATATGGTGCTGGTGGAGATGGTAAATCCATGAGTGCTTGGACTATGGCAAAACATATTGCTACTGGAGATCCTTTCCTAGTTAGAGGTAGTAAAGTTCCTGTGGATCAAGGAAATGTTTTACTACTAAATGGAGATCAACCACTATCTCAACTAAAAGAACAGTTAGAAGAAGTTAACTTTCCTATTGAAAGCAACGTAAAAATTCAAACTGATTGGCAGTTACAAAGATATGCTCAGTTTATTAAATTGATGCAAACTTATACACCAAAGCTAGTTGTTATTGACTCTTTAATTGGTTGTAGTGGGGGTAGAGCATTTGATGAAAATAAATCAGACTTTGCTCAACCTTTGTATTGGCTTACTAGAAATAATGGGGTTCTCTTCCCAAGAACTACAATTCTTATAATTCATCATGCTAATAAGAATGGTGGATTTAGGGGAACATCAGCTATTAGAGACGCTGTTGATGAAACTTGGAAGTTATCTAAACCGACCCAAGAACAACTTAACAAGGTAGGTCGTAATAGCAGATTTATTACTATCGAAAAATCTAGGTCTGGAAGAATGGGTACTCAAATGATAATGAAGATGAAAGATGATCTTACCTTCGCTATCGCTGATTATACTCCTGAAGTATCTGATGATTCCGCTTCTCCTACAACTGTTCAAGATAAAGTTCTTCAAAAGTTAAGAAAAATTCATCCTGAAACTTATACCATAAATCAGATGATTCACGATCCAATGGTTGATGGTAAAGATGCTGCAATAAGAAAATCGTTCCAAAGATTACTTAAAAAAGGTCTTATTGAACTTATAGAAGATGATAATTCTAATAAGTCTTATAGAGCAGTCCTCGCACGGGGAGAGGGTGCATATCTTGTCCCATTAGAAGAATCTTAGTCGTACCAATAGATTTCAGTGGGACAACTGTGTGAGACAAAATAGATTGTCCCATTGTTTTTGGAGCGTAGGACAACTTTACTTGTCCCATACCCTTGTCCCATACCAAATCAATGCTGTGGAGCGTGATTATAGAGAATGGGACAATTTCAGCCACTCTCCCCAGGAAAATCTTCTTTAACATTAATAAAGTATCAATGTATCGAATTTGTGATAACATTAGTTAAAAAGATATTTATGGCTGAAGCTGGAAAGAAACCTCACGGAAACAAAAAGTATTACCACGTTCTTATAGATATAAACAGAGGAGAACTATTCGATGAATACATTCGTACGAAACTAAAGATAAAACCTACTTCTTGGATAAGAGAAGTTGTTTATAAATTTCTACAAGACAAGATTGATAAAGAAGTGTATGATGAAGCATTGAAAAAAGATCAGGAAAACTGGAATAGAGCAATTCAAAACCGATTACAAGGTAGAGCACTATCTAGGATTCTTAATTCAATCAAGAAAAAAAAATGAGTGATTCTAAAAAACTAAGAAAATTAAAAGAAATAAGACGTAAAGACTTAGAAAAAAATCTTTTAGATGTAGAACTAAAAGGTTATGACCATTATATTTTTATTAATGACCGCAACAAAGCTCAAGTTGTTTCAAAACAAGGAGGTTGGGTTTCGGAACATATTCGCACGGCAATTCTAAAGTTTAATTTTGAGATTGATAAGACTGACTCTATGGTAGTCAAAGATTTTGAAAGAAAATATCTTAACGAATATGAAAAAACTTTTTCAAAGGATGTTTAGGTTTAGGTTTTTCTTTTCTCATCTCTGCTACAACACGATTAGCTTCTAATTCAATCAATCTGTTCAATAAAGAGGCCATAAAAATATCTTGGTCGAATTTTTTTCTGACCATATAAGTGCAATATCTTTTTATATCAGTTAAATTGTCAGATTTCATTATTTCTCTACATTGCATTTCGATCTCTAGCTCCAATTCAGGAGGTGCTGGTTCGATGTCTATGTTGAGAAATTTAGTAATTTTCATGTTGTAGGAAAAAGTTGTTTTTCTAAAACTGCAACTGCTTTATCATCGAGCGTATTTGTAGTTTGTTTAGCTATTGACTTTAATAAGTCCACAACTAATCTTTTGACAGCCGTTGTTGTTAAAAACGTCATTAAGATTGGTTTTAAGATTTTATACATAAAAAAAGTATGTGTTACATTCCAAACATACCAAACATTACAGGTTTTGGCCTTCTATCCTACTAACTGCCTTTTCTAGCTGATTTATTCGGTTAAATAATTCTCTAATATCTCTTTCCCTTCTATTGCTTACGTTAGATAAAACCATTAAAAAGGCGGTAGCTGCTGCTCCAATTAACGCTCCATATACCTCTGGCATTGATTTAAGCTATATTTATGTATAGTATGACTAAATTTTTTTGTTATGGCTGAAGAAAAGAAAAGTGTTATGGATAAAATCAAAGAAAAATTTGACGATAAAGAAGAACAATTTGAGTACATCTCAGTCGCAGTCAGGCTTCTGGTAGTTTTTTGGAGCGGGCTTCTCGTTACGAGCAACTACTTACCTAAGATTCCAGGTCTTACTACGGGAGAAAAGCAGGATATAACTTTTCCTGCCAGTTTGTTAGCAACCGCCCTCAGTTCTTTTGGGTTAGAACAAGCTAAAAAAGGTAGTAAAAAAGACGATAAAGTTGCAGAAAATCAAGGTATGGTTCAAACTATAAGGGTAATAACTCCTATTAAAATCGAAGGAGCAGAAGTAATCGACCCAAAACCTAAAAAATGAAAAAGCTACTTCCATTATTATTACTTGTACCAATGTCACCAGTTCTAAGTGACATCAAGCAAGAATTTGTGACATCTGCCCAGATTACTGTAGATATGCCATACGTTGTTACAAACAAGGTAGGAACTACATATTCATTAAGCGGAAATAATATTACACCATCTGTAACTATAGGAGATACAACAACATCAGGAAAAATTGGCGGGATCAATGTTGGATCGTTAACTAATGGCGTTCCAGCAATGATTCAAACAGACACTACAGTAACAACATCGGGATCTGCTTTCAGCAAAACAGAATCCGTAATAATGGGTGACGCTACACCATCTACCGTCACCCCTTCCAGTGGAATAGCAGCTTTACCAGTATTAAGTGGACAAACTACTGTTGGATCAGGCGGTACTGCTGGTACTCTTGCTTTAACATCATTAAGTTCTGGTATTCATACTTGCACAGCAGGGGGAAGTGGTACTAGCTGCATAGGATCCACTAAAGTCACTATTACGATTGACTAGACTTTACTGGTTAGTTTTACTATTATTACCTATAAGAGCCGTTGCTGTGCCTGTTGTGCCACAGTTTCGTAGTGGTAGTTCTACAACATCGAGCACCTCTGAATCTGTAATTAATGAAACGATCACAAGTCATCAATATCGAACTGGATATTCATATTCTGCGTCAGGACATAATATTGAAAGTTCCGATCTTAATGGATATATCAATCCTACAGCTACAACTCTTACAGAACAGACAGTTGGAGGGGTAAATTTTAGTTGGACTTCGCCAAACTTAGATGCTGTACCAAGATGGAAAATAACCAATGGTGGAGCAGCATTCTCTCTTCAAGAAACTCTAATAACACCAGGATTAGATACAGTAACCACAATAACAAGAACAATAAATTCAAGCACCACAACAGAAACTACAACTACCTTTGGGCAATAGCTCTAATCCTTTGTCCTGCAAGGGTTTTTGCTAATACTACAGTTGCAAGTCCTAGCTCGAATGCGCAAGGAGTGGTGAATAACAACGCAACGATGATAACTCCATCAGCTATGCCATCTTTCAGAATGAGTCAGGGTATTGTCTGTGCTTCTCCTAGCCTTACAATCACACCTTATGTGACAGATGCTTGGTCATTTAACAGGCCAATAGAACAGGTCACTAGGCAGAATATATATGACGAAAATACTGGAGAGATAAAGTATGTTCAAGAAACTCCTAGATTTGAGAAAGATAATTACAATTTGAACTATGGTATCTCTGCTCAGATAAATATTCCACTAGGAAAATCTCCTGCTCTTTGCCATGAAGCGACCCAAGTAAATATAGAAGCTCAGAAACTATTAATTAAGAAAACCAAAATGGAAATTAGCCTCTATCGTTTGGAGATGTGTGCAAAACAGGCGAAATTAGGTGTTACCTTCAAACCTAATACTCCTAGTGCTATTACTTGTGAAGATATTGTTGTTAATATTCCACCAAATCAAGTTATCCCACATACTCACAAAATTAAAAGCAACTGACGCTCCATCAGAGCAGTAACCGATTTAACTGTTTGAATAATGGGTCTGGTTGCCAAAGACAAGCTACGGGTGTTCACTTGCCTAATACTATTTTACTTATCTTTTTTCTTTTTGGTCAACTTTGTCACGACTTGTTTAACTATTGGCCGTACAAGCTGAAGTACCAATGGTGCAGAAGCACCAACCAAAGCAAGGCTAAAAACCCCAACAAACTGTGGAGCAGAAGGAATGTATTGTTCTTTCCACTCAACTGCTTCATAAAGAGTTATACATTCTCTTCCATCTTGCCCTCTTTCATGTCCAATAACACGTTCTAGCTTTTTATCGTTACGAAAATCTCCAACTCGCTGGTCATTTTTTCCAGGACAGGGAGGAAAAGGTGGTGGAGGGTCTGGTGGTAAATCAGGAATCTTTGGCTGCTCTGTTTCTGGTAAGGGCGGTGGATCGTTACTGACAGGTGTTTCTTCCGTTATTACTAAATTTTCTGGAGAATAATCAAGAGGTATAAAACTAGGAAATGGAAAATCACAAGTAGTAAACACTCCATTAGGATCTTCCAATAACAAATTACGATTACCAGTATTTTTTATGTCTCGATGCTGATAAGTACAACCAGGAACATCAATCTCAGGTGGTTGTGTAATAGTTATATAGTGTGGGCTGTATATTTCTGGTACGTCTGGAATATAAATCTCAGGAATACTTATATCAGGTATCTCCATCTTTTACATCTCCGATAGAAATAGACCAACCATCTTCTCCAAAAGTTCCTTTTTCTACAATTTTTGGTTTTTTTACTTTTTTATCTAATTCTTCGTGATATTTTTTTATGTCATTATCTAGCTCTAAATTAAATTTAGTCATACGCATCCAATGTATTAATTTATCTATGTAGTACTTAACTAACTTTTTTACGAACCCAAATATCATTGTTTTGCTAAATAAACTTCTACATAAGAATTACATTTAGGACAGGATAAATTAGTTACCATTGAATATTCTTCTGCTAATGTTGGATTAAAGTCCTCATCAATATCATGATCTCCGCCCCAGATCAATTCAGTTTTGCAATGCCAGCAGTTCATTGTGGATATGTACCTTTTTCTTTTCTAATATCAATTAATTCTTGAAAATTCTTGTTTTTCGATCCACCATCATAAGCCCACGCATAACCATCTTCTATCATCTGCTCATTAAGTGAAACTGTCTCTTCTCCTACATACAACCAACCTAACATTCGACCATACTTACCAGATGCACCACTTCCCAACTCTGTACGGATCATTAACCCCTGGTTGTTATCAAGGGCATAATCTAACTTCTGAGTTAACCAGTTTGTCGCATCTATGCCAAGAGGCTTCTCAATCTCATGGTCTCTGGTACGCTTTTCTGGTGTATCAACTCCTGCCACTCTTACTCGTTGTTTTATTGACAAATCAAAGCCAAGATTAATTGTAATATCTATGGTATCGCCATCTATCACACGATCCACGCAAGCTATTTTATAGTTCCAGCAGGAAATTCTGCTAGGCGGTGTTAAAGATCCCATTATATTCCTAGTCCTTTTGGTGGTACTGGTAAAGATGGGCCAGTAAGGTCAGGTAATCCTTTTTCTAAGACTTTAGGCATCATTCCTTGAACATTACCAAGAATTTCATTCATAACTCTTGATTTAAACTGTTCCGAAGTTACATACTTGTAACCAAAGTACGCTCCACCACTCATGGAAGCTACCATAATAATGGAAATCAAACTTAAAATAGTTGAGAGTTTTTGCCACATGATTAAATTTGCGATACTAAAAGCACTATCTCTTACAAGTGTGCTTGTATTACTGCTTATTGTAGCCCTATCCCCTCTCTACGTCACTATGGGCTTAATGACAAGACAAATGCAGGAATCTACTCGTTAGGATCTACTGGATATTGTGTCATGTTCGGAGTAAACACTCCATCTTTTTCTGTTTGTCCGTAAAGAGTAACTAAAGCTGCTGTATCTGCACAGGCATCAATCTCTGTTTCTCTTGTATTACAGGCTGTTCTGACAGCATCACGATAAGTTGTAATCGCTGTTGGTATTGCAGTAGATTTTTCAGCTTTCCTTACAACATACCAATCATATTTAGCTAACAAAGAGCCAGCAGTTGCTTTTTCCTGTGCTTTTAATACTGATTTAACACCTAAAGTAACAACTTGATCTCCGTTTTCATCTAATAATGGATCACCATTCTCATCAACTTCATTTGTATCTGTAAGAGTTTTTGCAGTTCCATTACCCCAATAAAAACGTGAGTCAAATGTTGGATCGTCAGCAACTTCTGTAATGCCAAGGGCTGTTTTCTCATCTGCACTAGCAAGTCTTAACCAGTTAGCAGGGTACTGTGTTCCATCAGATGTTGTAAATGCAACATCAACAGCTAAAGGTGATCCGTCTAATTTAAATGCCATAATATTATTCTACCTTGCCCTTGCATTTTTGAAAGGAGATTCTGCAAATGCTAAATAAATATATGTACCTCCTGATGTATTAGTATAACTTGCATTACTTCTAACTTTAAAACCATTAGAAAGAAAGTCAACAGGATATGAGCTTGCATCGTATTCTGCTTGATTGTTATTTGGATATAACCATTTATCTAGTGGATTAAATGTATTTCTTTTGTTATCAATAATAGTCCAAAAAGCTGTACCATCTGAAGTTCCCTTAATGAGAACAAAAGCTGGTCTGAAGCCTGTAAAAACAAACGTACCATTAGCATTTCCGTTGCCTTTATATGACCCAAACTTGCTATATCCTGCTACTTCGCTAAAGGCATAGAAAACTACATCGCCAAAATTAACTAATCCCGATCCATAGGTAAAAACACTAGAAGTAGGTGCTGGATTCCATACAGCACTATTACCAGTAGTTGCAGCACCAGAATCATTTAAAAAAATCCAACCATCTTGACCTATGGCTTGGTGGTAACTGTACCAATTTGATGTAACAGTCCTTGATTTTGTAATTACGACATCTGGTGCAACACCTAAACCATGCCCTACTGTAATTGATCCACTGCTTTGTGCAGTGTAAGTCCCGATGCTAAACCCTGCTGTTGCATTTGCTTTTACTGTTGCCTGTTTTGTCCCATCAAAATTACTTGATCCAAGAGTTGAGTTTGTATTAGCCTGACCTCCCATATTTGCGTGAGCAGAGCATTGATAGTAGAGCGTGGGAGCAGAAGCAGCTACAACAATTTGTGTATAAGCACCACTAGATCCTGGTGTACCAGCAGTTGTAACTCCTGTTGTATATTCTCCACCTGTTTTATCTGCTGCTGTATAGAACCTTAAAGGATGTGTAGCATTTGAACTATGTGATTGATCGAAGATGTAAGTGCCACCTTCTGCAAGGTCAAGAGTTACAGCAGACGTTCCAAAATCATCAAATCTATATTTGTTACCAGAATCATCAACAACTTTTACTACATAAGTTTTGCCATCTGTATCACCAGCATTCCAAGTCCAATTAACATAATTTTTACCAGATTCATTAAAATAGGTGGTTCCAGCACTTCCTTTTGTGTATGAAAACCCATTAGCATCAAAGGAGTTTAGATAACCATATACTGCATTATCAGCAGCAGCACCTTCAGTACCCGCACCAGGTGAAACTCCTCCGCCAAGATTTAATCCTTTAGAATTTCCAGCACCACGAACAGCATCATAAAGCATGTGATTATAAGCTGCGTTTCTAGATTTAGTCCATAACCAATCAGGTTGAAATTCTAAAACATTAGACTGTGATCCTGTAGCATTACCATCACCTGTATAAAGAACAGTATCAAAATGCTTATTGGGTAACAATATTGTTGGGTCGGGTAAGTTTGCTGAACATAATGCTTGATGTCCTGTAGGTGGAGTATGGGCAAATGCTCTCTGTCCAAAGTTAAGATAAAACCCTGCTGAAGTTCCATATGCTGAAAATGATGGCATCCAATCAAAAGAACTATTTATGCCTGTAATAGTATATACAAGAGTTCCATTTTTATAAAAAGCTAAAGTTCCGTTAGGAATATCACTAGCAAAGCCACATATATCACCATTTGCAAAAGTTGTTTGACTAGTTGCAAGGTTTTGGTTTGACGTAGTTCCGTCACTTCCATTTCCTTTTACAGTTCCAGCAGAAAAATAATAACCGAAACCAAATAAATTTCCATTCGTGTCATAGCCTATGTAAGTATTTTCTGCGGCATTAGTGCCTCTTGTTATACCACCAATATTTACATATTGAGAATTTAATTCTGCCTCCCAGTACCATTTTCCAGTTTTGACAGAAAAAGTTGCTTGACCTGTGCAATAATTATTGTCTGCTCTCCAAGTCAAATTTCCATCGGTCATAGTTCCAGCCACTTCAGTAGCATTCATAAATAATGGATTCATAGTACAAAAATTATTTGTCGGTGTATCTTCTAATGAGTCATTACCAACACCAGCCGCTACAGAAAAATTAAATGGTGTGAAATTATTGCCATTACCGCTTGAATCTTTGCCTAATGTGGTTGCTGAAGTGCCACTGTTGTCGCTGAAGTTGAGGTAAAAACCATTTGTTCCATAACTTCCAACGTATTTTTTAGGAACCCATTGACCTGTTATTGCATCTGTTTCTCCAAAATATGATGGATCATAAGCATATCCATCAAGAAAATTAATTTCTGTCATATATCCATCAAAATTTTGTGAATTTGATCCGTGTTTGCCAATTTTATTTGAGTAACTTGTGTTATTTATTTCTGGATATTCATAATTCTGTGAAGGATAATTACTATTTGCAAAATCAGTAATTTGAGTACCATTTACATACATTTTTACTCTATTACTTGCTGTTGCTTGCGTAGTGTCAACAGCAGCTACAAGATGATACCAAGCACTAGGATCTCTAAACTTTTGTGTTGATGTAACTTGAGTTTGATAACTGCCACCATATCTTGAAACTTCAAATTGATCTGATGGTGTGAACTTTACAATAACATCTGGATTATTTGTTCCTGCGGAAAAAAATGTTTGAAGTGAGGTAAGTTGACCTCTTTTAATCCAAGCAGAAAAAGTCCAAGTTCTTTTATTTCCATTACTTGATGGAGTTCTTTCTACATAAGTAGTATCAGCCCTACTAAATCTTAAACTGCGATCTACAGAGTATGCCTTCTTGCCTCCAAACAAGAATGGTGATGGACTTCCTATACTGGTCATTAGCTAAAGTTTCCAACAAACTGTGCAGAAATTTTAGTAGATGATCGAGCGATCCATGCAATCATATCAACTGCATTTGCTCCTGTAGACAATGTAGGTGCTGTACCATCTGAAAAATCCCAATACGATTCAAATGCTGCGGTTCTACCTCCAGTGCCGTCTTGAATAATAAAGATAACACCTGATTGACCAGCAACTAAAGTAGTAGGATTAGCAAAAGTAGTGTTTCCAGTAAGAGTGGTTGTAAAATTATTACCTGTTTTAAAATCTAGCGTTATTGTCGAAGCATAAGCAGCAGTAATAACTTCTCCGATAGTTCCTTTTGTAGTAACCCTTCCGTTACCACCAGACGTTCCACCATTATCAAATACAAGGGTATTAAGTCCGCTTGTTTCATGTTTTACATTAGTGACTTTTAATGTGCTCATTTAACTTGGTTTTGGGTTGTCAGTTTTTACTTTTTCACACGCTGCGTAATATGCTGTAAGTTTACTTGAATCTCCTTTACTATTCCAGTACATTGCATCTGCAAAATCTTCCAAAGGCGGATATAAAGGTTTCCTGTCATCTTTATATTTTACTTTTGCATACTCCTCATCAATTTCAGTTCTAGCTTTTGCGACAAGACTGCTATCTAAACTAACTGATTTTCCATCTTTATCAACAGCACCATTTTCATCACTGATACTAATAACTGTTCCAGCGTATGCCTTGTAAATTGCAGGGTGATCTAATGACATTATGCTGCAAACTCCATTACATAAAATTGTGTGCCACCAGCACGTTGTAGGTATGATGCTGGATCAGATTGTCCTAAATATCCTGTTCCAGAAGATACTGCCCAGTGAATCTCATAAGTTATTGTAGTACTATCATCTCCACCAGGATCCATGTCCCACCATTGGAAAGCAACATGAAATATCTGGTTTGAATTATCTCCACCTACATAGTTAGACATGGTTGAAGTTCTTCCTGCTGCATCTGCTACTGTATTTTCGCCTAAATCCGTTGAAACACCGCCTTTTACTCTTACAGCTTTAAATCTAACAACATCAACAGCACTTGAACCTTTTGGAGCACAAAAAGATATAAGCACGTTACTATTTGTTGCAACATTAGGAAGATCAAGACTAAAATTACTTGAAATAACACCGTATGAAGTCGAAGTAGTAGAGTGAGTTCCTACTGCTTGATATTGTTTATAATTTAAAACTTTACCTCCTCCTCCTGCTGTATCAAAACTTAAATTTCCTGACCCATCAGTTTTCATAAACTGACCAGCCGATCCATCAGAATTTGGTAATTTAAAAGCTACATCTGCTGCTCCTGGAGCGTTGGTTGGAGAGTTGAGTGAAACAACATTACCGCCTGAGTGTTTTAGTGATATTTTGCTCATAATTAACTAGGTTCAGTAGGAAAGGAAACAGAACTCATATCTAAATTACCATCTGCATCTAGTTTAGGCGATGCAGTAGCTGGTAAATCACGCAAACTTTGACGATATGTTTTCCAAGCTGTAGCAAGTGTTAAATCAGAACTTGCTCTCCAATCAGAAGCTGCTAATAATTTATCTCTTTCTATTCTTAACAATCTCATCGGTTCCGCATTTGTAAGTCTTGTTAGTTCTGCATTTATTTCAGATTCTGTTGGTGCTGTTCCACTGTCACTCCATACCAATCCAGAATAATCTGTACCATCCCAAGTCCATTTTTGTATTGGTTTAAGTGATGCAAGTGCTGTATATACGTTATAAATCATTAAGTATCCCCTAAACGTATAAATGTAGCAGCAGTTCTATCTTCATCGTTACTGCCATCCCAACTGACTGTGTTATTACTGTAAACTCCAAATCTCACTTTCTGGTTAGTAACATCTGTTATGTCTAATATTGTTGATATAAAAGCTGATTGATAAGTATATCCAGAGGTATCGTATTGTGTACCAAAGTTGACAGCCGAAACAGTTGAGTATGAATTGTTATCGCCTGTTACATCAATTTTGATTTGGCAAACTTGACTGTAAGTACTATCTTCAAAATAAGTTTGAAAAGTAATAAAGTAAAAACCTGTACTTGGAAATGTAAATATTCCACTTGAAGGTAAATCAAATGAACCAATACCACCTTGAGCAGTATTATCTGATTTTTCCCAAGTACCTGTTAAGTAATTTGAAGCACCATTTGTTGCTGTAGTGCTTGTTCGTCTAAAAGTTTGTGCAAGTGTAATTCCACCGCCACTTATTCCAGTTAAACCTGATCCATCGCCACTTAAACCGCTTGCTGTAATTGCAAATTTCTCTACTCCACCAGCAGAAAACTTGATAGTATCAGCGGCAGGAAAACTTATTCCTGTATCAGCATCATCACCAGTTATAGCTGGTGCAGACACAGATCCAGCTACTCCTTTGATCGCTGGTGTTGTTCCTGATAGTTCTAAGCTCATAATTAAAGAATAACAAGGGTTGCACCATCTGGCACGACTATTTCTTTACCTGTATTTATTGTAGGCGATACTGTAATCGCATTTTTACCAGACGTTAAAGTATAGTTTTCTGTAATAGTTTGGCCTGTCTCCAAGAACACCTGATCTGTACCTCCTCCAGTAGCTCCAGCACCTCCACCAATCTCTCCCCAACCTGTATTTTTATATCCTTCAAATCTGTTTTGATCTGAATTATATCTTAGTTGTCCTACTGCTGCTGCTGGTTGACTAGATTGTCCAGGTTGCTGTGCATCCGTTCCAACTGGAATTTTTAAGAATCCAGTGGATGACATCGTAACATCACCTGTCATCGTAGGTGTTGCTGCTACAACATGACCAAAGTTTGCTTCGTTTACTTTTCCTAACACAACATAAGTCGCAGTATCACCCGAAACTGATGTTGCTATTTTTAATTCGTTTGTAGAAGTATTTATATGAGGTTGATGTTGAGCTATATTTGCTGCTCCTGTTGGATCGCTACTTCCAGAACTTAGTGTTCTTAAGGCTTGAAATATTTCATTGATCTTTTGACGAACCGCAGCACCCGTTCCGTTATCGGTATTGTAATTATTACCTGTGACGCTAGTAGTTCCTGTTGGTCTAGCCATTATTTAGAAGTAACATTGATCTTATTGTACTACCCTTTTCCAAAACCGACAGCCGTATAGGAAAAATTCTTACCAATAGAAGCATTAGAACTATTCTTGAAATCTATTGTGAATCCCGTTCCAGAAAGATTTGTTATTTCAAAATAATCCCCAGAAGCTAAGTTTTGTGCAGTTATATTTACTGATGGTAAATTACTGTTTGCTCCTAATAAAGATGCCGTTCCAGTGAAGAAGGCATTATCAAAAGTATATGCTGTTGCTCCTGCATTTTGTGTAATATTAGTTTTTATTTCTTGTCTAGCCTGTATTTTTGCAGTGTATCCTAGTTCAAACACTCTAATATCCTGATCTGGGTCAGTGCTTGTAAGAACTGTTCTAAATTGAAAACCTCTTGCTTTAAATGTACCACTAGCAAAAGGCTGAAAAGCAGTGTAAGTTGGAGAACCAGAAGGATCATCTTGCGTAGTTCTTACGAATAATTGAGCATCTACATCATTAGCTTCTGTTCCATCAAAATTACCAGTAGTAGGAAACGCAGATTGTCTTGCATCAAATAAATCTGACGGAAAGTAACCTTCAGTTTTAAAATGTCTTACCAGATCAAGGCTAAATACACCACCTAAATCTAAAGTATCTTTAAAGTCATAACTTCCAACTGGAGCACTTCCACCTATATCATCTATTGAAGCAATAACAGGATCATCAAAAGAACTTCCAATAGTAACTCCAATATCATCAAATAAACCGACACCAGCTAGGTTAAGAGCATCTGTAGCTTCATCTACAGCAGTATTAATTTTAACTCCTTGAAACTTAGGAACATCCTGATCTTCTCTTCTTGTTTGAACTAATAAATTGGTTGAATTATCAGCAAGTTGCACTACTGCACTTCCTTCTCCTGTACTAAATCTTCCGCCATCATCTTGAAACTTAAGAATGTATTCTCCAGTTATTGCAGGAACTATCGCAGAAGTTGAGTTTCCAGGAACAGCTTCTATTAAATCTACAGCGTTTTCAAATGTCGCTGTTCCATCAGTTTTTGAACTATCGTGTCTTATATAAACAAAACCACCATGAGTAACGTCTAAATCTGTTGCTTTATTCCAACTTAATCTTATTGATCCACTGTCTCCAGGTATTTGTTCAGCAGATACTCCTGTTACATCAGCAGGAACAGCAGTTTTACCAATAGTGTTAAAAGTATCAGTCGCAGAAGTAGCACTTGCTTCTTGGGCAGCATTTAAACTAAAGACAGATACTTCATAAGATCCTACTTTTGTGTTAAATATTTCAAAATCAGGACTACTTGTTATAGCTGAAACAATATTATTATCGTCAAATCTATAGTTAACCATATAATTAGAAACACCAGTTACAGGCTGCCATCTAATAATTAATTTAGATACAGGTTGATTATTTATTAATACGATTACTTCCTCTGCACTTAATCCTTGAGGAGGTGGTTTAATTAAATTTAAAGTTGATATTTGCTGCGGTGTTATTGTTTCTCCATCCTCAATAAACGCATATTTTTCATTTACATAAGATAATGCTGTTATCCCATAACTAATCCCATCTCGTTCTTCAACAGACATCACTCTAAATGACTGAGCAGAAACAGTATCATTCTCAAGCATCCAAATACTGTTAACATTTGGTGTCTGACTTAATGCACTTTCTAAAGTAATTACTTTGCCAGAAATAGAGGTTACATTTTTAGTTTCAACAGTGCCGTTAGGTAATATGACACTCAATTTAGGATTATTCTGATCTGATAAATCAGTAGAACTAGAATCATCTACTGTTATTTGAGTCGTGGTAGCTGCATTAATTCTTCCTGCTCTTCTTATTCCTGATCTCGCTGGATCAGAAATACTAATAATTGCTCCAGGGCGTACAACGCATCCTGATTCCATTGAAACAGAGAAGTTTACGGCTTCAGTTTCACGCTGTTCTGCAAATAATATGGCTTTCGCAAACCTTCTAGCTTGTCCTCTACTTGTGCAGCCTAATGCTTTTACTCTTTTTACATGAAGTCCATATTTATTTTTATAGGCTGCTTCCGCTTCAACTTCTTCATAATCTAAATCTCTAGTTTCCATATTGAAATATGAAACTGCAATAACTGTACTTCGAGTTTTTAAACTACTTCCTGTGTAACTAAAACCTTCCGATCCAACATTAGCTAAAGTAAATAAATAACTGGGATCTTTTGGACTATCTTGGGTAAGAAGTAATGCCCCTTCAGACCAAATAGGCATACATCTCATTATTCCCGATAAAGTATTTATGACACTAAATGCTTCAACGCTTGTCTGAATATTTATATTGCAAGCAAATCTAGCTTCTTGTCCACCAAATCCATCTGATACAAGAGTATTAGAAAATTTACTGGCAGTTACAAATGAAAATAAATCTAAATTACTGTCAATAATATGATTGCCTAATCCATATCTAGTATTAGTCAGCAAGTCAAGGAGTATCATGGCAGGACAAGTTGTCCATTGGGCAGCACCCATTACACCATTAAAAATGTAACCAGTAGGATATTCTATTCTTCCTGTTTGTAAATCTACAGTTGGAGTTCCTGATGAGTTAGCCCCTGCACCTGGGATTCTTACTTTTACTCCTCTCACTCTAAAAGTTCTTCTTGGAATCCTACTAAAGAACTCTGAATCTAAACGTAATCTTGTAAAAGCACTGTTTGGATATGTGCTTGAATCGTCCTCTAATTCTGAATAAGACTGCCAAATTAAATCTCTTTGTATTCTATCTGTGCTGTTTGCTGATGTTTTTACCAAGCGAACATCTACAGGATGAGCACCAGTAAGTTCAATTCTATATTCTCTGTTATAAGCATCTGCTGTTCTGCCTCTGATAGTATCAGAATGAATTGTGGTAAAACCACCTCCATTGTACTGAAGTTGAATATCAAAAGTAACTGAAGAACCTACAACATCTCCATCTTCTTCAATAACTTGCAAGATAGGAACAGTAACAGTAATTTTTACAGCATCTAAATTAGAATTATTAGTAAGTTGTCTTGTTATTGGGCTACCATTTTCAACTTTTACTCCCACATTAAAAAGAGAAGCACTTCCCGAAACTTTAGACATTTTAGTTTGGGGATCTGTACCGAAACGAATATCAAGGTCTACATTCTGATGATTAAAGTCAACATTTTGTGGATCGGTTGAATCGGCTGTAGAAGATAAAATTGGTGTATCATCTAAAAAAATATCTTTCTTTGCAGCATTTTTATATGCAGTAGTACCTTTAGTTCTTCCTTCTTTTGAAGGACTTGAAAACCCTTCTATTTCACCTTCAGAAATAAGATCAAGTAAAGTTGCAAACTGCTTACTATGTAAGTTATCAGGTGTAATGGTTGGTGGATCTTGACCTCCACCTTTACCGCCACCACCACCAGATCCAGCTATATGTTTATTATTTTCAATCATGCTTGTACCGCTTCTGTATCTATATCACCACTAATAACAACTGAACCTGTAAATATTTCACCATAAACAATAGGAACTGGAGTACCAGCCCTTGCTGTGTTTTGCGTTCCAGCGAAGTTAAATGATATTTGTGGATTATCCTCAAATGTAGGATCTTCAACTGGATATAAAATATTACCTATACCTTGCAAAACTAAACCAGCACCAATCGCACTTAAACCTGTACCAACAAGAGCCAAACCTGGAGAAGCTGCTGCTGCTGCTTGTGCTGCTACCGATCCTCCAGCAAATAATCCTGCACCTGGGAAAAAGAATGATGCACCTATTAATGCTGCTCCTAACAAAATAGTATTAAAAGTATCTCCACCAGCACCACTAATTACAGGGATTATATGAATATCTTGCTGACCTATTGGATCGTGTATTTCATTTTCAGTTATTTCATAATTACCTACTTTCACTAAATAATGTTTTGAGTTCATATATTTTTCAACTTTTGGAAAATTATTTACTAAAAAACTAATAGCTTGAGGTAAATTATGTACCTGTATTTCAAATTCTTTATGGCCTACAAATGTAGCCAACTCTCCATATAACTTTAATTTACGCAACATAACGCAACCTCTTGCCAGTGCATTTAAGTAACCAAGGTGAGTATGGTTCTTTACAACTAAGTCTACTAGATAAATGATGTAAGACATCTCCATCTATGAAAATAGCTACATGATTTAAACCAGCATCCATTATTGACATAAATAATAAATCACCATTCTCAAGTTTCTCATTAGGTTCTAATTCCCTAAAACCAGTAGCTTCAGCACATCTTTCAAACATAGGATTTTTAATAAATTCTTCGGGTGTTGTAGGTCTTTGCCAATCTCTAAGTTCAATATTCTTCTCTTCTTTATACCAATCTCTTACTAATGACCAACAATCAGTTATACCCCAAACCCATTCTCTACCAATAATCGGAGCTTTATATCCTTTTGGTTCGCAGTATCCCCATTGTTCTGTTTTTGGATTGACAATATACCAAGGTAAATTAGATCTTTCACAACTAACTAAATCTGCCTGACTAGGTGTTGGAGGTGTAATCGGATGACTATGAATAATAGCTGTTATTTCTCCTGTATTATCTGCCTTTACATAATCTTCTGGATCGAGAATGAAACATTGATGATTTGTCATAGATAGATTACGACAAGGATGATACCTTTCTTTGCCTTTAATATTTAACAATAAACCACAAGATTCTTTAGGATCTTCAACCTTTGCATGACTAAGAGCAGCTTCTTTCCACTCATTCATGGCATAAACGTACCAATAGAAGGAAATAATTCTTTAGTGCATACTCTCAAAGGTATTCGTATATTTGCTAAATCAAAAGCAGCAGCTAATTCAAATTGAACAACGGCTCTGTTTTCTGCTGATTTTCGATCAATTTTGTATATTTCTTTTGCGTATTCTGCTGTTGGATCGGGGGTTCCATACGGATTTGTATTGCCTGTAAAATTTACAGCATCTAAAAATCTTGCTAATGTTCTAACCCTTGTTACTACAGCACCAGTTAAGTCATTTCCAGGAGTTACAACATTTACATTTAATAAAATAGCTGTAATTAGATTTGTGACATTACTTATCGTTAATGTAGGTCTGGGTAATTGACCATTGGCATATTTAAATCCATCAGCCTCTAAAGGCACAGCGATATAAGTATTGCCGTTCCAGACTATATTTCCGTTAGAATTAGAGTTTCCATAAGCTATTGGATTACTACCATCGTGAAATCTGTATGTAGTAGCTGATCCATGCAAGGCTGCATCTGTTGTCAGTTCAAACATCTCAATAACTGAACCAGGATTTATTGATTGGGTTTCAGATACAGGTTTTGCCATTATGGTTCAAATACTTGTATGAAAGTTACATTTATTCTGTTTCTATTGAAGTCAAATATTTCTTTTGTAAAAGAAGGACATACCCATTTATAAGTTACTGTTTCGTCAGGAGGTGACCAATCGAAAGATGCACCATCAACTTTTCTTGCTTCTAAAAATGTTTCAATTTCAGTTGCATCTGTATTGTTTTCATTAAAAACTAAACTCCACTGTTTTGCATTTTGATTTAAACCAAAAGTAAATCTTTGCTGGTAACCATCGCCAAACTGAACTGTTCTGGTATTAGTAATATCAGTTTTATTTGCAGAAAAAACAGGATCAAAACTAGGAAAAGTAGCCATTATCTTAATAAACCTCCAGGTCGTCTTTGTTTAATTAATTCTGATTGTATCGCTGCTGAAATAACTCTGCCAAGCTCTTTTCCTTCCTGTTCATTACTTTGAACAGACGATCCAGAAGCATCTACGTTTACACTAATATTTGTACTACCTCCTCCAGCTAATTTATCAT
>VTLG01009788.1_pt1 | contig 19024 bp, 26 predicted proteins | sample 4694571 | NCBI WGS metagenome assembly VTLG01 (sample SAMN12604809, study PRJNA352737) | marine metagenome | biome: ENVO:00000447; feature: ENVO:00000209|ENVO:00000569|ENVO:01000036; material: ENVO:00002151; isolation source: viral sequences binned using virsorter ...
CTACTTACTTTTTTTGATCTTTTATTATCTTTAGATTGGATTAGATTAGTATACCCCCCCTCGTTTTTGTCAGTTTTGTTTATTTTCAATTCGTTAGAATTTTTTTGTGCGTTTTTTATAACGATTTTATCCGTTTTTTCTAACGATTTTTGATCAATTTTATAACCATTTCTCATAAAGGCTTCCTCAACTTTCTTATTAAACCAAACACCTGTGGATAAATCAAAATACGGCTCTATTTCTTCGCGTATTCGTTTCCATTTGGTGCCATGCACTCGTAAAATTCGCTTCATTTTTTTATCATCATCCACAATCCATTTTTTCGTTTTCCATGTGTAAAATAAAATCAAACAATATGCGCCATGGGATTCTAAACTCAAATGCGGAGTATCTGATAAATAATCACCTACAAAAAAAGGCATATACGGAATTTTACTCATATTAATCTCCTTTCAATTTGTTTCGCTTTATTGTACCAATTTTTTGTTGACGAAGATAGTCGCCAATCCTCGACCCTTCGGCAACCTGTGAGAATCGTTGTATGGTCTTTATTATAAAGGTTCCCGATTTGAGGTAAACTGCTTTGTGTATGACGGCGGCTTAACCACCACGCAATAGCGCGAGGCCAGGCAATGTTTCGTGATCTCTGCTCGCTTTTTAGTTCGTTTAAAGTTAATCCAAACTCTTCGGCAATAATACACATAATGTCGGTAATTTCTTTTGCATTACGCGCACGTTTTTCGATTTTGTTTCTAATTTTTTCCCTATAACTAATTTTTTCTTTTATATCGCTAATATCAATATCAAAAAAATAAGCGGCATCATCTTGTCCAAAAAAACACATTTCATTCTCCTTTTTTCCAACCATCTGCCACCAAACCATCACAACAATGTATTTGACCGCTATGGCACCCTTCAAAATCGCATGGCACTAATATCGCGCCACAATTTCCTTCAATGTGGGCGTAAGTTAATCGCGCCATCGGAATTTGACCTTTTCCGTCACATTTAGGACACTTCATTAATTTGTACCTCAAATAAAGCCTCAACCATCTTTTTCTTTAACCGATATACTGGGGTTTTAAAACCCTTGACATCTTCGACTATTCTTTTTTCACCAATATAATATTCAAAGTCGGCAAAATAAGCACAAATCTTTTTTTCATTTATAAAACAATCAAATCGAGGTTGAAGTTTAAGATCGGTAATCTCGCCAGCTTTTTCCAATAACTTGAGTTCGCAATACCTTCGCGATTCTGCTTTGCTGTCAAATATTATACCGTCAACTTCGGTTTTTTTATTTCGGTATTTCATTTTTAATTTCTCGCGTTCTAAAGAAACCATCGTATTGCGGAAAATCGTGCATGAACAACCTCGCGTAATATGGCGTGTGATTATTTTGCAGTTTGAATTTACTGCCCCTGGTATTAATTAACGTCTCCCACCTTATGCGCTCAAATATCGCTTTAGATGAAAAATGTTGATGTCCGCCGTCAATAACCTCAAAGGCGAAACGTTTAAATAAATCGTAAACGTGCGGATTTTTCTTATGAAAAGACCACCATTCAGTTTTAGGAATTTCGCAATTTTGGGACATTTTTTTCTCCCGTTCAATGTTTCAATAATTCTTTTCTAAACTCTTTCCCAAAAAAAGTAAAGTCAAAGGCTTTACATTTCGTAAAAAATAAATTAGAACATTAGCAGTTACATTTTAAAAAGGAGATAATGATGAATGATTCTATTCGTAAATCTGAACAAATTACGCAACAAATGGATGAGGCTTATTTCTTTCTGGAAAAAGCCCAATCGCTTATAAAAAGTGCCGAACATCTCGGTGCGGATATTGAATATTGTGACGACCAGTTCGATATTCTTTTTCAACTTACCGCTGAAATCGGTGAAGTAGCCGACGATCAAATCGAACGTTATCACGAAAAATGTGAGCGGAGCGCGTTACAATGAAAATGGCGTTGGATTTTTTAGCATTGGTGGCTTTTTTGGGAGCCGCCATCATTTGGTTGTTTATTACATAGGAGATGAAAATGGATTTACAAAGCAAAGAAATTAATGAAATTTTGACCGCAAAAGCCACAGCGGAAACTAATTTTAAAACCTTAAATAAAACAGGTAAAAACCCGCATTTCAAATCGAGTTATGCGACTCTGAACGATATCTATGATGCCTGTCGGTCAGCTTTAAAAGAACAAGGTTTGGTTGTTTATCATCAAACTTTTGAGGACGAGTCAAATAACGCCCAAATTTCCTGTACGTTATTTCATACAGAAAGCGGTCAGTTTATCCGAACAATTTTACCTTTAAAAACGGGAACAGCGCAACAAACAGGTTCGGAAATTACTTATATGCGAAGATATACCATTCAGTGCGTGTTAAGTTTAGAAGGCGAATTTGATGACGATGGCAACGAAGCTGAAGCAATAAAAAGCGACCCAAGGATTATCCAAAAAAAGGCAGACGAAATAACACGGCTCGTTGAAGAAACAAAAAGCGATATTCCGAAACTATTAGAACATTGCAAAATTCCTAACAAACAATTTAAAGATTTTACCACGTCGGAATATAACAAAGTAATAAATGAACTTCAGACTAAATTAAAAAAACAGAGTTTAAACAATGAGTAATGTTGTGCAAGGCTCGCCAAGCTGGTTTGCCCAACGGCAAGGTTTGGTAACAGCGTCAAGACTTTCCGATGTTATGGCGAAAGAAACCACCGCATCGCGCAATAATTACATGGCGCAACTTATCGCGGAGGTTCTAACAGGTGAGACAGAAGAAAGTTACACCAATGACTTTATGCAATGGGGAATAGAAAAAGAAGGCGAAGCGCGAACAGCATATGAGTTCGTTAAAAACACCCGCGTTGAAGAAATCGGCTTTGCTATGCACCCGAAACTAGCGTCTGGAGCGTCACCTGATGGATTGGTTGGTAACGATGGTCTGGTGGAGATCAAATGCCCAAAAACCAAAACGCACATAGATTATCTGTTAACTGAAACAATACCGAAAAAATATAAATATCAAATGCTGTGGCAAATGGAATGCACCTCAAGAAATTGGTGCGACTTCGTTTCTTACGATCCGCGACTTGATACGGCACGGCAGTTATTTGTGAAACGCTATGAACTGGATGCAAAAGAACTCGATAAAATTAGAGAAAAGGTCACAGAATTTATCGACGAAATGGCCGACAAAATTAAACTTCTCAAAGAGAAATACGGAGAGTAATATGCTAAATAAAGTTATGTTAATTGGAAATGTTGGAAAAAACCCCGAAGTAAGGTTTGCTCAAAATGGAAATAAAATAGCGTCTTTTTCTTTAGCTACATCGGAAACATGGAAGGATAAAGAAACTGGCGAACAAAACAAAAAAACCGAATGGCATAAAATTGTTGTTTTTAATCCATTTTTAGCTAATCTGATTGATGAGCGCATAAAGTCGGGTGCGAAGCTCTTTATTGAAGGATCGCTCCAAACTCGTAAATGGACAGATAATGCTGGTGCTGATAAATATGTTACCGAAGTCGTTTTAAGTGCATATAAAGGCGATATAAAGATGTTAGATAGTAAACCAACCGAAAGCGTAGAAAACGCTCCTGAGACGCAAAATATAGCTCCACAGGACGATTTAGACGACGAAATACCGTTTTAGATTTTCTGGGCGTGTTTCAATGTAACTAGGGTAGGGTGGCCTCGCCCAGAACTCATCTCCTTGGCCACCCTGCCCACCTTGAGGATTTGGAGATGAACTTATTATCTAAAGCAAATATAAAACGAATGGAAAAGTATCTGAATTATGTTCGGCAACTTCCATGTGTTGTTTGTAAAAATACTTCCCGTAGTCAAGCCGCCCATGTTCGCTACCTCGGAATTTGTGGTATAGGTCTAAAACCAGACGATACGAAATTTACCGTTCCGTTATGTGATAAGTGCCACAAAGAACAACACGCCTACAATGACGGGGAAAAAACAGAACAATCAGCAGAGGAAAAATGGTGGCGTACAAAAGATATAAACCCAGAAAAAATTACGACCATGTTGTATGAAGTATTTTTTAAGTTTGGTATGCCTGGGGCTTTATATGTTGCGAGTGATTATATAAAAGTAGCGGGAAAAGTAGGGGTGGGAACATGGAAGTCTTAATGCGGAAAGAGTTGGGGGGATTGCGGCCTGACAGCGAAAGTGCTTTTAAAGCATTGGGGAATATAAAATCAGGAACAGTCGTCACGGTCGACATTAAAGACCCACGAAAACGATCTGTCGAACAGCATCGATTGTTTTTTGCTTTACTAAACCGTGCCTTTGACAATCAGAGTCATTTTGATAATATCAACGACTTTCGATTTTGTTTGTTAATTCGTGCTGGCTTTTTCAAATCCTTCACAATGAAAGATGGCGATATAATTAAAATAGCCGACAGCATTGCTTTCGGGAATATGGAGCAACAAGAGTTTAATGACGTAATTCACAGGGTTTCAGAAATACTAGCCGATGTCATTGGATGCACCAAAGAAGAATTGCTGGCAGAGATAGACGGATGAAACTTATTTTAATTATTTGCTTACCTTTTTTATTTATAAGTTTTTTAAGTCTGGGATTGATGTTTGTTTTTATGCGTTGGATAGAATGTCAATTAACTCACAATAAATACATAAAAACGATAAGACGCAAAATTGGTGACGGTGTGGAGTTTTGTTTGAGTAAAATGGAGGAAATAAAATGAAATCTCAAAAGGTACTCGAAACCGCCATCAAGGTTCTATTTATGCGAGAGGAGCAATACGGGTCGCCAGAAAAAAATCTGGGTGCAATCGCTGAATACTGGTCAATTCATTTGGACAAAGAAATCACCGCAAGCGATGTGGCCACGATGCTAGAATTGATGAAAATTGCTCGAAGAAAGAACGACCCCACCTATGAGGACAATTATAAAGATGCCGCTGGTTATGCCGCTCTGGGGTTTCAAGTTTCGCAAGCAGTCGAAGAACTAGATAAATAATTTTTTACGATAAAAATAACGACCTTTCTAATTCCCTACGCCTAATCAATCCTGCCAAAATACGACCACCCGCTCTCCGCCATTTGGGAAATTCATCAGCCGCGCCATCTCTGTCATCGCGGTTTAATTTTGAACGCAACGTGCTGCTTTGTAGGTTTCCGCTTCCAACATTATATACGAATGAACATAACGCACTAAATTCGTTACTTGACAAATCTACTTTGATAAGTCGTTTAATCGCTCTTTCAGTTTTTGCCAAATCAATACGCAATAATTCCTCACCTCTTTCACGGGTGATTGGTTCCATATCCAAAGTGACAGGAATATTATTGATTCGCGTGCTTCCGTAACCAATCGTAGCGACTGATGCCGAACATAAGTAGGGGTGGCTTCTCCAACCTTCCGTAGCTTTGATAATACGGATTCCATCATCATTGCACCTCATTTCCTAGACCTGTTTATGGCGCGACCACCGAACCAAAATGAAATCACAGCGGCGAATAACGCTTGCGTCTGTTCGTCAAATGTTAGCTCGACAGCGTTTAATGACGAAACACCTGAAGCTGTTAATGCAAGGTAGGCAGAGACTTCAACAAAGACAAATAGCGCAAAAAACGCGTAAGTAATTACTGGTCGAACACTTCCGCGCAAACCATCTATCCATCTAACGCCCGTGTTTTGAACTGATTTCTGTATTGCTTCTATCTCTCGAATGTCTGCTTCGACATTGACCATTTCTAACTTTTGCGTGGCTAACTCTTTTTGCTGTCTAATCTGTACTTCCATAACCGCAAGTTCATGTTTTTTGTCTGCCTTGTCCTGAAAGAAAGATAATACCGATGGCAAAAATGACGTACCGAATCCAAGTAAACTGCCGAGTAATGATAACATAAATCACCTATTCATAGAATTGTTCTGCAACTTCAATTATTTCTAATCGTTTTAAAACTAAATAACAATCTTTCATCAACACCTGTAACGCTCGGCCAGATAGTACCACATTATGAATCTTCTCGTCATCAATAATTAGTTTTGCGTTACCTGTATGATCGCCTTCTTTGTTTTTTTCAGGAAGAACTGAAATTATAGCCATAACTCCTCCTATTGTAACATATCAGGATTGACCGTAATACGCGACACTTCGCCGTGTTGTTTATGTAGCACTATTGCTTTCATTGAACGTCTTGACCTATAGCCATGCGTTGCCGAATAAGCATCCCCAGGAGCTAAAATACCGTGACTTTCAACAATGACACCTGGAGATTCTTTCACGTTATCGTGATGAATGTGTCCCGTATGAATTGTCCTATAAACTGTCTCTCCCCATTCGGTAGCATAATCGCTTGCAAACACCAGAGGAAGCGCGGTCATTTTAACTTTGTCTCCATGATGCGTACCAATAAAATTCGCGCCAAACGTGAAACAATGAAACGGTCGCGGCGTTGTATCTAAAGAAACTCGCGGTTCATTTTCGTAAAACATATTGAACGCTTCCATAAGCCATATTGTTGCTACTGGATCATGGTTTCCAATCTCGATAATCAATTTAATATTTTTGTGCTTTTTTAACATCTCCTCTATTTGAAACCGTATTGCTCGAATAGCCGTGCGAACCATTTTGGGAAACCGACCGTCTGCATCAAGTAAATTCTTATGTGCTGGCGTAACAGGTTGAAATGAATCGTAATGTAAAAAATCACCTAATAAAAGCAACGCGGCTTGATCGCTGTCTGGCGAACTTTCAATCAAATGTTTAGTCGCTTTTAAAAGCAAATCTTCTGCAATAGTTAAATCGTAATCGGCTTCGCCTGTTTCTTCTCCCCACGCTAACATACCAAAATGATGATCACCCACTGGATAAAGCGTTATTAAATTCTTAGATGTATTTGTTGGGAATGTAATCGGATCGGTGGGTTTTATTTGATCCTTGAGTGCTTCGATGACTTCTTGCTGGATTAATTCTCTTTCGTCACGGTCAATGCCCGTTTTAACCCATTCCAGTTTAATTTCACCGTCCGCATCGTATAAGGTTGATTTACCTTTTAATTGATGACCTTCAGGAATTTTATCGTTAAACGCTATTCCTTTTTCACGAAGCCGTTGTTTTCGTGACCGCACACTTCGCGCAGTAATGCCCAAGTGTTCGGCTGTTCCGCGAGTTCCTAATTCTTGGCAAAGCTTAACGAACTCAATATCATCTACTCGAGATGTCATTTATAATATCTCGGGTCGTTTGTGCCAGATCGTATAATAAGTCACCTATCGCCGTATCTGCAAACTTCCCTGGGCTGGTATATCCTACACCCTCAATCTCACCTGATGGACTGACATCAACGTGAGCGTATAGTTTTCCAAATTCAGTTTTTATTCGTTGAGTAACACATATATAACGGCTCAAGTATCTAATCCTTTCAATTTCATTTCAAAGCAAATACTTTCTGCCTTTGCTATAGCGTAATCTGTTTTAGCAACAACCACTTTAATAATAGACGCACCTCTATAAAAACATTTTTCAATCGTTGGGTATGGACCCAATTTATCATCCAAAATGATTGGTTCGTGAACTCCCACAAACCATAAAATGACGATGACTTTAAACATTTCTAGCTCGGTAAACAATTACGCACGACTGACAATCATCGTTAGGACAATCAAGCGTAAACGCATGATCAAAGTCTGGTTCAATATCTTCGTCTAGTTTTTCATCTTCCCGAAATTCTAATTCTTCATTACAGAAATAACATTTCATTTTTCTTTAACCCCCGTTGGTGGGTGAGAACCATTATGCGCGGATAAATATTCGTCCCTATGAGCGTCAACATCTCTCCTTAGTCCCGTCACTCTATATTGTAGAGCTTCAAGTTCGCGGGAACGACGATCCATTTCCGCTGGACTTAACATTGATCCTAATACGGATAATTGATGACGCATAACCGCATCGCCCGATTCAGTCGCGTCTAGTCGCGTATTTAGAGAGGCGATTTCTTTATTTGTAGATTTTAAATCCTCTTGGATTCGTGCCACCGTTGCCTTAATAACTGCCCACGTTCCCGCTAGACCGCTGAGTACAACGCCGATTGTAAGAAGTTCTTTCGCACCAAGTTCCATTATTTCCTAGCCCACCAAATATATGCGCCTACTCCAGCTATTGTCACTATTAAAAAAATATATCCAGCCACAGTCTCTAATATTTTATAGAGTTTCTCGTTTGCTTCTTGTTTTTTTTCATTTTCTTTTTTAGTTTTTTTATTATGTTCTTCTATTCTTACTCTTCTTTCTTCAACAATTTCGTTCCAAGTGTCAGGACCAAATCTTTTATTTATCATACGAGAAACAAGCAATAATTGTTCATCAGCTTGTTTTTCTTGAATTGTTTCTTTAGCTATCGCTCCTAACGAAAACTTATCTGCTGACGAGCCTAATTTTTTACCGATAAAATTATCCCACTTGCTGGCTATAGGATGAGAATTAGCATGGACTTCTTTAGTCCCTGTTATTACAGAATCAATTTGATCTGCTATTTGCGATACATCCTGACAGGTATTAATGACACTCTTAATTCCCTTAACCGCTGAATTTACAAGGGCCAGACCTGCGAGCGTTTCAGCGACTACCACCAGAGTTACTCAGAAGGCTTTGGGAAACGCTTTTTGACGGCTTGGCGTTTAACTTCCAGAGCATCGGCAACGTCTTTCCGATCTTCGACCTCTTTCTCCCACAAGGCCACAATCATTGCGTCTATTGACACACCTTCTTTTTCATAAGCAACTAGACGATGACTAGCACATTTATCTGGTATATAATTTTTGCTAGTAATATCGTATTCTTCATCATACCCTTCAGCGTCCTTGTCAGTTCCTTGGGCATCTTTAGGCTCTGGAAGCTCGTCACCGTATTTTGTAATACGTTGCCACCCCTTGCCTTTTACATACTCTGGATGAGCCGTATTTAAGCGTCTGGGGCCACTTCCTGACGTAGTGTCTTCAACTTCACGAATGTGGTACACAGTGCCACCGTCATCGTGTAACTGCTCATTAACCTTGGCGTTGTTTGTTATTCCACCGTCAGGTCTTTTAACAACACTAAGATTATTTAGAGTGGCTCCGACTTGTTGATGCCCCTCGTTTTCGATTACGTAAACCATTTTCTTCTCCTATCTTCCAGCTATAATTCTACCATCAGTATCAATGATGGGTGTACCCATTGCGAGGTATACATATGTCGCACTGCTTTCATTAAGGTAATAACTTGTACCCCTAGTTTTTACTCCACCAGTAACTATATCAATTATAGCTGCACCATGCGTTTGTTCTGCTGTATTAGCATCAGCTTCAATAGCTTTAGTATTAACATTATACGGCAATCTTGATGTATCATAGATAGTCCAAGGGCTAGTACGACTACTTGCTTTTATCATAATCCAAGATGGCTGAATAGGAACACCCAAACTGTTCAGGGTTGGAATAAATGTTCCGTCTGCATTTCCGTTTCCTATGTATGACCCCATAGCTATAAATTGTGATGAAGCAAAACAATAGGCCACATAAGTATTACCACTACCATTTATATCACCACCTGTTCCTATAGAAAAAACAGTAGATGTCGGTGACGTATCTTGAAATGCCGAATCAGTAGCTGCTGCAAGAGTTAAGTTTAAATAAAGAACTTTCGTATTTCCTATACTTTCATTATAAACTTGCCAGTTTGAAGCACCACCAGTTATTTCTTTCACAATAATAACTTCTGGAGCTACTCCTAGTCCATGTCCTACAGTAGCATTTGAGCCTGTTCCAGTATAAGTTGAGATACTCATTCCTAAAGTCGTATCAACTAATGTTGCTATAGTATTAATACTTCCACCTGTATTAGATGAACCACTGCCAGTAGCTTCCATCATGAAGTTCCAAAGTACATATGATTCATTGGCAGTGTTTACAGCGGCATTATTACCAACTACAACACCACCAGCTAACATTTGCCGTATTGTTTCTACAGTTCCAACCTGTGTAGCATCAGTATCACTGCATATATGATAAGGATTTGGTCTTATTCCTCTTACACGATCCAGCCACATATGACTATCAGTGGCATCTCTGTTTTTTATCCAGCTAAATGCAGATATGAATTGATCTGTGGATGTAAGATTGTCTTGTGTTAATGCAGAGTAACCAGTTGTCGGAGTGTGAGCAAAAGAAGAAGAGCCAAAATTTACAGTAAAATTTGCTGTATCATCATTATATACGAAAAAGGGCTTATAGGTAATTGGACTCTTTAATAATGTATATGAACCTTGAGAAGAATTATTTTTGAACCATTCTATTTTAACATTAACGTCCCACTCTACTCGTATAACATCTCCATCTGTATATGTAGCTGGACTTGATGAATAAGTAGTACCATCCACCTCAATCGTACCATCATTTTGATACATTATAGCATCATCACTAAGAGTGCTACTAGCTGTATTAGAAGCATCTATATCTTTTATACCAATATAAAAATGTTCAACCACATTTGTAACAGTAACCTCCCACACAAACTTTCCTGACTCTGGAACTAAAATTCCTCCAACATAGGTTGTGCCTCCAGAACTTTGTGTGCTTGTTCTGTTTCCATTTGATAATGCTGTACTTCCTCCAGATGTAGTATTAGAATTAGGATCAAGTGTAGCTACGTTTGTAGTTGCTGAGTCTGTTACTTGAGCTACTGTATTTACGTTTGTAAAATCGTTAGTATTTCCAGATTCATCGTCACCTACATTACCTGAGTCTGCATAATCTAGGAAGAATCCTGCACTACCAAAAGTAAGACCAGATATGTCTTTAGGAACCCACCTGTTTGAACTAGTATCTGTTTGTCCAAAACTACTCGGAGTTAATTGAGTTCCCGTGATATAGGCAGTTTGTGCTAAATACCCATTCCACTCATAATTACTATTATCATTATGTACACCAACATAATGTGCTGTACTATTTACTCCCCATGCGAGACTAGCACTTGAACTAGGATAATTCGTTGTATCAAACCATATTTCTTGAACACCATTAATATACACTTTAATTCTATCTGCGGCTGTACTTTGAGTTGTATCTACTGCCACTAATAAATGATACCACTGACTCGTATCGTTAAAATCTTTAGTTGTAATAAGGTCATTCCATATACTTACAACCAATCTATTAGAAGTATCTAGCTTAACAACAAACCACGTTGACTCACTATTGGCTGAACCGTTTTTTGTACTAAATAGTGTAACTCCAACACTGCCTTCTTGCGCTCCAGTTTGACCAATTTTAAACCATGTAGATAGACTAAATATCTGTCTATTACCAGCTTCATCAAATGTTCTACTAAGATACCCTGTAGCTGGAAATAAAGCACCTTTAGACACAGTAAAGCTATCTGTAAACGGCTGAAACTGTCCAACTCTTTGACTATCACCATTTCCTTCGTAGAGTATTGTGTCGAAATATTTAGTTGTATCAGATGCTGTACGAGTTGTATCAGATGCTATTTGACTTGTAGTTACTTTTTTAAAACCTGTCGGTGGAGTGTACTCAAAATCAGTTGCACCATAATTTATTTGCCAGATGTCAGCGGTTCCATAAGTACCAAACCACGGAAACCAAGATTTATCTGTTGCTGTGAGAGTTGAACTTGGGTTTGTTCCACTAGCAGGTGCGCCAGAGTTGTACCAAGTATTATTTTTTGCATACCATAACTTACCATTTGAACTATCAAAGGCTATTTGCATAAAATCATTAACAGCTATTGTTAATGAACTATTAATATTATCATCTTGAGATTGATTATTTGAACGTAAATTTGTGTAACTTGATCCATTAAAAAGAATACTTCCACCTTGATAACCAGTATTGCCAGGATTAGCAAAATTTCCAGCACCATCAGTATTTGGAAAACGAGGTAGGTCCATTGGAGCTACACCTAGCCCAATATACTGAGATGTTCCTTGTAACCCCAGACACTTTGCTTCCCAGTAATATTTTCCTCCTCCATCACAAGGTAAAGTTGCCAGAATACCACCAGCCCAATATCCTCCAGAATTTCCAGTTTGCTTTAAATTTCCATTTGATAAACTAGAATTATTTGAAGCGGCAATGGTTAGAGAATTTTGAACTGCATATGTATTTGTAGGAGAGTTAGAATCTGTTGTAACACTATTATTGTTAGTGACGTTATTCCCCTCACCACTAGCATCTGTTTGAGCATTAGTGGTATTATCTAGATAGAAACCATTCGTTCCAAATGTGAGAGCTTTAATGTCATCAGAACTTTTAGGAGTCCAATACAGTCCAGTTGAATCAAATTCTCCAAAGCTGGTAGGTCCAAGCTGGCTTCCTTCCACCATGACAAATTCTGCCATATACCCGTCAAAATATTTTCCCGATGATCCTCCTATAATTTGCGAGGCGTTATTGTAATGGGTATCCAAATTTAAACTAGGCTGAGTGTTTGTCGCTAGACTCGCCTCAGTTCCGTTGATGTAAAGTTTTGCTCGATTGGAACCCGCAGTGGTATCAAGAGCAGCGACTATATGAAGCCACCCAGTGTCACGGACAAGGCCGGTAGTTCGAAGATCTACATCAAATGTTCCAGATGTTCGATTAAAAAAACGGATGGCTTCGTTATTTATTTGAATCCCATGATCGTTTGATGAAGCGCCATCAACACCGTAAACATAAGGGTTGTATGCACTGCCAGCATGAAGAGCAAGGTTAGGATAAATCCAGACGCTAATAGTAAACGTTCGCCTATTTCCTGCACTGCCTAAACTTCGAGATAAAGTTTGTGACGAGCCTGTTTTTAATAAAGCAGAGTTATCTACTGATACTACAGAGCCAGCCGCAGTCTGTGCCGCCACCATCATTGCATTTCTAAAATTAGTCATGTACTAAACTTCCTTTAAGCAAACGCCGCACCAACAAGACCACCATACCACCGTGTGCCACCATTGACCGTCCAGAAAACTAAGTAATCAACTCCGCTAGTCGTTAGCGTTGGTGCTGACGCTCCAGCCCAATCAACTGACGCAGGCCAGTTTACCGTCTGCGATCCACCGTTGGTTAGTTCTAACGTAAATCCACAAAGCTCGTCAGATGCCGTTGGGTTTGAAAAAGTAAAAGTGTTAGCACTGGACGAGACAGTCGCAGTGACCGAATTGCCGTTGTTTAGATTGACTGCACGAGTGCCGCCAGCACTTCCTAACGCCTGAGTAGTCTCGCCGTAATCTTTTAAGGTAACGGCACTCACAACCTGATCACCTCCAGCGATAGCACCTGTCAGTGTCGTGGCTCCTAGATTTGTTGGTGTCATCTTGGTTGCCGCTAGTTCGCCAGTGTTACTATTGAACGTAATGTTGCTTCCGGTCTTTGGCCCAAGGTCACCTGTCGCGGCGGTCACGAATAATGGAAAACAGGTAGTGTCTGACGATTCATCAGCTACCGTAATAGCGGTTGGCGTACCCCCAAGATGAGCTAATTGAGAAATCAACTGGAAATTTGTTCCGTCATAAACAATTAAACATATAGCACCGCTTTCTATATCACCAGAAGCTAAATCCTGGTCATGTAGTTTTTTTATCGTTTTAGCTCCAACACTATCTACATTGATCGTTGCCGCTCCACTATTGGCATGGTTGGCTTTAAACATATAAACATCGCCAGCCGTATAAGCGGCAACGGTTCTCGATGCTGAAAGCGTGTACGTATTTGATGATCCTCCCGATGAAATGGAACCATTCGTGTCGGCATACCATCTTGCTAACATTCCCTCTAACGCCCTCGCACCATCATTAACGGCACTTGGATTCATATTCTCAGGAAAGCGTGCTGTGTTACTTGCGTCTGTTGCGTTTAAATCTTTTAGCTCTGCCATTTATCGTCTCCTTCTTGGAGCGTTTCTTATGTTAGGTTCATTAGCTAAAATACCACTAACTCTTGCGGTGTCAGTAACTAATTTCGGCGGTATATTTCTCAATGGACCTGGGATCATATTTGCAATATTACTCATAGTATCGGCGGCTCGACCAGCCCCATAAGCACCATAACCCATCAATTTTGGACTTTGAAAAGGAAGACCAAGTAAAGGTAAACCACTTCCTGAAAGATGTGCCGCATATAAAGGCAAAGCACCACCAGCCAACTGTAAACCCCTTGGTGTCCATTTATCTAAAGTTGTTCCTGCTATCTTGTCAATTAAATTAGATCCTGCTTTTGTTTCCCCCAAACTTTCCGCTAGTTTTGTTCGTTGTCCATAATTAGTATTAACGTTGTTTCTCATAATTGACGTTAGTTTTCTTAATGGGGTATCTATATTAGTCTTTCCTTTGCTAAGCGATAACGTTTTTTGAAGTTCATCTAAATGTATAGATGCTTCTTCAAATTCTTTCATAGCTTTAGAGTATTCGGGGAATTTGTCAGAAATAACTTTTTTCACGCCATTATAAACATCCATAGATGCGCCCCTGGCCACAGTTCCATAATCTAACCCCTCAATAACATCGGCAAATATCTTTCGTTTTAACGCGTCTATTCCCTCTGCGGTTAATAATTTGGGTTTTTTTACTGATGCTTTTTTCCAATTTCTCACTATCCTATCGATTTTTTGAACAGCTTGCGCGGCAGGACCACTGATTGTTTGTCCTTCAAATTTACCCGCTTGTTTGACTTTATTAACGGCTTCTTGAATAGGTTTAAAATCTAAAGTTGTTGTATCTGCCTTAACGTTACCCATTGTTTTTTTGTATTGCGCTATTTTATTATCACCCAGTTCTTTAATAGCCGCTTTAGCGTCAGTAACAATAGTTGCGGGGTCTAAATCACCTTTAATTGCGTCTAAAAATGCTTCACTTTTATTTACCCCTGCCGCATAAGCCGCTTTTAACGGTGCGCCACCTGTACCAGTTAATCCTCCAATAATAGATGGGATTGGCTTGGCTATGGTTTTAACTCCCTTTCCAGCTAATAGTATTGGGTCAATAGCCTGACCTACTTTCCCAGCCGTTCTTGCTACTTGTCCAATTTTACCTGGTATTCTCACAGCGGCTAGACTGCCTCCTGATAAGATCATAGATAGATCGCCCAAAACACCAACAGGGTCTTTAGCTATTGTTCTTTTTATATTTTCAATAACAGACCCTGTACCGCCTGAGCCATATCTGTTAGACAAGTAATCCCCTACAGCATCCACGGTAGATTCTTCTGGTTGTACCCCTGGGGTAAGTTTTTGTATTAAACCCAAAGCTAAGTTACCTAACGCTTTTCCTGTTTCCACGGGTTCAACGAACGGTGTCGCTACATCTTTACCGAACTTGACAGCGCTCGGACCAAAGCTTTTTACTAAATCAGAAGCCACTTGCCCGTAACCCATTTCAATTCCCGTTGGTCTACCAGCTAAAAAATTACTCTTTATTTGACTAAAAGGAACAAAACCACTTGCAGTCTTTATACTGTACTTGCCAGACTCATTTTGTATCGCTTCGACATCAATTTCATCATTGCCTTCTTTAACGTAAAATGATTTATCGGGTCTTTTGAACAGTTCTATATTTTTATTCATTATTCCACCTTTGCATCACTAAGCTGGTTTAATGCTATTTTAGGTTCGTAGTCAACGCCTCTGTAAACAGGATTTATATTCATTTTGTTATAGTGGCCGTACATCTTTTGATACCTGTCTTTAGTTGTTAATATACTATCTTTAGCTTGCATAAACTGACTTCGAGCTATACGCATCAAATTGCGTCTTTCTTTTGGTTTTAATTTTTGACCACTAAGAATACCAGCAATTTTCGCTTCATAATAACTGGCTTGACCACCCGTTTGCGATGCCATCGTAAATTCCCCTTCTCTTACGACTGATCTAGGATCAAGCATTTTCATAAACCCAAAAATAAGAGCCAAATCTTTCGCTCCTTGTCCATCAACGCGACCATCCGAAAAAAGGTCATTAATAACTACCCGTTCCCCATTTTTATTTTGAATTATTAAATTTTTGCTAACTCTTTTTACCATTTGTTGCATATCTTCTGGATTGAGCCAAATAGCCTCTAACCTTCCATAACTTTTAATTGAGTCTCTGTTATCACCAATCGCTTTTTCAAAATCTCCCGAAAGTCTGATTTCAGTGTCAATTTTTGGTTTCCCATATATCTTTCCGCTCATTTTTTGGCGATTCTCTGTAATGTCCTTCAATGCTGTCTGTAACGCTGAAGCGGGGTCTTTTGAATTTAAAGCTAATTTCGCTTTCATCATTTCATCTTTTGATAGTCTAAATCCCACTTGTTGTTCAAGTGGCGACCATCCACTTGTATCTACTGATGTATCTGCTGAGGGTTGCGTAACTTGAGTTTCGCCTGAAACTCCCATACCTGAATATGTGTCCGTAGTATCGCCTTCCGCATCCCTATTAATGATTGTTTGAGGTGCCGTTGCCGTTGTGGGACTCGGGGTTAATAAACCCGCAAACATTTTTTTCCTATCTAACTCGCTTTGTATCTGAGCTTTCTTCAAAGCGTTTAAATCCATTGATTCTTTAAGCTGTGCCATTTTTAGCATTTGATTTTGCATATTCTGATTTGAGCCTGCTAAATCTTTACCAAAGTTTGCCATCGCCGACCCGAACCCCCTTTGGCCTTGTCCAGGTTGAGTTGTTGGCGCACCAGCCGCCATTAACCCTCCTCCTAATTTCGTCAGCGCGGAAAATAGGTTTTGCTGTTGTTGCGCCTGTTGAAATTTAGGGTCAGTCATACGCGAAAAGTATTGTGTCAAATATGGATTTAAAGCCATTATACCATTCCTTTAAATGCGCCCATTGCCCCGAATGGTCCCATACCACCAAAGAGACTGCCACCTATACCAGCTAATGATGCTAATTGACCTATCGTGCTTGCCGCTTTATCCTGATAAATTGGTGTAGATGTTGATTGGGTTCCACCAAACTGTCCACCAGCTACCAATGACATATAATCTGCCAATGCTTTTTTCTGTGCGTTTTGCTCAACATTAAACCTGTCAATATCTTCCTGCAAATCAGCCGCCGCTTGCTGTTCTACAGCACTTCCAACTGTCATTAAACGACCTGCGTCCGTGTAATCTTCAGCCGCCATCGTTGGTGCTATTTGTGCCGCTTGCATCTGTCTTGCTCTTTCTGCGTCATACGTTTGACGTTTTCCACCGTAATCACTAAACGCCATTTGCGTAGCAACATCTGAAAGCTGATCCGCTAGATTTTGCTGTGCCTGACTTTGTGCCTGTGCCTGTAAGCCACTTCCATATCGACCAGCACCACTAAACCGAGCATCAATCCCAGGCTCTACGACCGTTTCGTAATTACGACGAATACCGCTAGTCGCTGAATCTATTGCGCCTTGCAAATACGGGTTATCGCTGGCTAGAAAAGGATTAGCCGACAACATATCACCGCTTGCCGCTTGTAATACTGCACCTTGACCCGCTTGTGTTATTGGACTACCCGCTCTTGCTCTATTTTCTATTTGCTGTAAAGCATCCGTTGTTTGCGTTGCCATTGGAACAACTGTTGACCCTTGGAAAAACTGACTTGGCTGGTTTAATACAACATCTTCAGCCTGTTCAAATCCCTTTGTCAAATACGGTGCTTGACCACTCCAAGGATCGTTGGTCTGCGTGACGACTTGCGTCCCTGCTGGTTTAGTCGAACTTTTCATAGCATTTTCCTATATATTGTCGCATTGTCTTCTTTGCCTTTAATTTTATAATCAAGATACTTTTTCCAACCATCTCGCCCTACTATCTCAATAGCAAAACAGCCTTTATCTTTTGCCCAATCTTCAATCGTTTCGATATGCCTTATCCATCTGTTGATATTATTACCAGCGCACATAACTATCGTACACAACAATCCATCAGGTTCATAGAAAATTGTTTCTGTTATACAACAGGCTCGTATTTCTTCGTCCCAAGCTATCCAAAGCTGATAGCGTTTTTCTTTAAGTCCGTCGTGTATTTGTTGGGTTGTTTTATCCGACCCCTTATCAACTACCCTCTGGATGAATGGTTTAACATCTGCCCAGACATCATCTATTTCCGATTGTTGAACACCCCATAGGTATGTCAATTATTTAAAAATCCCAATCCCAATCATCTGACTCTGCGTCACCTGACGACGTGTCTGTTCCTATATCTTCACCCGTGTACGAACTAACACCACCGATTATATCGCTTTGAACGCTTTCGTCCACATTACTCAACATATTGCCTAACTCGTTAGCTTCTATATCTCCAAACCAAGTATCTACGTTTTTGCCAGCCATGCCTGGGTCATTTAGCATATTAACAATATTTGATGTTCCCGTTTGATAACCACCACCTCCTGGATGAACGTCAGAATCCCAACCTAAATTTCCTCTACCAAGTGTAACATTACTCGTTACTTCATTTGGATTTGTGTACCATCCCATTGAATTGAGAATACTTCCGAGCATACTAACAGGCGTTGCCATGCCACCTAATATTGTCGGAGCAATAGCCGTTGCACCCGCCGCTATTTTAGCACCTAAAGGAACGTCAGGGTCTTGTGACAACGTAAATGCTGTCCCAACGGGCGTTGTTTTTCCAAATCTCGATAATGCGCCACCTATATCACCCATGCTTGGCAACATACCGCCTAATGTCGAGAAAAACCCTCGTTGATTAACTGGTGGTGATTGATTTGGTGGCTGTACGTTTTCGGTTTCTTTCTTGTCAACTTCGTCTGTAATTAACGCCATAGGGTCAGGAAGTTGATCTACATTAATAACAGGAGTTGTTTTTCCATATCTTGCCGATCTATCCCGATAACCACCAGAACCAAAACCGAAACCACTACGACTTAACTGTAAATCGGTAAATGGACCAGCACCTCCGCTATACGTTAAACCCATTCCCTCGTCCGCATCTTTTATATCTTTTAATGTGGTTTCTACGCGGCTTATTACTCCGTCATCGGTAATATTATCCCCCGATTCGCCCCA
>VTLG01011519.1_pt1 | contig 19022 bp, 30 predicted proteins | sample 4694571 | NCBI WGS metagenome assembly VTLG01 (sample SAMN12604809, study PRJNA352737) | marine metagenome | biome: ENVO:00000447; feature: ENVO:00000209|ENVO:00000569|ENVO:01000036; material: ENVO:00002151; isolation source: viral sequences binned using virsorter ...
CTTCCATCTTTTCGGAAAACACGTTACCAAACTGGTCTTCCATGATGTAAGTTGGATAACCATCATTAGAGTGGAGCTTATCTGTGAGAAATATAACATGAATCATCACACCAAGTTCTGGCATGATGTAGTATTGTCCGACCTCAAAGGTCAGAGCGGGGGGATATTCTCTTTTCTTTTCTTCTCTCTCTTTTCGATAAGATGAGAGATCTACAACATTATTCTGGCTCACCTGTGACTTTCAAGGGGTACTCATGTTCTCTAGCAGATTCTAATACCTCATAGATTTTTTGTTCTGCTATCTGGTAGTCGTAAAGACCTACACAAGCAGCACCTAACTTATGTATTTCAAGTGTTATCGAATTAGCCTCATGTTCATCCTTGTTAAAAAATGCTCTGAGTGTCCATGTGACAAACTCTATTGGAGTGTAATCATCATTATGATATATCACTTTATATTTACGCGGAGGGGGAGTTTTTCTTGGTTTTTTCTTTGTATCAGAACCATCTTTATCTATTACAGTTGAATTAGATTTCATCCATCTCCTAGAACAACTTTATCTGTTGCTGATGGTCCAATTGCTTCTCCTTCTCCTGCAGATGAAGCATAAGAAAAAGTATTAGTCAACTCATTCACATGAACAAATGAAGCATTGAAGGATATACTTCTTCTTACAAAATCATCTTCAGTTTCGTATGGATATACAGTATGTAGCATGTGCTGTGGAAAAATGAAAAAATCGCCAGGAACTGGTTTACACTTTACTGTTCCCTTTTTTAACTTATTTGTAACACCAGCATCTCCTATAAAGTATATACAACCATCGTCATCTCTTTCTGGTTTTACTGATGGTAAAAATTCTGGGACTTTCAAATACATGACAGATGATATGTCACAATCAGTATGAATGTGCACAGGATTGTACTCGCCTGGTTGTTGTTCAACAATCCACATACTCTTGAGTTGAATTCTCCAATCCTTTTTCATTTTTTCTACTTCACCTCTATAACTATCAGTTGCTTGTTGTACATGACAAGCAAAAACATATTCAAGAACCATATTGACAAAAAAACCAAAAACTTTATGTTCTTCTAATACTGTATGAGGAATAAGATATTCTTGTTCGATTTGACCAGCAAGATTTTTACCCCATGAAGTTTTTTCTTCTCCCTCTATTATTTTATCTGATATCTCTATCATTTTGTCGAGAATCATGGGAGGCAGTTTAGCTTGCATAATAACGTCTGCCCAAGGACGAAATAACTCATAATTTATGTTGAAAGACTGTACAGGTTCTTGTACAGGTTGTTTCTTCTGTTGTCTTTCTTTTTTTCTTCTCTCTGCCCTATTCATAATCAAATCCTGAGAAATCTCTTTTCTTAAATTTACCCCCTGTTGCAACATCAAAAGAGGGAGTATCATCCTCTACTTGACCTGTATCAACCAGAGTGTCTTGTGCTGCTTGACTAACATCAAACAGTTTCATCTTTGCCCTGTCAATACCAATTACAAACTTTCGATTTACAGTTGGGTCATTATATCTATTCTTTAACTGTTTGACCATTATCTGTCCAAGTTCTTCCATCTGTTCAGTAGATATAATCGCAAACATAAGATCCGCCGTAGCAGGAAGTCCGAAAGACTCGCTAGTATCTTCCAGACCAACATCAGTATTGGAATATCCAGATCTTGTCGTTTGAGTTGCCGATACGATTGGGATCTTATTTTCCACAGCCAAGCCACGAAGTTCTTCAGCAATGGATTTGATATATGTGTAAGAGTTGACATTTGCCCCTGTTCTTATTCTTGAAGAAGTACAAATATTCAAATAATCAACAAAAATAATATCTGGAATAAATGATCGTTTCAGATTCAACTCATTCAACAATGCACGAAAATGGTTTACATTTGCAGATGCAGTTGGATACTCCTTGACTATTAGTTTTCCTTTTGTTGTTTTACTTAGATTCTCAATCTTTTTGTCATACATATCTTTGGACAATGCATGGAGATCATCTACTGCAATATCTAGCAAATTAGCATCAATTCTTTCAGCAATTTTCTCCTCTGCCATCTCCAATGTAATATAAAGTACATTTTGATTCTGAGATAAACATGATGATGCAACATGACACATGAACAGAGATTTACCTACACCTGTTCCAGCCAAACATATATTCAGACTTTTTTGTGGGAGTCCACCTTTTGTGATTCTATTGAAGTAGTCCAGATCGAAAGGAATCTTCTCTTCCACTCTATGATAAAACTCAAATCTATCATCTGAATCGTCAAGATAATCATGGCCCACATGAGGATCAAAGCTAACACTAAGGGCATCACTAAGTATTTCAGGAATGACTCCTTTATCTTGATCAGATTTTTGACTATCCAAAATCGAGATAGATTCAACGACTGCATTGTAGATTGCCTTGTCTTGACAGAATTTTTCTGTTGTGTCCAGTAACCAGCCAAGATCGGTATGTTCTTGTGTATCTTTTGAAATGTCATCTAACAACTCCATCGTTTCTTTGAACTCTTCCTCATTGATCTTTTTCTCTTGAAGTTCAATCGAAAGAGCTTCTTTAGTTGGAAGAGAGTTGTATTTGGTTACAAAATCATTTACTGTACCATAGATGATTTTCTCAGGATTGCGTGAAAAATAATCATTCTTCAGAAATGGTAAGACTTTCCTTGTGTATTCTTCATTTTGTAATAGATTCCCCAGAATCGTTGTTTCTACTATCATTAGTGTCCTCTAGTAATTCTAAAATTGCTTTACCAATGTTTTCTTCAAATTTCTCTCCTTGTGCATCAGATATTGTTCTCTCTCCAATATCTGATGGAGTAAATATTATATCATATTTGTACGTGCAATTCAAGGAACCATCATCGTTTAAACTGTCATCAGTAACGAATCCATGAATCTTTAAGATAACATAATGAAATGGCCCTTCTATTACTTGGATACATAAACTTTTGTCATTATGATCTTCAGGATTAGGGACAACTTTAAACCAGTTATCCCTAAGTTTTGGAATGTATTTTTGCGGAGATAGATCAGGCATTAGATATATCTCTATCACCTTTCAACTGAGCATCAGGCCCACCTGTAGTATCTATTTTTAAAACTTCTTCTTTCTTTACCTTACGTCTTTCCCTTATTGCCTCAGGAACAGCTTTAGGTTTCCATTCATTTGCATCTGGACAAATGACATTGAAAGATACTGCTCTTCTGACACCCTCACCAAAAAATGGAGTTACAGAATGTTTTAGCCAAGAAGGAAATATTGTAAACTTTCCCTCTTCTGGAATGACAATATCAAGTCCTTTGGGTCTTATACTTTGAAGAGGATTCATATCAACGTATCCAGGCTCGTCATGATGAACCCAAAAATTACCTTCATCATTCATTGTAGAAACTTGTTCTGGCACTTTCAGATAGAAAACACCAGCAACTAGTCCATAATGACTATGTGCAGGTATGTAATCATTTTCTCTTGAATCAGTTGTCCATATCTTATCTATCTCTAAGTTGATTTCAGAGTAATCTACTTCCATGAAATGAAGTTGAGAATGGACCAAATATCCTCTGGCCATAGTCAAAATATAATCATGCATTTCTTTTGGAAGTGAATCTTTGGGTACAGCTATTTGTGTACCCTCAACCTCTCTGTAAGAATTTTGAATGTACAATTCATCAAAACGATTCTCATAAAGATCATCTATAATTTCGTTCATCTGATCAACTAATGGTCTACGCATCATTGACGTTGCACCATAATTGTACCTTGGATAGAATGCCACTTGTGTTTCATACTGTTCAGCTGCCATCTTCTTCTCCTGTTTCTTCTATTTCCTCTGTTCCTTTCCCATAGGAAAATTCTTGATCTGCTACTTCATCAAGTTTGGTTAAAAGTTCTTCTGTAAAATATTTTTCTGGATCACTCAAGATTTGTTTACCATATAGTTTAGCACCATCTGGCATCTCATACCTTGTTGATACTTTCTTTATTATATCATACTTTTCAGCTAATTCAAGTAGTCCATAATAACGACTTAACCCTTCATCATAAGTCAAAAGAACATCAATCTTTTTGTTTTCTTTAGTTAATCTGGATTTAAAATTCTTACAATGAATTACATTTCCAATAACATCCGTTCCTACTTTTTCTTTTCTTTTGGATAGAAAAACAATATTTGATGCTGCATACTGTAGACCAGAACCACCACCCATTACATCTTGTGGAAACATTGTTCCAACTTGTTTGTAAGTGTGATTGGTTACCAATAATGGAATACCAGCTTTAGCAAGTTTAAGTGTAAGAACTCTGAAAGCACCTTTGACAATTCGTGCCTTGGTCATGTCCACTTTGTCTGAACCTTCTGATACATCTCCAACTTCTTTAGCAGTAGATAACATACCAAGACTATCAAGACAAAGTAAAAGTGGAGAACCATCTCCCTTTTCTATATGTTTGTCCACTATCCTTGAACATTGTGTTGCAAATTCTTGAATAGTTGCAACTGGTAATAATATAAAACGATTTTTGTCAATTTCTTTTTCTTCAAGCATCTCAGGAGTCAGAGCGGACTCAGACTCAAAATAAAGAACACCCCCGCTAGGATTATCTGTAAGAAACTGTTTACAGATGCCGAGTAGAAAAAAAGTTTTTCCCGTAGCACTCTCTCCTGCAAAGGCAGTGATTTTGTTTGAAGGTAAACCTTTCTTAATACTCCCACTAAGAAGAGCATTAAGAATATAAGAGCCAGTGTCGATGTATTCATTTACATTCCCCAACATTCCTTCTGAAACTTTTGATGCATATTCATTTCCTGTTACACTAATTAGTTCATCTAAAAAGTCACTCATTATTCGCCTCGATCATTTCTAATTGTTCTTTTGAAATTACGTCTACATTAAACGCAATACCTCTTCTCTCTCCTTTTCCTTTAAATGGGTAGACTTGGTGATTCAATGTACTTGGCCAAACATACAACCAACCAACTTCTGGTGTGACATTGAATTGAGTTGTAGTGGAAAAGGGATCTGCACCACCCATTCCAGTAAACACTATCTGACCATCTTTTCCACCCTTTATAGCCACACCTTGATCACCAATCGAACCTTTGAGATCTGGAACTTTTAGATACAAACAACCAGAAATTTTACAAGACTCCTTCTGATTTGCATGACCATGTACTGGTATGTATTCATTCTCTTTTTGTTTGACCACCCAAGCATCAGTTAGTCTTGAATGCCACAAAGTGTGTGGTCCACCTGGCACTATGGTATCCAAATTACTTTGGACATTTCCATTCTTCAAAATAGTATCTATGTAGAAACCAACCATCTCCATGAGATAACCCATCACATCATACTTTATGAATTTATTATCTGGAATTGTCCAAGGCACAGGTATGACTCCACCCTCATGATTATCCGTATTAGCCGCGGCTTCATCTAAAACTTCATTACTCAATGCTAGAAATTTTATTACCTTGTCCTCTGGCATTTCTGTACAACAAACCAACTGGGCCCAAGGACAATGCACATACCAATTTTCACCTAACCTCATATAACCCTTAATTAGTGGTTGAATTATGTTGTTCAATTATTGCATCTAGTTCTTTCTTAGAAATTACATCTGCATTGAAAGATAAACTTCTTCTTTCACCTTTACCCCTGAACGGATACACAGCATGTCCTAAAGATGATGGAAACAAATGTAACCATCCAACATTACTAGATTTAACATTCAAAACTGGAGCAGTGTTCCATTGGTCTTGATCCCCCATACCTGTAAATATGAGATTTCCATCAAGACCTTCCAAATGTGGTTTTACTGCTGGTTCTATTTTTTCTGGAAATTTTAAATGCATGACAGCAGACACTTTACAGTTTGAGTGTTTATGAACAGGATTATATTCATTTTGAAATTGATGAACAGTCCAAGCACTCACAATTCTACAGCCCCAGTTGTAACCATGTGGTCCATTTGGATAATTTTGATCTAGATACTCCCACATATTACCATTGGATAACATAGTTTCCCAATACTTCGTAGTCATGGCAATAAAATATTCCATCAAACCAGATTCAATTAGTATTTCTTGTGTAATGTAATATTCTTCTTGTATTTGACCTGCTAGTCCTGCACCAGCACTATCATGATTTACATCATCGAATATCTTATCTGTTAATTCTAATGTTGTTTTGAAAATGTCATCTGGGACTTTTGTACTACAAACCAATGATGCCCAAGGTGCATTTACATGCCAATTATCACCTAACTGCATTGTATTCTCCTATGTTGTTATTGAAACTTTTTTAACCATCTGATTAAGGTGAGCATTACACAAATCTCTCAGAATAACAACATCTTCAAGTGCCATCATTTCTACGGAAAATTTGTCTATCTCTATGTGTCCCTCTAAAGTTAGTGTTCTCTCTAATACTTGGCCAGGATTCATGTATTGTCTTGCCAAATCCCCAGTTGCAACAGATTGACCAGTTCTTGGATCTCTTTTCAAACCCTCATACAAAACCACTCGTCTGACATCAGCCGCAGCACCATATCCATGATCCATGTGTTCATTTGAGAAAACTCCTTGTTTAACAGCACCATCCTGACTAGTTAATGGATTAGCTCTACGAGATAGTGTTTCTTCGGGTCTAGACATTTTATGTTCAGACTCTTCACCCTCTAGATCTCTACGAGCTTCACGTTCCTTACGATCCCACTCCAACTCCATCTTGGCTTGTTCAAGAATCTTTCTTTGTTTGGCGATCTCCTCAGCAGTCTCTTCTCTTTTTACAGAATTTATTTTATCTTCTTTATATGCTGCTAATATTTCTTCACCACCTATATTCTCACCAATACCATGTTTTCTTCTTATCTCCTTGAGAGTGAGCCCATCGTATTCTTTTTCTCTTTCTCTTTTTTCATGCTTTACGACACCCTCATCATGAGTCTTTTTTTGTGTTTTAGCATCTGCACCTTCATTTTTATATTCCATTACAAATCCTTTTCTCTTAATTGTAATTCAGCTAAAATTTCTAAAATAATTTGATTACACTCTACTCTATCAGAATATATTTCTGACCTGTCTCTTAGTTTTATCAAATCTTTATAATAATCCTTCAGGTCTTCAGTTAACCAACTCCCAAAGTCAATATCCATCTGTTTTTATCCTTGCATGAAATCCTGAATCAAACATTCTCTTTGAAAATTCTTTAGCATCTTTTGGGTCATCGAAAAATCTTCTCTGAATCTCTTTGGGATCTGGTTCAACCCAATGAGCATTCTCTCTCATCTGAGCATGAGTATTGTTTCTTTTATCTGTAAATTTCCAGTATTCTACCCATGTATTCATATAATTATACCATGAGAAAAAGGTTTGTCAAGTAAAGAAACTCATAATATCGTTTTTACGTTCGTGCTTCCATCCAATCACGCTGAGAATACCAATCATCGGATCTAGGAAAGATTTTGAGAATTGTTTTTCATAATCGATATACTGTTTCAAATCAAATTCGTCAGGAAGGTTGTTCAACATAGCAATGACAGAATCGCCAGTTGGATTAGGTTCTTTCAGATAGGCATATTTGATCTTCTCACCTTCTTGAATCACAGGATATTTTCTAGTCAATCGTTTATTCTGAAGTATCTTATTATATATAAGAGATCCTTTCACATGAATCGGAGTTGACTTTCGATAAATGGTTGCTGAGTCATAATACTTAGCCAAACCTTTCACAGACCTTGGAAAAGAAATATCTTCTGCAGGAAAAGTATTGAACTCTGTTTTGAACTCTTCAATAAAATTGATCACATCATCTTCAGTTCCATTCATCATAATCTTGAAAGCCTTCTTCAAAGCATTACGACATGGTTCAGGAGTTGAACTCTTGACAGCCTCGATTCCCATAATTTTAAGTTTAGGTTCCTCATACTGAACACCTTCAGAATTATGGACATTCAGAACGTAATGTTTCTTGGCAACCCAGATACCAACATCGGCCAACACCTCTCTCTTCATCACCATCTTTTGTTGAAATGCATTGACATACTCTGCCATCTCACCATAACACTTGTCAATCACATCTTGGATCTTTCCATCACAAACTGTATCTAAGAACTTTATAATTTTATCAGTATCAGTCAATCCTACTTTTTCAACCATCTTCTCCATAGTTACATATAAAGAATCAGTATCAGAGGCAAGAACATAATCTTCATTATCAGTCTCTAAGACTTTATTGAGATATTCATTAACAGCCCTCTCAGCCCAACGAATAGAAAGTTGACCTGCAACAGATACAGCCTCAGCATTTCTCACATCGTAAAATCTAAACCATTGATTACCGAGAGCACCATAAGCTGAGTTGAGAGCAATCTTCAAGTTAATCTGCATATTGTGATACTGTGCCAACTTGTTTGTATCAGCAGACTTACCTTTCTTCTGTTCCTCAATCATCATCTTTTTGTATTTGACTCTATCGGTATACATCTTTTCCATAAGAGCAGGAAGAAATCCTTGTTTCTTACGAGTATACAATGAACCATTTGGAGTCATGGTCAAATTCTTTTCCCTGAGAAAATCTGTATCTACCTCACGATTGAGAAGTGGTTCTACCAATCCAGACTCTTCATGCATACCCACAATAGTCTCAGGAGAAATATTGTATTGCATAATCAAATGAGGATACAGAGAATTTAGATCGAAACTACAAACCCACTTGTGTCTACCGATTTGAGGATCTTTGACAAACGCACCCTCATAAGCCTCAGTTTTAGTCTCATGGACTTTTGGTGGAATTACCACATTTTGATTCCTCAAATGATTATGGATAATACAATCCCACATCTTTACAGGAGAAAATACATCATTGAAATTACACTTGGCCATGTATGCCAGAGAAATGATCATCTCCATCAATTTCATCTTCTCTTCAAGTCTTTCAACCAGAATTACATCATGAACATTGTAGTCTACAAATTTCTGATAATTTGTTTTATACAATTCATGAAGAGAAGCATATTCAGAATAATCTAATTTCTTTTCACCCAATTCAACATAGGCAATATGATTCAAAGAATATCTCTCTTGATTCACATAGGTAAACTTCTTATAAGCATCCATGTAATCAATACTTGAAATTCCTACCAGATCGAATACTTGCTGTTTTCGATTACCAACAAGAGTTACTTCTGACTCTCTGAACCAACCCCAAGGAGAAAGTTTGTTGGCAATCTTCTCACCAAGAACATTCCGAATACGATTTACCATGTAAGGAATATCGAAAAATCTAGAATTCCATCCAGTAATGACATCTGGATAATTCATCATCCAATCATTGACAAACTCAAGTAAAAGATTTTTCTCATCCACACAAGAGATGTATTTAACTCCAGGCTGAGGATCATAACTCCCACATCCATAAACTCTGAAATCTTTACCCATCTTAATAGATACAGCCAGAACTTCTTCGGTAGCACTTCTTACATCTGGAAACCCATTTTCAGAACTGGTTTCAATATCGATGTATGCAACCTTAATCTTGGACATATCATAATTGACCAAGCCAGGAAACTTTTCAGATATGAAGGAGTATTGAAACTGATCAAACCCATAGACACTACCACCATATTCTTTTATGGCTTGTCTAGAATCTTTCATGGAACCCCATCTAACAGGGGCAACCATACGATTGTCTAGGGTTTTCCATTGAGGATTTTGTGGTTTGTGAGATTCCACAAACAGAGTAGGCTCGTAACGAATCTTATCTTGAAAAGACCTGCCGTCGCTGTCAACTCCCCTTAGTGCAATATAATTACCAAAGGGCTGTACATTCGTGTAAAACATTAATAATATTTTTTATAAGGGATTTCTAACTTGTCAAAGACATTATAACACCATTTGATCTGTTTGTCAACCCAAGTTCTTTTGGATTGAAACAGACCAATGGTGAATAAAGATTGGAGATATATTTTGAGGACTAGTCCAATCAGAAAATAAGACCCTGCTTGTATTGAGTTTTTCCATTTACTCTTAAAGCGGTCATAATCTTCCTTCGATTTGAACCATCTTTTTTGAAACTGCAATGTACCCATCCGCTGTTCGGCTTTCCTTTGGTGTAGAATTCCAAAATTAGCTGGTCAAAGTCGAGTTCCTTACTTATCCAAGTAGCAACTTCTCCATTTGGTGTACCCAGCTGTTCAAAGTCTGCTGCTTCTCCAAAACAATGTTGACTTGTTTTAGATCCGCCTACTTTACCATTCAGTTGTGGTGACCTGTAGCCACTATTAACTGTAATCACTCCGAACTTTTCTCTGACAGGTTGAAGCACGTGATGAGTGAGAACTGTGAGATTTACAATTTCTTCAATTCCCGGCACATTCTCTATACCCATTCTGTCTGCTGTTGAACTCTTTGTAAGTTCACTTAGCCAAAAGTTCTGTGATAATCTCATAAGTCTCCTAAAATTCTCAGAGGAGATGTTTTCTTATATGGATCGTCATCAAGTCCTAATTGATTTTTACCATCTTCAATCCACATCTTTTCAACTTCTCCATCCTTTACAGTCATGGCATATCTCCAACTCCTATAACCAAAACCTTGAGCTGGTTTATGCACTAACATATCCATCCCTTCAGTAAATTTACCATCACCATCGGGAATCAGTTTAACTTTTTCTATACCTAATTCTTTACCCCATGCATCCATGACAAAGGCATCATTGACACACATACAGTAAATTTCGTCTATACCTTTTGCAATAATCTCATCGTAAAGTTCTTCCAACCTTGGAAGATGTTGCTTGGTTCATATAGGTGTAAATGCACCAGGCAACGAAAGTAACAATACTCTTTTGCCGAAAAAATAATCCTGAGTAGTTTTATCTACCCACTCATCATTTTCTCTGGTCTTAAATACTTTTTTTGGAACTCTCATGATATCACCTCAAGTTTTTGTGTATTTGGATCAAAACGAACTTTGACTGTCATCTCAATAGGTAACAGTTTTCCATCCTTCATTTTAACAGGAAGTTTACCCTCTACTGCACCTACCAATGCATCTTTAGCATTATTGAATGTATGTGTAGGATCTTCCTTGATAATCTTATCTAATTCCTTCCTCTGTTTTTCTGGAAGGACATCATCTATCATTCTTTCAACATGGTCTTTTGCCAAGTCTTGTGCTTTATCAACTACAAGTCCAGCGACCACGTTGAATAACATACCGGCCAATGGTAACATAATAATCTCCTAAAATTTAAATCCTTTCGGATCTTCTAAATATCTTTCCCACATTTCTATACCATGTGCTGACATAGGCCTTTGTGGTACTTTTTCAAAAAATTGATCGCGGGTAAGAACTCCTTCTTCGACTGCTGGTGTTTCCTCAACCGCTTCTCCATCAAAGAGAACTTCTCTCAAGACCTTTGATTTTTTCTTTGCCATGTTACTGTTGTCTTAAATTCATGTGATCTTTGTAAGCACTTTTGTCTGACGAATACAGATCCCACTCTGCTTGTACGTTTACAGCATCGGGTCTTACACCTGCTGCATCGATTGCTGCAGCAAACTCTTCAATAGAATTCCAATGTACTGCAACTGCTTTTTTCTTTTTGGGTGCTTCTGATTTTGATGTTTTTTCAGCTTTAGCCACTTTATATCTCCAATTAGGGTTAAATGTTTAACTCTTAATACATTATTTATAAAACCCCCACCCTGCAGGATGGGGGCACCTAGAAGAATTATTGACCTATGGGAATCAGTCGAGGTTTCTTCTCTTCTGGAATCTCTCTTTCCAGGCTCACAGTAAGCATACCATCCTTGAGGTCGGCAGACTTAACAATAATATCATCACTCAAATTGAATTGCCTCATGAAACTTCTTTTGGCAATCCCACGATGCACATAATTTTCATTCTGTTTTTCACTTGATTCTTCTGTATTAGAAGAACGAATAGACAAACGATTACCCTCTGCTTCAACTTCAATATCATCTTTTGAGAATCCAGCAAGGGCCATCTCAATTACATACTGATAGTCATTAATTTTACGGATGTTATAAGGTGGATACCCTGTATCGCGAGATACATCCATGTTGAAGAAACTATCAAAAACAGAATCCAATCCTATAGAGGATGCCATCCTTTTTTGAAAGTCTTGGGGAGTTAGTGATGTGAAGGGTGCTAGAGTGTGTAACATAATGCCTCCTATATTAGCGAGGTTAATAATATACCCCCAATCTACACACAGACTTGGGGCAGGTTAAGAGGTTTCCACTATGGACAACCTCAGTCGCGCCAACCTTCTCCTTTGAAGAGATGTTCGCAACGATGTTTGAAAACAGTCCAATATAATTCGATAAGTGAGTCGGCTGCATAGTTACCAACTCCTTTAACCAATAATTTGTATTTTGTTTCCATCTCAATTTCTTCCAATAACCAATTTTGTCTTATCATAGTAAAAAAGGGTGAGGTGGGTAGTAGGACTTGGCGTACCTACAACATTGGGGAACGAACTTCCGTTAGCTTTGACCCTCCGAACCAGAACCTCCACTGGCATGTGGAATGTGACCCCCCTCTATTGCTAGAGGGGTAGCCTCAGCACCATCTGTGAACTGTCTCATTCAAGCCGCTCTCGAGGCTTGTATTATGAGTATACCCAAGGTCCGTCAACCTTTTGTTCACCCTTTATTTCATTGTAACATATTTATACGATTTGTCAAGTAATCTAGACTACTTTTTGGAATAAATTCCCCAAAGTACCCAGATTGCTACCAAACCGACTAGACCTTCTGAACCAAGTTTGCTAACGAGAGCAACCACCGATCCAACAATGTCTAAACCAAGAAATGGAATAGTTGCACCAAAAATAACTTGAAGAACTACTCCAAGTGCAATAAGTGCTAAACCTACTTCTGTAAGACTGCGAATCCAGCCTAAAACTCTATCTACCATGACTTCCTCCGTTGATGGGGATTTTTTTTGTTCAGCCATATAACCTCCGTTACGTGCCTGTGGAACCAAAGCCTCCATCCCGCTCGGTCTTTTGAACTGGTGGTTCTTTGATTTCTGTTAAACTATGATATACCTTTTCCACCAATTCAGCTTGACATATTCTATCTCCATTATTTATAACCTTAGGAGCCTGTGAAATGTTAGTCATCATGACAAAAACAGGATCTACATAGTCAGAATCTATTATACCCTCACAATTTGTTAGGTATAATCCTTCTTTCCAGGCCAAACCAGACCTAGAATGAAGTCTAACTGAGTATCCCTCTGGTATATCAAAGATCAAACCAGTAGGAACTAATACTCTTTCCATGTTGAAAATTTGAAGAGCTCCATTCTTCAAAGGTCTTTCGAGCTCCCTATTTACAGTATCTTGACGAACTTTATATTTTAAAATACCATCTAGACATGCATGGAGATCGAAACATGCTGAACCTTTCGTTGCAAAGAAAGGATCTTTAGCATTCTCATGTAGTTTATAATACTTTAATGGTTCATTGCTGCTCGTACTCATCTTCAGTCCTTTTACTCCCAATATTATATTTAGCTGTAAGATTCCATTGATCTTTTTCTTTGAAGGATAAAATCTTCAGTTGATTCAATGGAACCACAAGTTCACTTGAAGCATTAGGATCTACTAATCCAATTAAACCCCATTCTGATAATAGATTTGCTATTGTGTTTCTTCGAGCTTGATCGTTCTCTGAAAAATTGGTTGGTTTACCATCAAGTGCAAATAATTCTTTAAAATGTACAATATAGTATCTACCTTGTTTATGTAGTATATGACAAGATTGATATAGAGTTTTATCTTTTCTAGATGCAACTCCGATTCTTGTGAGTGTTTCACGGACTTTGAGAAAGTCATCTGCCTTCTCCAACGTGCACTCCACCATGTTTTCTATTCCTATCGCCATTGTTCACTCCACCTTGATTCAGTTTGTCTCTGATATAAGCTAACTGATCCTCAGAAAGTATTGCTAGAGCATCTTTAGCTTTTTCATAACTAAATCCATAATACTCTTTCACCAATTCAACATTCTTTAGTTTCTCAGGCTTCAGCCATTTACTATATCTTCTCTTTTTCCTAATATTATTTATAAGATAGTCGAATTGGAGTCTACTATCAAGGTGAGGATTTCGATTCATTTCATTGGTCTGGAATATCGTATCCATGAAAAAAGACAATCCACGATTTACAATAAAGGCAGCATACTTCTTCTCATCTTGAGAAGTGAGCATAATATCCTCTTTGGTTTCGTTGATTGCCTTTAGATAGTCAAATGGACTCATGAGAAGAACTCCGTTAATCCTACTGATTTAATTTCTTTTTCATTATTGAACTCCTTCATTATAACACGATCATGTTCTTTTGTCAAATATTTCTCAACAAGTTCTTCAGTGATTGTGATATGACCATATTTACCAATTGGCATACTATCTGGCCAATTTTTTGAAATCTCAACTAGTCTAGGATGTTTCAATCCCTCTGCAATAGCTTTACAAGAACTTTGATTCCCTACAAATAATTTAGAACCAGCAATATACTTTGCCACATCTAAAGCATTATCAATCTTAACATGGTGTGCAAATCCATACCTCTTAATGAACTCATCGTATTCCTCTTTCAGTCCAATAAAACCACAATCTTGTTCTTTTAATAAAGTGTAATCAAAATAGTTTTCATTGTATCTTGGAGAACGATTGATGATAACATCGTGTTTATGAACTGGATCTACTCTCAACCATGCATGATCTTGTGACCACCCCTGTAAATCTCTATGCTTATCTAGATCAAAATGGATACCATCCATATATTTGACATGCTCAGAATGAAGAGTGACACCAGAGAGTTTTAGAGGAAAATGGTGAGATCTGACTCCTGCACACATCATGTTCAACTTAACTAGATCTGGACCTAACATCAAACGATAAAAGGCCTGATAAGATTCAAAGTTTACATCTACATCATCTGGACAATTTTTACTGTGAATGACTGTACCAACGTATGGTTGTGATTCAAGTAATGGTCTGAGATATTCAGCAGCGTGTTCTCTCTGAATATGATACTCTTTGACTCCGCCTCTACGATATATGGCAGGAAGACTATAGACTATATCACCAATTTTAGCGTTGTGAAATACTCTTTCCATGTAAATCCTTATATAATCTTGAATAATTACAACTAAATTTTAGTTCCTCAACATCACCCTGTATTCTTTTATTTTTAAAATCGTTCTTTTTTACTTTGACATATTTAGGCCAACGACTTTGTAATTTTTCAATCATTTGATTGTTGAGCTCAATAGTTCTACCTGCTGCATTACAACCTTCATCACTATCATAAGTTAAAGGTTTAGTTGTGACACAAAATTCATTTGAAACTCTATTCTTATGTCCTAATTCTAGGAGTTGCATATTCACCCAAACATCTTCACATATAGTTAAAGAAGTCCAATCTACTAAATCTTTTGGGAGTCTTTTGCCATTGTAAAATTGGGTAGTTACAACATTACTATTGTCTGTAAAATAATTTCTAGGAAGAGGTAAAGTGGTCATTCTCAATCCAGCCAAAGTTATTCCCTCATCAAACCAAGATTCGATTGTAGTGAACATATCGTCAAAATCTTTCTCGTTCATGGTATAAAACTTCCACCAACCTAACTGATCCATCTCAGGATTCTTTTCCAGAAATGTATCTGGTTTTTTCATATTGACAACTTCATCATGCCTAGAATCTCCTTGCACATGAGTCCAAATGTCTCTGAATCTTCTTCTAAATCCTAGATCATCATCAAAGGTCACATAGTCAATATCACCTGCATGATAAGCAATCCATTCTCTAGTCTCTGCAACATTAGAAACTTGATTATCAATGATCGTTATCGGTAAATCTCCATGTAACTCTGCTTCTTCTTCTCTGACCACTAATGTAGCAATATCTTGATATTTCTCTGGAAGGTTGAAAAATGTTTTCTGTTTACCAACTCTTTTGTAAGTAGGTATGTATATTTTCTCAATCACTAAAAAACCCTTCTAGAGTGGTTTTATTGGCATGTTTACCAATCGGTTTCTCACTCTTACCAAGTTGACCTATTGTTGCAACTTTCTTGTCACAATATGAGACACAAGACAATCTTGTACCCTCACCTTTGATTTCAGTCACACCATGTAGATCACCAGAGTTTGTTATGAGAACAGAATTATCATCCACGTTAATGGCAACCCTATATCTAGGTAATACAAAGAAAGCACCATCATAATCACCAACTCTGAAAACAGCCATAGTAGTTTTACCACCAAGGTCACCACTATCAATATGAGCAGACATCTTTTTTGTAATTCGTTCATTGTATTTGTTAGGACTGAATGTAGTATATATGCCGACTCTATGTTCCTCTTTTATAGAACTTTCACAAAATGATTTTTGTCTTTGCCAAGCTTCTGGTTGTCCCTCTTGGAAAGCAATCTCACATCCTTTACCGATTTCTTTTAATGCATCCCACTTGTCAGGATTATCTTTGGCCCAAACAGATAGACCAATCTTTCCTGTAAATCTTCCTTTTTTGAAACCAGCCATAATAGAATGGATCTCGTTGGCCTCAGCAATATCATTCCAAGACCCATCTTTCTTTTTAAGATAGTAAGAGTTTGGAGTCCTGAGTTTGTAATCAACTCCCTCTTCCATCCCTTTGGCTTTCATCTCATCATGATCTATTGGTCCAGCAGCATTAGCCCTCATGGTAGAGGTTTCATTTATGTTATTCAGAGTATCGACAAGGTGATCTCTATTCTCATAAACATTTGGAATTACTGTGGCAATAGGAATAGGATCAAATGAAGAAGCAGGACTGAAGATGTTCACACCATACTCATAATCTTTCGTATGAACAATCGAATCATACGCACCTTCAGTCAACCACTTCCCTTCCCATTCTTCATTTGTTTCTTTAAAATCTAATTCAACTGGGGCTTCTAAATTTTGCATAATACCTTTTCATAAATTGAGTTAGCATTGTGCATCATGTGATAAGGAGCCACCATCAAACCGATTCTTCTGTACTTGTCATCCAGTTTTTCAGACTCATGAAATTTGTAATCATCTGGTAAAGACATAATCCTTAGACACTCTTTGACAGTATACTGCCGATCTTCTTCTGGATGAATCAAACCACACATACCTGTAGTCTGTCCTGTTTCTGTCAAAGTATTACAAGGAACACTCCATCCAATTCTACGAGTTTGAAAATATTTGTTATCTGGAACATACTGGCCTAGTTCTTCATAAGCAGCACCTTGTTTTACTGGCCAAGGATTATTGATATCATCCTTTGGTAACAAATGCATCCACTCATATTTAGGCCTCCTCTTTATATCCTCTCTCAAAAACTCAGCGTCTTTCATATTATCTTCATCCTCTTGAAGATCTAGTATTGCATCTTTCATTGTAGGAACTGGACGGCGCTGTTCTGGAAAAAGACTTTGAACTGTCATAAAGTTAATTCCGAGTTTGTCTGCAATATCATCTCTGATACAAAAGAAAAATATTCTTTCTCTCTTTTGTGGAACACCATAATCAGCAGCACTCATAACTTTGTGACCAACTGTATATCCAATACTTTCAAACCCTTTGACCATTTCATTGAAATAGTCTCTAGCATGATTCATTGTAAGACCTTTTACATTTTCACATACTATGACTTTAGGTTTGAGTATCGCACCCATCTCTATAAAATCAAATGTCAAATCTTCAATGTTGGTCTGAACATGACCATAGACTTTTTTGGTTTGACCCCATCCAGCTCGTTTCTTACCTGCCATACTGAATGGTGGACATGGTGGAGATCCATCAAGAATATCTAATTCGCCCTCTTGTATTCCTACTCGTTTCATCAACTCAGGAACATCAAGAGAACGAATATCTTGACAGATTGTTAGGGCATCTGGAAAATTCATCTTATAAGTATCAGCAGCGATTTGCTGAAACTCATTCATAGCAAGCAGGTGGCCCCCAGCGAGTTTGTAACCCATTGAAGAACCACCTCCCCCTGCAAATGTAGAAATGTAAGTAAATCTTTTACGTTCTGCTGAAGCATGAACATCAGCTAGTGTATATGGTTGATACATCAAAACCTCCTTTCATACTATTTAGCAAAATTAAAATTTACGAAAGATTGTTTAATACCCAATCTTCACCATGTTTTTCTAAAAGATTCTGAAGAGTTTTAGTATCTTTTTTAATTTGATACTTCTGTTTACTACGTTCTTTCTTCTTCATTTCTAGATGGTTTTCATAACCATAAATAGAATTATTCATAAATTGACCATTATTGTGTTCCAAATCCCAAGATATGACTCTTCCAGCCTGTATATTGGGATGTTCTTTTAGGATTTCGTCTAACTTTTTAGTAGCAGGTTCATTTAATGAAACTGTTTTATTATTTACTTTTACCATTTTTTCCTTATCTACCACGCGTCGTGGTCATCGAAAGGTTAATAAAAAAATTATTTGGAAATTGAGTATCCTTGGTATTTGTGATCAGCAGTAGCTGGTTTGAATACAAGAATTTTTCTACAATCACCATGATCTCCATCCACTGATGGAATTGCACCATAGAGTCGAACTTGTCCACCCACTTTACGTTTTCCATCAGAAAACACTCCAATGAATGTATTGATCTTTGTATTGTGATCATTAAAATATGATCGAACTCCTTCATCATATCCCTCTAGCAGATCTGAATTAAAACCAACCTTCTTGTTGGAATAGATCATAGGAATATAAACGATAACTCTTACCTCACAATTCGGATGAGCTTTATCAGACTCAATGAGAGATTTAAGTTTCTCTGCTGCCCTTGTTGAACCGGCCTCCAAAAGAGTATCAGAGGAAGTGAGATGATAGTAAACAGAATACTTACCATCAACAAGTTCATGAGGACAATTCATCTTCATCCATTCTTTGGCTTCTGTCTCTGAATAACTTGCGACG
>VTLG01012406.1_pt1 | contig 19021 bp, 33 predicted proteins | sample 4694571 | NCBI WGS metagenome assembly VTLG01 (sample SAMN12604809, study PRJNA352737) | marine metagenome | biome: ENVO:00000447; feature: ENVO:00000209|ENVO:00000569|ENVO:01000036; material: ENVO:00002151; isolation source: viral sequences binned using virsorter ...
CTCCTATATAACTTAAATTAAGTTTAGTAGAAATTAATTTTAATGTGTACCGCGAGTAACTGCACCAGATACTTGCAAATCTGCTGAATAACCAACAACATCACCGACAGGGCTTGATATTGCGTAGTTTGTCAATATTGCCTCGCCTGTGTACTTAACTTTACCTGAAGCAGTTCCCTCTGGGGAATACTCAAAAGATAAAGTTGCTGATTGTCCAACAACTGCGCCAAATATTGCGTCTGCTGTTGCGTCCCAAAGCCCAGTTAAACCCATAGTAGAATCTTTCAATCCAACTATGTAAGTTTTATTACTAGCTCCTAGTACGCTTGTTTCAGCAACATCTGCTGTTTCTGGAAAGTCCACATTATTTACATAAGCTGAAATATCAGTAAGTGATCCAGATGCGTTATCTAGTTTAAATACTGAACTTTTACCATGCACAAATGCCATTTTCTCTCCTTATCCATTTCGTCCAAAACCTACAATAGCATTTATTGTCGGTGTTGAACTTCCTCCGATAGTATTATAGACACGTATGTATCTATTTATCGTTGTTCCACTATCAACATACTTGACTTGTGAAGTCGCAGCTGTTGCTTGTGTGAAAGTTATTAAATCAACATAAGTAACGTTGTCTGCACTATGTTGAATTTTTACATCTCCTGTTGGGCTTGTTCCACTAACTGAAGTGACTAATAAATAAGCGCCACACCCGTTAGAAGTAGATGAAGAATTGTCTTGTGCGCTTCCTTGAGCTCCTGTTGTAGTAAAAGCAGAAGCAGTTAATACATCACCATTCCACATTCCTTCGTCTGGTTGAACATCTAATGAGGTAGCAACTATATCTCCTACTGGACTTGATACGCCATAATTAACGATATTACCTTGAGCGAAAGTTGTTTTATCTCCTGTATCTAATCCGTCAATACCCATAATTAAATCAAAATCTGAGCCACCTAATAATGGTTGAAGAACACCGTCAGCTGTTGCGTCAAAGAAACCTGTTAAAGAAAATGTTCCGTCTTTTTCGCCAGCTATATAAGTTTTATTATCATTTCCAAATGTTGTGCTTTCAGCTGTGTCTGCTGTTCGTGTTGCGTCTATGTTATTAAAATAAGAACTATAGTTACTTGAATTAACATAAATCTTAGTATCTTTTCCGTGTTTAAAAGCCATTATCTACCTCTACGTCTTCTTCTTCTTGTATTACTAGAGCCATATTTACCCATTATTCTTCCTCATCTTCCTTTTCATACCAAGCCTCATTTTCTGGTGTTGAGGGATCATCAGCAATAAAATGTCCTTTTTCATCTCTAGCTCTTATTAATTCCTTTTCTTTTTTCTCATCATATTTTTCTACAATGTTTTGTTCTTTCAACCATTTAAGACTTTTCTTTGGAATGACAGTATCATCTATTATAGATCCAGCTTCCAAATGTTCGTCTTTAATATCAAAACCAATATTTACTTTTAACTTCATGCTATTACTTCTACCTCAAATTCTACGCCTAAGTAATCTATATTATTAACAGTATAGACGCCATAATTGGTTGCTTCAACAACTCGACAAGATTGTGCTGAGCCGTCTAGCGTTTGATCACTTTCAACTTGAGCTTTAACTGATGAGGCCCCAGAGCTTGCTAAGTATGCGTCCAATGTTTCTTGGCTATCCTGTGCGTCCACTCGAGACATATAAAGAAAGATAGGTATTGTGTACGTATCTGCACCTCTAGCCATTGAAGTATCATACTCAATGGATTGCACAACACCAACAACTGCTGTCGGTGGCTCTATACTGTCAGGAACATAGTTATAAACAATTAATGAGCTGATGTTTCCTAAATTTGTTCCAATGCCGTTTCTTATACTTGTTAAACTCGCCATGAAACAATACTAGCACATAAAAAAATCCACCCATGAATTAACACAGGTGGATTTTAGTTTTTGTTTATGCTTTTCCTAGTATTGCTTTAGTAAAAGCTTTATAACAATCTTTAAGTGAATAGTGAGTTCCAATTTCATGATTGTAATAGCCCACATTATGACCTGCTACCTTAACAACAGTATGGATTTTTATAACATTATCAACTACAGTAACTGTGTTGTTCTTTTCTACTTTTGTTTTAGTTCCGTTGTCATCAGTTATTAAATGAGTTATTTGAAAAGTAGCCCATCTGTCTTTTGACGGCATAGAAACTCTACCACCTTTATTGGTGTTAGCGTCTCGGCTTGTCCAATAAACAATATGGAAGTCATAGTACCCTTTTCCTTCTGTATTCCAAGTCGGTGCGTCTGGGTATCTAAGTTCCTCTTGATTTTTTGCAGGAACAAGTTTTTGCTTGTTGCCAGTAATTGCGTTTTCTCTAGCTATTCTTTCTTCAACAGCTTTTATTAGTTTAGTCATTTGTGTTTTAGTCATTTTGTTTCCTTTTTTTGTTTCGTTCATATACCTATTATATTAAATCTTAGATTAAATGCAATATTTAGACCTCAATAGTAGTTGCGTTTTTTAAATTATTTTTAAATTTTATCGTAATTTTGCAGGTCTAGAGCGTTTCCACTGCAACTCAACACTTTTAGCAGCTGCCTGTAAAGCTAATTTTCTTTTATCCTCGCTCTGTTCATAGCCCATTTTTATAAATGGAACAATAGCAGTACCTTTTTCTGAAATAGATTTAGCTACTAAGTAAACAGGGATCCCTTTAGCGTCTGCCCATTTCTGTAAGGGCCTAAATGGTGGCCAATGGGGCCTTGTTCTATCAAATCTATCTTTATCTTGTGGGTATTTTAAGCCTTTATATTTGTAATTTCTATCCATATAACCATGAACATAAGAAGCGTAAGGTGTAGTAGAAAATACTTTAACGCCACTAGGTAATCTTCCTTTTTGTGGCACTTTCTTATACTTAATTTGAGACTTTAATTTGCCTGTAAATTCTGGTGTATTCTTTTTAGCTTGGTGTTTGACTATTTTCCCAACTGCATTGAAATAATTTCTTAAAGGTGTTTTTAATAATTTAGCTTCGTCTAACCTGGATCTTAATTGTTTGGCACCTAAAACTTCTATTTGGAAGTCTTTATCTACACCAGCCATTATAAAGTTCTTTTTATATAGCCTTTAATAAGTTTCATAGCGTCAGGATCAAATTTATTAAACAATTCCCCTGTGCCTGTTTCTGGATTTCCATAAGTAGAAAATGGACTATCTTTTCTTTTAAATAATCTTGTAGCTTGTAATAATGTAGCTTGTTTAACAGCATGAGGAACAGCCGACCAACCCCATTGAGCAGTTATTTTTACTTGCTTTACTATTGTTGAGTCAAATCGTTCTGATGATCGAGTATCTAATATAGTAATTGCTGTTATTGGTTGATACTGAAGCCCTGCAACTTCGTTCCCTGCGTCTAATGGTTGAGTGTAAAAATCTGTATTTATTGTTAGCGTTGTATCGTGTGTTCCGTCATCAGAAGTATCTATTAAAACTGCTAAGCCACTTGGCGAAGATATGTCTGGAACATCTAAATATAATGGATTGATAGGTGTAAAATATTTAGTATCTGAACTTGTTTGAAAGAAAAACCTACCACAAATAGCGTCTATTTCTCTACTAGCACTATCAACTGCGCTTTCTAAATTAGAATCTTGGCCACTACCACTTAAACCTAAGTAAGTTTTTAACTCTGCAAGCGTGCAGTAGCCATTAGTAATGGCCATAAGGTTTTACTTTCCTTTATTTTCAGCAGGTGCTTTAGCTTTAGTTCCAAGTCCCCACTCTTTTGCTTGTGCGTCTGATACTTCAGATCCAGCAACACCGAGTAGTTTTCCTTTAGCCCAACCTTTTGGCATTTCACCATGTTTGGCTTCAGCTATTTTTCCTGCGTCATTCATGTAAACATCTTTTTTTAGTTTCATCATTTTCTTTCCGACTTGCAACTCGGCCTTGCCGTTAAAACTAGACCGAGTTACTAAAGTCATTATTTTTCTAAGTTACTTTCGTCCTTAGAAGTTTGTTATTTTAGCGAAAGCAGTTGCTCTATAAATAGGCAAGCCCATTCTTACAGTTGCTTTCATAACAATAATATCTTTTACAAAGTTCTCGTCATGGCTATCGGACATAGCTACTTCCATTCCTTGTCTTGCAACAATATGGATAGCTTGACCTCCGCCAAATACACCAACTAAGCAATCTCCTGCTGAAGTTTCAGTTGAACTAACAACTGGAACACCCCATAATCTTGGTGTAACAGCGTCTCCGAAGCTACCAGCTCCAACAAATAATGGATTTAAAGCTCCACTTGTTGTAACTGCATTAACTTCAGTAACGACCTGATACCAATCTGATGGGTGCATTACGATAGCGTCTGGATTCATAAAAGCGTCTTTCTGAATTTCAGTGATCGCTTCAAAAATTTGACCAATTCTCTTTAAGTTTCCACTAAAAGAAGAATAGTTAAATGAATTAATTCCAGTCTTGTTGAGAATACCAGTTAAGTTCACGCCTGAGCCTGAACCACCGATTATTTGGTCGGAAATTGTTTGTCTTACCATAAACCTTAATCTACTGTCAATGTAACCTTGTGCAGCTGAAACGTCAGCTAAAAGTTCTTCAGTCATTGGAATAAATGCACCAATCTTTCTGATTTCCTCTGTTCTCTCTGTGAATGCTAAAGCGTTTTCACCGAGTGCGCTTCCTTCGGCTGTTGGAGCTGCATTGTTAGTATATGTAGTTTCCTCAAGATACTTGTACTGATATTGGTCAGTAGTAATTGTATCTATTAAAGCTGGAATTACATACGGGTCTAACTGTGCAGACTCTTGGATTCTAGGTGCTCTTACAACACCTGGAGGCCAAGTAGTTTCAGTTACAGTAGTTTTAGTTTCTACTCTTGGGTCCCACTTGAGTTCAGATTTAACATTTTTAATTCCTGTTTCCATAAAAGATTTGTAAGCGTCAGATTCTAAGAAAGATTGTCCTAATGTTTTAGGTGCTTCAACTTTTTCAGCGTGTATTGCTTTTGGCTCTACTGCTTTTCCAGCTTCAACTGCCTCTTCCATTTTGGATTTTTCGGTCTCAATTTTAGTAGCTTCTTTTATTTGATCTACTAATTCAGACATTCTTTCGTTTCTCTTAGCCCACTCTTCTTTTTTTTCACTATCAAAGTCTGTTGTTTCAACATCTTTGAACTCGTTAAGAGTGTTTTCTCTAAGCTCTTGTAGTTCCTTTTTGAGTGTTCCTAATTTACTCATAATCTCCTACAATTCCTCGTCCATTGTTTCCAATAGGACTTTTTCTGTTTCTAAAAGAATTGTCGTATCGTCTAATTCTTCTTTATCTTCGCTTTCAGCACCTGCTACGTCTAAAAGACTATCTATATCTTGATAGACTTCTTGTAAGCTGTCCTGTAACTCAGATAAAACCTCAGTAGACTCATCAGACAATAACTTTTCTTTTGATATGCGTAAGGCAGTAAGCTCCTTAGCACGCTTTAACACTGCTGATAACTTGATAAGCAACTCATCAACGTCTGTGCTAAATCTTGTTCCTGTTGGTTGTTTTATTTCTTCTATATCAGATTGTTCTTTAACTAGAACTGTTTCGGTGTTTTGATTAGCTCCAACCAACACTGGTGATACTTCCCAAACTTTTACTTCGTTTAAGTATCTAACCTCTACTTCTTCTTCATTGTCTTTCTTAAAAGTACCATTTTCACTTTCCATGACTTCATAGCCAAAAGACCATTGTTGTAAATCGCCCATAGCTTTAACTGTATTAAAAGCGTCTCTTCCTCTTTCGGTGTCCATAATGAATTGACCTTTAAACACAGCCCTGTCTTCTTCCTGTATTATTTGACCTCTACCGATTACGTCTTTCCAATCGTGAGCCCAAACCATAGCCACGCCACGATCACCGTAACCAGATTTAATTGAATTTGGCCTAACTACATCGCCGTCACTATCTATCTCATTGAAAACTGAAAATACTGCTTCAACTTTTCCTTCTACCTCGTTGGTAGTTGTTAATTTAACTTCTTTATGTTGTAAATTTTTACTCATAATAATCTCCTATTATATCCTAACTTCGTGAAAAATCATAGAACACCTACAATTACATACTAGTCCAGCAGGAGCTCCTTTACTACTATCCCCAGGATAATTCATAAAATAACCTTGTACTGAAAAATCTTCTTCTTGATTTACTCTTATAAGGTCCATAAAAGCATGAGCGTCTCTTACAAGTCCGTCTCGTCTTGTTATCCATTCTTTTTGTAAAATAAGTCCTGTTTGTTTAGCGCTTTGATTTAACGACCAATTACTTAAAGCAGTTGTTTCTGTTCTTGCTATATTCATAGCTCTACCTAAATTCTTTTTACCTAAACTATCTGATATTCCATTACTAACAAAATTGTTAAATTTAGATCCAGTTAAACCTAAATCATTTGCTTGGTCTATTGATTTTCTTAAAGCTGTATTTAAGTTTTTTTTCATAGTTTTACTCATGTCTGGAACGTAAGTATTTAACCTTTGTTCTATAAATCCTTTGGCTGCTCTGTTATAACTATTTCTATTCAAAGGGATTGCTTGACCTCTTTTTCTTCTTGGGTGAAATCCCTCTGCTATTATTGTTTGTCTTGGTAATCTTCGCCTGGATCTTAAAATCTGATCTTGTTCTGCTTCTGTATATACATAATTTTCTTTAAATTCATCTGGTAATAAAAGTTCTACTTGTAAATAAGCGAAATCAATAGCCAAACTTTCATATAAAGGTGTTACGTTCTCTATCCAACTTTTACTATTTCCGTCTATTACGCTATTTAATAAAGGTATTATTCCAGATATGTTTGGTGGATTTTCGGCTAATGTTTTATTAATTGCTCTAACTTGACCTTTTAAATTTTGATAATATGCTTCAGCCATAACAAAATCCCAATTACTTAAAAGTTCATTATAAGATTTCCAAATATCATCTTTAACTTCTGCTCTTTCAAAACGAGAAGTTCTTTTATCCCAATCTAAATCTCTTAATTGGTTTCTTCTGTTTATTAATTCCCTTGCGCTGTCGTAATTATTCTTCTTCTTCATCTTCATTTTTTTCTAACCATGTATTATGCACTCGGCTACCGTCAGCTGTAAATGAATAAGTATCTTCTATCTTTTTATTTTTTTTTGGGTCGTTACTATATCTGGATATTTGTCTTAATCTTCTTTCAGCTAATTCTCTTGTAGCATAACAACCCATATTTCTACCAGAATCTTCTGCTATTACACAGAATTGGTTTTCAATTTTCCTAATTACTTTTTGTCCTTTGTTATTATCGTCTTCTGTTTCTGTTGCGGCTTCTGGTGTATATTCTGGCGTCTGTTGATCATTAACGACTTCTGGTTTAGGAATTTCTAAATTAGCAGGTGTTGGTATTACATTCATTCCAAGTAAATATACTTCTTGTTCTTCTGTTGTTGGTAAACCTACTTGTTCTCTTGCTTCAGCAACTGTTATCCAACCACCTTGTACACCAGTATTTAGTCTATTAACTAAATCATTTTGGTCTGTTTGTAAGGCCCTTACATCTGAGAAGTCATATTCTGCTTGATACAATGAGCTATCTTCATAATCCTTTAATAGGATTTGTTGAGTAACTTCTTCTCCTACCATTCTCCATAAAGGGATCAACTTATTTTCAGTAAAAAATTCTCTTAATTCTCTAGCGTTTGAATAAGTAGCATGCTTTAATCCTGCACCTAAGCCAGCAAGAATAGCTGGTACTCCTAACACAGCAGATATTCTTTCTTCTGGTACTTGCCTTAATAATCCAATATCTAAATCCTTTGGACTAAATGCTAATTTTTCTATATTCATAGCTCCACTCATAACTAATGGCTTGCCTTTATTTTTACCAGAAACTTTTTGTTGGTAAGATTTTGATATTTGTTCTGCTTCTTCTGGTGTAGGCCCAAATTCATCTTTTGGTGTAATCATTACACTTGGAACACCCATGTTAGACAACAACGCAGTAGCCATTTGCCCTGCGCTTTCGTCCCCAAAGATTTCTCTTAATACTGTATTTAATGGGCTGTAACCTTTTTTATAGTTCTTAGGATCCAGGCCAAGTTTAAAATGTGCTATGTCTTTTTGGTCTATGTAAAGTTTTTCTCCCCCTGTTTCATATTCATAATGAGTTATTAATTCTTCTTTAGTGCCTTTCGGTGTTACATCTTCTGGCATTAAAGGATATAAAGCAACTAATTGTCCTGCTTCGTTTTTTTGTTTCAATAAATAAGCATTACCAGATACGTGCATACCATTAATTAAATATTGTTGTACTACATCACCACTCATAAACGGATTAGGTCTGCGTAACAATAAAGATAATGGGTGGTTTGGTATTATTTCTTTTTGACCTTCTGAATTTATAGCACAAACATCTAAAGTCGCTTCAGAAAAAGATAAGCCAAGAAGTTGTAAACAAGCAGTAACAGCACTATTAGACTCACCGTTTCCCAATCCACTAACGTTCCAATTTCCTGCACTTGTATTATATCCTTGTATAAATTGACTTCCAAAAACACTTTCTGCTGGATCATCTCTAAAGAAATTATAACCTGTGCTTCTTTTTGTTTCAGTTTGCTTTCCAAAGATTACATCTGAAATTTTTCTTCTTTCTACCAACTCGTTTCCTTTTAATTAAAAGTATTCAATATCTAAATAGTAGTATAAAATAGCGTAAATTGTTAGTAAGCGAACCATTTTCTACCTGCTTGTGTCTCTAAAATAGCATAAGCCAAACTATCTACTTGGTCATCATGTTCTCCCTCTGGAAATTGCAACATCTCTCTTTCCAAATCATCAAACCATAAAGCATTTTCTAAAAAATGGACTTGCCCCTGTTCCATACGAGCAGATAAAGGCATAGCTCTACTTACTTTATCTCGATCTGCTTTTAACTCTCTAACAGGAAGGCCCTCTCTTCTTGCCATTTGAATTAAAGCTAATTGATAACCTGCCCTTTCTATTCCTATGTAATCTAAATTGTATTCATTTAGAAATCTTTTAAGAACAGGAATAATGTCTGGTGCTTCTAGCCTTTTCCTAAAAACTTCATAAACCAAGACATTACTTTTTGGCGTAACCCCAGCGATAGTAACGACTGTATAATCTGCTTGCTCTTTTGTAGAAGTCGCAAGGTCCACAGTCGCAAATTTTCCGATTGAGTTATCCAAACATCTCTCATCTTCAAGTATGCAATATTTATTAGTTTCATAATTTCCCTCGTCATTAAGTTCAGTTATATCTTTCATTCTAAACCTTTTAAACCAATTTGTCTGAAACATACCACCTGTTAATTCAACAAATTCAGCTAAATATTCTTGACTAAATAAATAACTTCCAATTTCTTTTCTAGCTATTTCTATTTCAGATCCAGGAACATACGGATTAGTAGAAGTAGGTAATTGCCACCTTTCCCAATCATCTCTATTCTCTGCGTCATGGAATATCTTTTCAAACCAATTAAAACCTTTTGGTGTACTAATAAATAAAGCTCCACCTTGTCTCTCTGTTAATGTAGGCCTTATTACCTCTGCCCATGTGTTTTCTTTCATAAAAGCGCACTCATCAAGCACAACAAAATCAAGCCCTGCACCTCTTAATCTATCTGGATTATCTGCTGAACGTATTGAAACCATACCACCTGTTGGCGTAATAATAGTTTTTTCGCTTTCTTTGATCACTGTTCCGTATTCAACACCTATATTTCTTAAGTCTTTCCAACCCTCTAAAGCCATAGCGTATGTTGGTGCTATCCACCAAGACCTTTTTCCTTGCCATGCTTTTTCTAAACATAACCAAACGCCTAATCTTGTTTTACCCCAACGCCTACCTGCTGATAAGACTTTAAAACGTGCATTACTCATGGCTACTTCTGTTTGTCCCTCATGTAATTGAGGTAGTGTAACCTTATACTTTCTGGTGTTTATATCGCTATTTAATTCAGTTTCCATAATCTACAGTAATAAAGCAGTGTATTGCTTCAATGCTGATAATAATACTGTATTTACAGCATTAGATACAGTTTTTTACAGTATTAAAGCATTAGGCTGTGTTATTGCTGTATTGCTGACGTTGATTCTATTGCGTTTTTTAGTAATGAAAGTCTTAAAAAAGCATTAGAAACAGTATTGGTAGCATTGCTGTTCCATTGCTGTTAAATATAACGATATACAGCATTAAAAACAGTATTGAAGTAATTAGCTGTTGTATTGCTTTCTTTTTTTAAGACGCTATTTTAGAGTTTTTAGACGTTATTTGCTCAAATTTAACATCATACATAGCAGGAAGTAACATATCAAAATCTTTAGCTTTAAACCTATAAACGTCTGTTTTACCTTTTTTATAGTGTATTATCATTCTTCTTCCTCGTTTTTTTGTATTACTATCTCGTTTTCTCGGTCTAATTTGGCTCCGTCCGACCAATTTAGTTCAATTTCTATAGGTGCGTTTGGGTCCCCAGAAAGCTCTAAGCGATCCCTGCGACCAAATTTATCTGGATATTTACGTTCTAAAACCCAAGCGTCTGCTTGCCAATTGCCGTCTTGTCCTGCTTTTTCTATTCTTCCTAATCTTCTTACGATCGCTTCACTCTCAGCTTTTGTAACTTCAACCCAAAAAGACTTATAAGGCTCAATTCCCTCTGTTGCTTTTTTACGCCACATTCTAAAGGTACTTGCATTTATTCCTGCATAATAACAAGCATGCTCAATATAAGAGCCTAATCTTATTGCGTTTAGTAAACGTTCTGTTAGTTGAGTATCGAGAAGTTTATAAGGTTTGTTATTAGCCATAAGCTCATAATATATACTAATTAAATTAAATCAACGATTTATAACTTAAAAGTTGCTATCCTTTCATTCAAAGCCCATTCAAAATAATATGCTTTGTGCTTGTTTTTATAATCGCAATCACAAGATAAAGTCTCAATAGGCATTTTTAATTCTTTTTTAAATTTAAAGACTAATTTTCTTATGTTTCTGTTTTCCATTCCACAAACAACTTCGCCTTTAAACAATCTTTCATAATAACTTTGAGCCTCAGCCCCTCTAAATACAGGAGCTGTAGGCTTTTTAGTTATTAATATTGGCTCATGAATGTAATTACCAGACATGAGAAACTTCTTCTTTAAGTTTTTCTGCTGTTTTATGAACGCCAGTATTAGTTACTGTAGTTTTTGTTACCGTCCAATTAGGTAATGAAACAGTAAAGACACCGTTGTCGTCATCAGCATTGTCTAATTCAAACTGATTTAAGCTATCAACATTAATTATGCCGATACTTAAATTGTCGCTATCCAAATTGTTAGCGCATACCTGCACAAAACGAGCTGAAACGTAATCACAATCGCTTCTTCCGTCCATTTGGTTTTTAGTTTTTGATAGCAATTCCATTACACTAGAACCTTGCCAATGTAAATAAATTGCTGGGCTTATTTGGTCGTGTCTTTCGTCTTTAAATACGACTCTAGCTCTATCCCCCATTATTTTCTCCTTCTTGATTTTCTGCTTGTTTTTTGATGTGGTAAAGCTATTCCTTTTTTATTAGATTTAGCTTTTCTTCTTTGTTTCCTATTCATTAAATACCCCCTGTTCTGTGAGCAGCTAACCATTCGTAAGGTATTCCTATTTCTGGAACAGGAACATCACTTGTTTTTTGATAATCAACATTAGCCCTTACTGGCCCACATTTAGTAATTACGCCCTCTATGAAACCGTTGTCAGTTTCAGAATAAAGCGCATCTTCTTTTGGTATCAAAGCAACTACTGTGTCGCCTTTTTTAAATACTTGCTTTCTTAGACCAGTAATTTGACTGTTTAAAATGTCGCTTACTCTAATCAAGTCAGCAAGTGTGTATTTTTCTTTTTCTACAACTAAATCAAAAACGTCTGGAATTAATCCGTCTATTTCTTCTTTATTTGTTAGTCTGTTTTTTGTTCTGTCAATTAAAATTTCTTTTAATTCATCAGAATTTTTCCTTTTTAGCGTTTTAGCCATTTTTCCCCCTTTAGGAATTGATTTATAGTATAAATTTTAACCAGTGATCACTAGCATTTCAAATCTTAGATTAAATAATATAAACGTTAAAGCCCCAAGCTATTGCTAGTCTGGGGCCTTACGTACACAAAAGGGGGGCCTTTGTGTTAATTTTTATTATAATACTTGTAAGAAACAGAATTTCCGTTTAATTCTATGTTTTTTACTATAATCTCTTCTTTTGTATCAAAATCTTCTTTTACTACACTAATAAAGTCCTGTAACATTTCAGTAAATATATTGGTTATTTCTTTGATTTTTTCGCTATCATAATTAGATTTTATTTCTAGCTCTAATTTATAAGGTATAGAATGAAGCTTAAAATCTGGATCTTTTCTATTTTTAGCATTTTGTTCTGCTCTTTCATAAATTTCTCTTAAATCTTTACTCATTTCTATCCATTTCTATTTCAACAATTTTATTTCTAATATCTTGTTCTTCTTGTTTGTGTTGTTGTCTTAAATCAGCATATTCTTTTTGTAATTTTTTAACTTGATAGTCGCAATAATCATTCCAAGCTTGTCTGTGAGCTTTTGTTAGCTTTTTTACATCTGGTAAAGTAAGATAGCCTCGTCTTACTCTGTGCAGTTCCCAATTATGTACTTCTTTTTCTATATATGCTACTGAATATTCTTTATTTTCTTCTACACTTAAAACATTTACTAAATATTCTCTGTATTCATTAGCGCTATCTATATGAGGCGTTTTTGTTGGACAATATAAAATGCTTGTTCTTAAAACACCGTCCACAACTTTAGCTTTTACTAAATCGCCAGCTCTTAAAACTCTTAAACAGACACCACATTCAGCGTCTTTTTTTCTTTTAGTTATAAAATGTCTAAAATCGGGGGCTTTGTCTAACTGTTTAATTGAATTACTCATTATCTTGCCATTCCCAATCCGTTACAGAATTAACAATGTAAGTAGCGTCAGTAATATAGTCTTTTGGCGATAAACTTAATTTTTTGTTTTTTGCAATTTCTGAAATTTTTACTTTTTTTATTTTCATAAGCCTTTTTCTTTCATCATCTCTCTAATTTTTTTCTTTCTTTCTTCTTTTGAAAGATTATTCCACGTTTCAAATTCCTGCATTTCGTCTTTTGTATATTCAGTTACGTTATATCCTGTATTGTCAACTTCAGCAGTATTTGATTGCATAAGTTCTTCTGTTGTTAAAGGTAAAGAATATTTATCTGAATTTAATTTATACATATAAAGTTTAGCTTTATGTTTGTTCTCGTGTACATGGTCAATAGTACATTTCTCACTAACATATTTATTAAACCCAAATTCTTCTTCATGCTTTTGGTTCATTTCACTTATTCTATTTCTTGCTGAAAGACCAGTCTCAGCGATCATAGGTAAGATACAGTGCCAATTACCGTCAGATAATATTTCTTCAAGTCTTTTTGCATAACTCAATTTTTAACCTTAAAAAAGAATTCTTCATATTCAATTCTCATCTGTTCAATTTCTTGTTTTATTTTTTTTAAATCAGCTTCCAATTTAAACTGCTTATCAAAAAGCATTCTTAATTTTTTTGGTAACTGTTTTCTTTTATCATTAAAAAACATTATCTGTCCTTTAAAAAATGTAAAGCTACTTCTGCTAATCTCTGGATTTCCTGTATCTCTGTTTCTTCCATTCTTTCAGCACCCAAAAATACTGCGTCTTTAGCCATTTCAAAATGAGCTTCTGTTGGCGCTGTTACGCATAAAAGTAACCCCGCCAATAAAGCTTCTTTATCTGTTTTTAATTCAAATTCTTTAGACCTTTTTCTTTTAAGAAGTTTTTTTAAATCAATCATTGTTTCTCAAACCCCTTGTCTATCATCTGAATTAATATGCCCTGTGGGATAGCAACCTCATCAATTGGATATTTAGTTATAGTCCTTTTCCCCTCAATAATTGGAAACGTCTGGACAACGTGTAAAGGAATACCTTTGCTAAAAATTGTATAACTTCTATGGTGTTTGTCGTCCATTTCTGGAATTGTTTCTATGTCCCATAAAAGTAAATTTTCTTGTACTGCGTATTTATTATCGCTAGTAACATCTACAATTTTATTTTTAAGTGCTTTTTTAGTAAATAACTCTGTTAATACTTTTTTCTCAACCATTAGAATTTACTTTCGTCATAAGACTCGTCTATGTCATAATGTCCAGAATTTGCCATAGCTTCGCCTTCCAAAATATAAGACATTTCTATCTCATTTTGTTGTACTTCTAATATCTCAAGTAAAGATTCCATTCTTACTATTTCTGAGTCAAGAAAAAGAAAAGATATTTTCTTTCCATATTTAGCAAGTTCTTTAGATTCTTGGAAACTGGATCTTCTTTCTTTTAAAAATTCAATTTCTTTCTTGATTATATTAGCTATATCTTTTACTGCCGTTTCTGGCTCTGGTGGCGAGTAACCATAATTAAATATACTTTTTTTCTTTTTATTTAATAGCCATTCTTTGTTTATTTCTATAAACATATTCCCCCTTTTTAGGATATTTATAAAAGAATTATATAAACAACCTATGACATTTTAATAGTATTTACTATCTTCCAGTTCTTTTCGTAGAGATAACAAGAAAAGTAATAAATCATCTCCGTCTGGTAGCATGACTAACTGCATTCTTCCGTGGGGATCAATAACACTTATAATAAAATCATTATTTTCTATTGCTAAATTTATAGCAACAACAGAACCTAATGCACGTAATAAAAGGCCACCAGAATAAGCCTCATTTGCTTCTAATGGCTCTAAGCCGTCAATCATATAATATAAATCATCTGCTTGTTCCAAATAATATAAAATACTTTGAAAGCCAAAATTAAATTCTTCTTGTTTTAAACTCATGCTTTTAGTTTACTTTGTTTTCTCTTCTTTACATACTTGGCAATGAAAAATTACGTCTAAATCTATCCATTTATGGCCGTTTTCTACGCAGTTATATTGCTCTGGTGGTTTGTTTTCTTCATACATTTGACCGAGCTTTGACCAATGTTTTAAAAGAGCAGTAGGTGTTAGTGTAATTCCTTTCCATTTTGTTTTATATATTTCTACTCTTTGAGTTATTTGCTCTGCTGTTCCACCTGCTTCGGATATTTCTTTTATTACTTTATTAAAAATACCTATTTCTTGTTTTGTGCTTGGTTTGTATCCAAGAGCTTCAGATAATGAATTAAATAAAATTTTTCTTCCAGATTTATCAGCCTTTACACTATGACTTTGGTTAGATGACTTTAGTTTGTGTGTCATATTTGCACCTAGCCCCGTGTCAGATTTGACCTCCCACCCGTGTTCATAATTGACCTTATCAAAGATAATGGTATATAAATTGCTTGTTTGAGAATCATCTAAAAAGCGAGATTCCACTTTTATAGCTCCTAAATCTTGCAACTCTTTAATAGCTCTTTTGATCGTACTTGGGCTTTTATGACATCTTTGGCCTATTGTTTTGATACTTGGATAGCATTCCCCACTATCTTTATCTGCATACCTGCATAAAGTAGAATAAACTCTAAAAGCATTATCAGAAACTTCGCTTTCAGTTAGCCATTCTGGAATAATAGAAAAATATACCTGATTTTTAAATTGCATAAAGCCCTCCTGTAAGATTGTTGAATAATAATCTTAACTTATTTGCTTGGGCTTTTCGCTTTTTCTTTGTCTATAATTTTATCTAATTTATCTTTACTAACTTTTAGCTTGTCGTCTGTTTTTGTTTCTTTCTTAGCTTTTGGCTCAACTTTAGTTTTAGGATCCAGGTAGTCTATTAACCACACTTCAGTATCCCAAAGCTCTAAACCAAGACCAAGTCTCATTCCGCACCTTTTAATTGCGTCAGAAATACATTCTTTAAGTCTTTCACCATTATTAGAAACTTTTTTTCCACCCTCAACAAAGAAAGGCTTATCACACATTCCTGCTTCTGTTACCGACCTAAACTCTCCGTCAATAGTTCCAGATATTGTGTAAGTAACCCCTGTTATAAATTCTCTTTGTTCGCCGTTCTCATCAAAAACAACATCTTTAATAATCTCGCCAACTTCCATTTTTACATCTGGAATTAATGCTATTAATTTTTGAGTAACTTGAGTGTGTTCAACATAATCTATTGAGCCGTAACTCATTTTTAATTGTTTAACCAAGCTTTTATTCCAAGGCTTGCTTATAAGTATTTGCGTATCTCTCTTAGCCATTTTATTCTCCTTTTAATAAGATTATAAATAATAGCTATGACATTTATTTAAAGTTAGGTCCTAGTTTGGTTTCTTCACAAAAAGATTTTATTTTATCAAAATCCCATAAAGGCCCACATTTTAAAGTTACATCTGCTTGTGGTAGCTTGTTGTGATATTTTAAAGACGCCAACTTTTGTCTTGTTAGTCCTGTCATGTCGCCTATTTCTGCAAGGCTTACTGGTTCAATTTTCATAGTTTAACTATATTAATATAAGATTAAATATAAGTAAATTATTTAATTATCATTTTATCGTTTGGATTATTTTCCCAAGTTTCTAAAAAGGCATAAACTACTTCTTGTAACTTATCTAGTTCACAAACGACTAAACCATTAGTTGTTCCGTCTGGCATAGCAACAAAAACAAAGGGCCTCGTGTCGCCAATTACGTTGTTCTTAGTGGATTGTAATTTAGCTTCTTTATACCTATTCCATAATGTTTGTACTTGTTTCCCTGCTTTAACTTCAACTTTTACAGCACCACGCCAATTTTCTTCATGCCCCATTTGACTTCTAAATCTAGTGTCAGGGATCCCTAGCTTTTTTCTTGCTTCGTTTTGTTTTCTTCTGCCTTTATTTTTATTATTTAAACCACGCTTTTGAGCAGGTGTCCAATCTTCTCTATTCTTCACAGTTTTTTGGCCCATTCCTTGCATACCTGCATGCTTTCTTCTTTTGTAATCAGAAAAGGTTTCATCTTCTCTCCAAAATTCTATTTCTTTTTTACTCATTATAGTCTTCAACTGCTTTCTTCAAATAATCGTTTTTAACTTCGTTAATCTGTTTTATTTTTAAATTAATTTTTTCTTCTTTTATTTTATCCCAATCAATATCTTTTCTTCTAATAAGCTGTTGATCAAACTGCCTACTTTTTCTAATTATTTCGTGCTGTGGTCTGTTAAATTTTCTTACTGTTTTAACTACATAAGGCCACTGTCTTTCTAAATCTTTAGCCATTTTTAATCTTCCGTCGCCCTGATAAAGTTCAGTAGCATTTCCACCTTTCATGCTCATTGTTAAAGTCTTATCTATGCTAAAAACATTAAACAAAACAGTGCAGTAACCATTTACTAAAACTTGTAGGCTTAAATCCGTATCTTCGTTATATCGTCCACGCCAACGTTGTTCTATATTATTATTTATTAATAAATTACTAAAGACTCTTTTATTTAAAGCATAAGGTTTTAGCTTTCCACCTCTTACAAAGAAACTATAATTCATTCCACTAATTGCTATGTTCTCGTATCGGTCAGTAAATTTTTCTATTTCAGAAATAGCTATTGCTGGATCTATATTTACTTTTCTTCCTTTCCATAAATAACGAGTGCTTCTTATGTTGTCATCAAAAATCCAATGCCTTTTATGTCCGAGCTTTTTGGAATGTTCCCAAACAAAATTTCTAACAGGGATCGAGCCAAGTCCTAAATCTTGGAATGGCGTTGTAATAATTATTTTCTCGTCAAAATGTTCTTTATATAAATCTAATTCTTGTGGCTCTACTACTAAATTAAAATCCACATTGTTTTCTAAAAAATGTTTTGCTGTATAACAAACATCATGTCTGCCTTTAGAAATAATATATATTTTATATTTACTCATCTAAAACAAATTTAATATTCTGTTTGTCCTCGTGGGGCCTATCTGGATAATAAATTGTAGTAGTTGAGCCTGTTTCTTGTGTTATATGTTTTATATCTAATATTTCAAATAACTTATCTTTATCTTCTTGTGAGTCAAAAAAGACTATTAATTTAAGTTTATTTTCAGCTGTTTCATAATCAGCCATTCCTACCCATTCTTTAGCGCTGTCATGAGAAGCGATCTCTGTTGCAGGCCTTGTTGTATAAATCAAAGCAGATAATTGGTCTTCATCAAAGCCTGTTCCAGTTAAATCTAACTCAACGTCTAAAATTTCTTTTAATATTTCACTTAAAGCTCTATCATCTACTTCTGCTAAGTTTTGTATTTCATTATCTGAAGTTAAAACTTTTAAGGCTTGTGGGCTGTCGTGTTTTATGTCTAATCTAATAACAGGAAGTTCTTTTTTATCCATCTTCTTACAAGCTTGATAGACGCCATGACCTGCCAAAATAGTATTATCGTTAGCAATAACTATATTTCTATAGAAGCCGTGTTCTTCTATTGAGCTAATAATGTGCTTTAGTTGATCGTCTGGGTGCTTTTTATAATTCTTTGGGTGCTCTTTTAAGTCGTTTATATCAACTGTTTCTACTTGCATGATTATAAGTTTAATCTGTTATTTATTTAATTGGCTGTATATAATTAATTAAGCGATACAATCGTAGCCCTGTAGATTATGGGCAGGAGATTAAAACATCTGTTTCAGTCACTAATCCTGCTCATAATCTCGTAACCACCAGCAATGTTTGCTGGAATTCCAATGAAACCAACCGTCATTATAAACTAGCCAACTAGCAACAACAGTTGAGACTTGAGCGTTAGTTCTAGGGCTAGTAATATTTAATTTATCTTTTAACCAAGCCCAAGTATTGTCATTAAATTGCCACAAACCAACATCTTTTGAGCCGTCTTTATTAACACCAACAGCGTCTATCTTTCCTTTACTTTCGCACCAAGTTATTCTAAGGGCCTTTTCTACATCTTCTGGCTTAAAATACATTGAAAACATATTAATATATTTTTTCATGTCCAGAATTATTACGTTTCTTGCTTTACATTCTTTGTA
>VTLG01016729.1_pt1 | contig 19020 bp, 21 predicted proteins | sample 4694571 | NCBI WGS metagenome assembly VTLG01 (sample SAMN12604809, study PRJNA352737) | marine metagenome | biome: ENVO:00000447; feature: ENVO:00000209|ENVO:00000569|ENVO:01000036; material: ENVO:00002151; isolation source: viral sequences binned using virsorter ...
GGCATTTGAAAAAAACTGAATCTTCCAAGGTTTGGCAAGACAATAAGTAAAGAACACGGAATGTATATATAGTCGTGTAGAGCGATTCAAGAATCCCCTCCTAGTCCTATTCCAAAGGGATAAATACTAATATGAAAGTATTATTAATAGAGGTACAAGATGAAGTTCCTCTTAAACAATCAAACAATAAAGAAACTATTATCCTATATGTTTAAAGCATATATTGGTTGGTCTATTTGTGCTGACTTTATTATCATTAGCGGAATAATTTACCTTATCTTCTTTTAGAACGAATCGAAAGAATAAATACTTTATATATTATGTGAAGTTTGAGATATCAAATGAAAACCTCTAATAATAAAATAAAGGAGTATAAATGATTAAAAGCAAGCAAATACTGGCTGGCCTCGTTTTTGGTTTTGTCAGTATTTTTTTTATTTCCGCTCAAGCGGCTGAAATAACACCGTATGGTGCATTTAACTATAAGTTTTCCCACGATGAAAATTCATCTGGAGTTGCTTATAACAAACTACAAGATAATGGTTCTAAAATCGGAATAGATTTAACTGAACCATCTATTGACGGTTCCTCGTTAGGTGCATTTGCGAAACTCGAAGTTGGTGTTGATACTGATGACGCTGCTTCCGACACTTTTGATTCAAGACTAGCATATGTTGGTCTTTCTCATAGTGCTGGTAGTCTTTCAGTTGGTCGTCAATCGCATCCTTTCACAGACAATGTTGGTGGTAAAACTAACATCTTTAATGTGTATGGATCAAATGCGGATCAATCCTATGCTGCTCGCTCTTCGCAATCCTTAGCATTTTCAACAAGTCTGTCCAATATTTCTGTAGATACATTAGCAATCGTTGATGGATCTTCTAGTAATACGGATGCATTTGATGAGTTTGAAGGCACAGTATCCGCTACCTTATTGGGTAGTGATATTTCTGTCGGCTATGCTGATGATGTGAATAACGATATTACCTACTATGGTGTTGGTGCAACAACTGTTGTTGGACCGATAACTCTAGGAACTTCTTATACTGTTAAAGACAATGCTGGTTCAACAGCAGATGTTACTGGCATTGAAGCAACTGCTTCTATAAGTTTGTTTACAGTAGGTTATCAAGATTTGGAAAGTACAGGTTCATACTATACTGTTGGTGTTGCAAAAGATGTAACATCTAGCGTAAAAGTATATGCAGAAGGTCAAATGAATGACCTTGATACTGGTACGGACACCCAATCTTGGTCATTGGGCGCTAAGTATAGCTTCTAGTAACTAAATAGGGCATTTCCGCCCATAAGGGCAGTTGTAAAATGACTGCCCTTTACAACTTTCAATTAATCTAAATAGTGGTATGCATAAAGTGAAAAACACAACAACCCTTGTGAGATAATCTTAACAAGGGACTTATTAATGTTAGGACTGGCAGGTGAGGCCAGCTCGGAAAGAGGAATCCCGATGAATAAATTAATCACAATAGTGGCAGGTGTAATCCTGTCCCTATCTTTATCATTATCTTCAGCACTCGCTGATTCCCCCAAAATAGGATTCATTTACATAGGACCACCAGGCGACCACGGTTGGACTTATATGCACGACCAAGGTCGTAAGGCAATTGTAGATGAATTGGGTTTTAAAACAACATATATCGAAGGTGTACCAGAAAATGCAGACGCTGTCCGTGCTATTAGAAAATTAGCAGAATCAGGACACGATTTAATTTTTACAACATCTTTCAATTATATGGATCAAACACTAGAAGTAGCAAAAGATTATCCCGATATAAAATTTGAACACGCTACTGGCTATAAAAGGACCGACAATGTTTCAACTTATTCTGCTAGATTTTATGAAGGTCGTACCATCATAGGACATATTGCAGGTAAGGAAACAAAATCTAATATAGTTGGTTATATTGCTTCATTCCCTATTCCTGAAGTTATAAGAGGTATCAATGCATTTTATTTGGCGGCAAGTAAAGTTAATCCAGATATTGAAGTAAAAATTATTTGGGCATTTACTTGGTATGATCCAGGTAAGGAAGCTGACGCTGCTAAAGTCTTGATTAGTCAAGGTGCAGATATAATTGTACAGCATACTGATACTTACGCTCCATGTCAAGTGGCAGAAGAAATGGGTGTGAAAGCATTTGGTCAAGCAAGTGACCAAGAAGCATTTTGTCCTAATGCCCATATGACTGCCATCATTGATGATTGGTCTTCCTATTATATCGCAAGAGCAGATGCTGTTGCTAAAGGTGATTGGGAAAGTCAAGACACTTGGTGGGGTTTAGATAAAGGAATGGTGAAAATGTCAAGATATAGAAATATGAGTTCAGATACAAAGTACGAAGCAATTAAATTGCAAAAGGACTTAACATCTGGTAAAGTACATTCATTTGCAGGACCGATTTATAATCAAGCAGGAGAATTAGTAGTTCCTGCTGGTGCGGTTGCTGATGATGGTATGCTTGCTGGTATGAGTTTTTATGTTCAAGGCATTGAGGGTGATTTACCCCAATAATAAAAATATTCAAAGGCGGGTCTAACTCGCCTTTTTTATAAAAGGATATAAATGAACGGTCTCACCACAAATCCAATCTTTCAAGCACTAGCAGGTTTAGTAGTATTCTATATTGGTCTTAAAATGTTTTCTGGTGGAATGAAGTCTTTAGGTAAACTAGAACATCTGGAATATTTTATTCATAATCCAATGTGGATGTTTTTGGGTGGTATTGTAATGACTTTGTTATGGCAATCTAGTTCACTCTCAACAACAACAATTGTAGCTTTAGTTGCAAGTGGGGCACTTCCGCTGCCTTCTGCTATTGCTGCTATATTAGGTGCAAACATCGGAACAACAGGAACGATTTGGTTAGCAGGTGCTTTTGTGTCTAATGGATTTCCAGTAGGAACGACAAGGCATATTGCGATGGTTCATACTGGTGTCAATCTTTTGATGGCAATAGCTTTATTGCCATTCATTCATCCGATTGCAAGATTTATTTCTAAATTTTAATAATGGTCTTGGGATAATTGGATAACAGCATAATGAATAACTTTTAATAGGTCTTTTTTGTTATGACCTTCTTTCTTGCCGTATCGTTGGGCATACTTTAATATATTGCCCATACAGAATCCAGTTCCGTGTCCTTGGTCAATAATAATTTCAGTTGCTTGTTTAGTAGTTTTAGCATAATGTGATGAGTAAGTATCATCAATGTATTTTTTTACATCTTTTAAAATGTCATTTTCTTTAAATTTATAATCAATCATATTTTCCTTATTGTAATGTTCTGGATTCCACGGCATCTATTTACCTTTTGCTTTTCTTCTCATTTTTCTTTTTGCTTTACGATACTTCGATCCTCGTTTTCTTCTGCCTCTATGTTTCTTTGGATATCCCATTATACTTTTTCTCCTTTATCAAATCCCCTAAAACTTAAAAATCTTGGGAATCGTAAACTGTAATGGTCGTCATCTTGATTTTTTGAAATAACATCTGCTCGGATTTCAACAATGTTTCCGATAATGTCTTTTTTCTGTTTCCAAAACTCATCCCTTTGTTCGTCAGTTATTCCACTACCAACATTTACTTTAATAAATTTGCCTGTATCCGTTCCTTCACAAACTAAAGCACCTAAAGTGCCTTCATATTTTCCAGTTCCTTCTTCAACATCTTTTACTTCCAAAGATACCTCAATAAAAGGTTTCATCTTTAACATTAAAGCACTTCTTTTACATTCATACAATCCATCAGGATCTTTAATCATTACACCTTCATAGCCTTGTTCTAATGCGGTTTTATTTATCTGTGCAAATTTCTTTTGGCCTTCTTTTGTGTCTAAATTAACTTTTACTTTTTCAACAGCAAATATGTTTTTTGTTAAAATTTTAGTTATTAAATTTAAATCACTATCTCTTTCTTCACAACTTTTTTCTGAAATACCTTGTTGAAATTCTGATAACGGTAATATATCGAATAATGCATATTGAGCATCTTGAGCATTTACATCAGTTTTTCTTTGGACTTGTTTCATCAATTCCTGAAACGAATGAGAAACCATTTCACCATCAAGAACCATTGGTATTTTAAATAGTGATAGATATTTTTCAATCTCTTTTGTAATATGTCCGAAATTATGAAATTCTTTTCCGTTTCTACTATATTGTTTTACTGTTTTTGAAATTGGGTTAACTATGGTTACAACCCTAACACCGTCTAATTTATAATCTATTAATTTTTCGCCTACTAATTTTTTTTCGTGACCTTTTGAATCTTTTGCCAACATACATTTAAATACAGGCACTTTATATTTTGATTTCTTCGATTTCTTTACACAGGCATTTACTGTACTTTCAGAAACACCACATTTAAAATCTTTAAGTAAAATTCTTCTATACCAATAATTCCATTCATCTTTTTTTGATTTGTTCATTGTTTCAATAATTCTGTCCCTTGCAGCGTGTCCTGTTAAAGTTCGGTTTGCAAGTGGTTCGGCACATTCCATAAAAAATGTTCCGTATGATAATCCTGGTCCATTTCCAAAACTTTCAGGGACTTGTTTCACCCCAAATGTTACAAGATTGTCTAATGCAATCTGAAAACCGTAAAATAAGGTTTGATTGTCTTTTGCTAATTCCCGATAGAGAATCGCTTCTTTTGCTAATCGGGAATTATCTGATTCTAGTTCTTTTATTATTTTATGCATTATTTGTCAAATGTATATTGTTTAGCAATTTCATTTCCTGCTTTACAGCCTAATGCTGTTCCAACAATTGTTGCAACAGTATTTCCTTGACCTTTGCCAATTTTACTACCTACAACACCACCAGCAGCACAACCAGCAACGGTTGATCCTGTGGTTGCTGAACAAGCATTAACAAATAAACCTAATAATAATATTGTAATAAGTTTTTTCATAATTATTTCTCTCCTTTATATAATATGTTATCTTCCCACCATTGTTTTTTATTCTTACCTTGGGGGTTGACGATTTGAGCAAAATATGCCCATCTTGAATCGCCTGTTTCATCACCTTCATCATTGAAGGTAACATCTGTATATCCAATTGAACCTGCATATTCTAGGTCTGTATCATAATTTTCAACACTTCGACCACTTTCACCAGCAGGATCTTCCAATTGAGTTGCAATGGAAATACTTGTTATAATTCCATCTCTCAAAATTCCGCCCCCAACAGGACGGATTTCTATTTTATCATTTATTTTAATTAACATTATCTAGGATTTCTTTCATATACTGCAAATGATGTTGCTTGATCCATTAAACAGTAAGATTGGTCTCTATTGTAATTTGGATTACTAGGACCACGATATCTATATCTGAATACACCTGGAAAATTTGATTTGATTATATCAAGATATTTCATAGGTATATTTTTTGAAATACTTACTTCGTTTGAAGGACTTAAATAATCACTTAATGCTATTTTTCTATTATCCATATTATGCCGCCTCCAACATATTGATTGAAACTTTCCATTGTTTTGGTGAATTGCTTTCAGAAACGATAGCAGTTTTTAGATTGATTTTTGTAATTCTACCTTTTATAGTCATTCCATAACGACCATTAAATTGTATTTTTTGCCCAACAGATAATTTTGAACCTGCTTGGTGACTTAATTCATCCCTACGATTTTTAATCATTTGGATTACAGAATTGATTTCACTATTATTCAACAATGAAATTTGTTTATTGATATTTACTAATATTTTACTCATTTTCTCCCCATAATAAATTTTCTAATTGTGTTTCCTTCATATTGTCTATAACTTCTTCTACCGAAGAAGGATTTTCGGTAAATACAGTTTTTCCGTTAGGTAAAACTTTTGCAGGTCCTTCTGGTTGACCTGGAACCGTGAAAACAACACCATTTTTCATAATGGTGTTATTATTAAGAATTGTGATTTTAGGCATTAGCGGTTTCCACTAATGTATTATTAATATGAATGGAATCTAACCATTCTTCGGCATCAGATTTTGAATTGATACCTTCCAATGATAACATTTCATTGGAATTTTGCATTTTTGTTAATGCATCCGATTTTGTGATTTTTAAAGAGATTAAATCATCCTCTATTTTAGATAGAAATTTTGAGGCACTATCCCACGCCATATTTTTAACTTTACCCATATTATGCGGTTTCCTTTACAAAGTGATAAAATGCAAAGTCATTTGTAGGTGACAATACAGTTTTATTTTCTAAATTACTTCTTAAATATGATTCTTTAGAAAAAACACATTCTATAGAATCGGTTTGTATCAATTTATTAATGATTACATCAATTTTACAATTCACAATATTATTAGTATGTGGATTTTTTTGAATATTCATTAAATCTTTGATTATTTGACTTTTTTCGATTTTCATACTTCCAGTATATCAAAGAATCGACATAAAATCAAGCAAAAAGCGGACGAAAAAACCCTTATTTTCTGCGAAATATCCATTTTTTTTCAACTATTCCAGGGATCCCTTGTTTTCTGCGATTTTTTAGTAAAAATGACTGTTTTCTGCGATTTTTTCGAGAAAAATAGTCTAATTTAGTTGATTTTTCGGAATTTTCGGTAGATTTTGACTATGTTTTCCGTCATTTACCGAATCGATAACTGCTTCTAACATTTTTACCGCTCCATCTTCACCTAAACTCAATACATAACAATCAGCAATTGTTTTAAGACACATACCCAATGCTTGCAAAGGGTGATTCGGATATTTTGACAATAATTCCATTATATCCGTTTGTGTTTCTATCATTATTAGTTTATCTTCATCCATACTACTATTATACTAAATTTTAAGGGGTTTGTCAATATAAAAAACTCTTATAAATAGTTCTATGTATGAATATAGATGTATAATAACAAAAGTGGTAGATGGCGATACCGTTAAATGTGATATAGATTTAGGCTTTGGTATTTGGCAACATAATGAAACAGTCCGTTTGATGGGAATTGACACTCCAGAAAGTCGGACTAGTGATAAAGATGAAAAACCATATGGTTTGTTATCCAAAAAGAAACTAACGGAACAGATTGAAAAAGCGGAAGTAGTTAAGATAGTTACAACCAGAGATGAAAAGGGAAAATTCGGTAGGATTCTTGGAACACTTGTTGCTGATAATGGTGACAATATCAATGCATATATGATTCGCCATAATTATGCGGTTCACTATCAAGGCCAAAGTAAAGATGATGTTCAAGAGGAACATTTAAAGAATAGAGTCATCTTGAATGAACGAGGTGAAATGAATAAGGAGTAAACAAATGGGATTTTTGAATAATATTGAAAAGGATCTTAAAAATTTAACTAAATGGTTAACTGGTGATAAACAAGTAAGTAAGAAAAAAACAGCAGTTAAAAGTAAACCTAAAAAAATTGCCAAAAAACGAAAAACTAAAAAATAATGGGAAATAAAGCTCATAGAATGACAGATGCTAACACAGGCGGAGGTGCAATTAATTCTATACCTCAATCTACTGTTAAGGCAAATGGTAAAGTACTTGCTGTTAATGGCTCATCAGGTACTGCTTGTGGAATAGGTATTCACGCTGCTACAGTTTGGAAAACTGCAAGTGGTAGTTCAACTGTTAGGGCAGGTGGGATTCCTGTTAATAGTGAAACGGACGCTGATACTTGTGGTCATACAAGGACTGGTGGATCTGGTGATGTAAATATTGGAGGATAACTGTATAAATAGTATAGTAAGGGAGAGATTTTACTAATGTCAAGGTATGATGCCACACAAACAAATGAGAGTACAAGAAGTTCTAGGATTTACAAGGACTTGAATCTTGATTTTGAAAAAAATACTGTAACGAAAGATATTCAAAAAATTACAGATGTTGAAGCAGTAAAACGAAGTGTGCGGAACCTTATTAATACAAATCATTATGAAAAACCTTTTCATCCTGAAATAGGGTCAAATTTGAGAGCGATGTTGTTTGAAAATTTAACTCCTCAAATGAATCATCTTATTTCAAAACAAATTGAATTATTAATCAGAAATTATGAACCAAGAGTTCGGTTGGTGCAAGTTAATTCTAAACCGAGTTTTGATAAAAATGGATATTTAGCAACAATTTCTTTTTATGTACTGAATCATCCTGAACCAGTAGTAGTAGAAAACTTTTTAGAGAGATTAAGATAAAATGGCAACTAAACTAGATATATCAGAATTAGATTTTGATTCAGTTAAAGCAAATTTAAAAACATACCTATCAAATCAAACTGAATTTTCAGATTATGATTTTGAAGGTTCTGGTATGTCCGTTCTCCTTGATGTTCTTGCCTATAATACTCATTATCTCGGTTATAATGCCAATATGCTGGCAAATGAAATGTTTTTGGATAGTGCTGATTTAAGGTCAAGTGTTGTTTCATTAGCAAAAGCGGTTGGTTATACTCCAACAAGTGCAACGGCTTCAACAGCAAATATTAAAGCTGTGGTTAATAATGCAACTGGTGCTTCCTTAATAATGACAAGGGGTACACAATTTACAACTACGGTCAATAGTCAATCCTATACTTTTGTTAATAATGCTGATGTTACTATTCAACCTATTGATGGAGTTTACACATTTAGTTCAGTAACTTTATATGAAGGGTCATTATTGACTTTTAAATATACAGTTGATACTACTGATACGGAACAACGATTTATTATTCCTAATGATAATACTGATACAACTACATTAACTGTTAAGATACAAAATTCTTCCTCTGATTCAACAACAGCAGTTTATAAATTAGCAACTGGTATTACAGAATTAGATGATACATCAAAAGTTTTCTTTTTACAGGAAATTGAAAATCAAAAATTTGAAGTTTATTTTGGTGATGGCGTTTTGGGTAAATCACTTGAAGATGGTAATATTGTAATTTTGGAATATGTGGTTACCAATCGAGGTGAAGCTAATGGTGCAACAACTTTTGCATTGTCAGGAAATATTGGTGGATTTTCAGATGTAACAATCACAACAAACAGTAATGCAAGTGGCGGAACAGGACCAGAAAGTATTTCTTCAATTAAATATAATGCTCCAAGAGATTATTCTGCTCAAGACAGAGCAGTTACTGCTGACGATTATAAGACAAGGGTAAAAAGTTTATATCCAAATGCACAGGCAGTCCAAGTATGGGGTGGGGAAGACCATTCAACTCCTAATTATGGTAAAGTATATATTTCAATCAAAGCAAAATCAGGTGCAAATTTAACTGTTGCAACGAAAGAATCTCTTGTAAAAGATTTAAAACGATATGCTGTTGCTTCTGTAACTCCAACAATCATTGATCCTGAAACAACATATCTTACAACTAATACAAATTTTAAATACAATTCTTCTTTGACTACAAAAGATGTTACAACCCTTCAAACAAATGTGCTATCAACCATTTCAAGTTATAGTTCAGATACACTACAAAACTTTACTGGTATGTTTAGGCATTCTGTATTAAGTAAAAATATTGATGCCACAGATACATCTATTTTATCAAATGTAACTACAGTAAAAATGTACAAGGCTTTCACTCCAACATTAAATTCAGCAATCCAATATACTATTTCGTATAATAATGCATTTTATAATCCACATGCTGACCATAATAAAACTGCTGGTGGTATTGTTTCTTCAACTGGATTTAAAATCAATGATGATAGTTCTGCAAGTGAGCATTTCCTTGATGATGATGGTTCGGGTATTATACGAGCATATTATTTGGTAAGTGGTGTTCGTACTTATACAGATTCAACTTACGGTACAATTGATTATACAACTGGAGAAATTGTTTTGACAGCAGCTCATTTAACAAGTATTTCAAATATTGATGGATCAGCGAGTACTGTTGTTCGAGTTTTTGTTATACCAAATTCTAATGACATTGTACCTGTGAGAAACCAGGTCTTACAAATAGACACAGCAAACTCAACTGTAACTGGTGAAGTGGATGCGATTGAAAGTGGTAGCTCACAAGCAGGAACATCTTACACAACTACAAGCAGTTATTCATCATAATGGGTAACTATGACTACATTTAAAAAATCATATAAACGAAAACTATCCTCCCTAGTAAAACAGCAGGTTCCTGAATATGTTTTAACGGACCATCCAAAATTCTTGGAATTTCTTAAAGCATATTATTTGTTTATGGAATCTGCTGAATTACAATTAGATACAATCACAGCAATTGACCAAGTTCTATTAGAAACAGAAACAGCAACTGTTAGTTATCTTTTATTTGACCAAACAGATACAAATGGTTTAGATAAAGGATCAAAAGTTGTTCAAGAAGAAAATACTTTTGGAAGTGCATTTGTAAAAGGTGAAACTATTACTGGCGGAACATCTGGTGCAATTTCAGAAGTTCTAACAGAGGATATAGCAAACACACGATTATTCATAACTGCAAATAATGGATTCATTACAGGAGAAACTGTAACTGGTGCAACATCAGGTGCAACCGCTAAGGTAGCAAAATATCGAGCAAATCCTGTTGAGAATATTCAACAACTGTTAAATTATTCAGATCCTGACCATACAATTAGCGATTTTTTATCTCAAATGAGAGATGAGTTTTTAAATACAGTTCCAAAAAATACAACTACTAGTTTAAGCACAAGAAAATTAATCAAGAATATTAAATCACTTTATAGAGCAAAAGGAACAGCAAGAGGACATAAAGCATTTTTCAGAATGCTATTAAATGAGCCTGCTGAAGTTTATACTCCTACAGATGATATGTTGCGAGTATCAGATGGAAAATGGTCTACAGATAATTTTATTCGCTGTACACAAACAGCAGCACAATCAGTTGATGATCCAATTAACTTAATTGGTCAAACAGTTACACAAGCAAATGATCCTTCCAGTTTAACTACTAATGAAGCAACGGCTGTTGTTGAGAATGTTACCAAGTATCAAGAAGGTGCAGTAACGATTATTGAGGTAGCAATTAATTCAGATACAACAGTAGGAACATTTGTTATAGGTGAATTGTTGTCTGGAACACATAATGATGATCCAGAAACACAAATAAAAATGACTATTGCTAAAACACTCTCAACAGCAACAATTACAAATGATGGAAGTACTTTAACAGTTGGTGATGAAGCAACATTAAGTGGTGGTGCAGGTGCAGGTGCTCGTGTACAAGTTGGAGATATTACTGGTTCAGGAGTTGATGAAGTTATTGTAAATGCTGGTGGACAAAATTATGCTGCTGGTGATATTTTAACATTCAGTTCAGGAACTGCTGAAGCAAAAGTTGCAGTTGTTAATGGAGGATTTGCACCAGAAACAGGAAGTGTTTCTGTTAATGTTGAATTGGAAGATGGAACAATTACAGGTAGTGGTTCTGGAGATTTACTTTTAGAGGAAGCTATTGATAATGGTGCTGGTGGAAAATTTTTAGATTCTGCTTCAATAGAAACAGATACACATAGTCAAATTTTACAAGAAGATGGTGCTGGTGTAATCTTATCAGAAGCAAATGATGGTTTAGTTGCTGATAGAGAAGTTTTAGTTTTAAATGATTCAGTTGTAAACATTTATAATGGATTAGAAGCCGAGGATCACATTGTTTTAGAAGATTTAACAGTTGTTTCTGATAATAATGAAGGAAATAAAATTGTTCAGGAAATTGGAACTGCCTCGGGAGATATTACAGACATAAGAATGATTGCAAGTGGTTCTGGCTATACAACTTTACCAACAGCAACACTTTCAGGACAAAGATATATCGAATTACAGGATGCTACAGATGATGGTAATGATGGTGCAGGTCGTATTGAATTAGAAAAAGGTGGGTTACTTTTAAGTGATGAAACTTTTCCTGGCACCAATGCAACGGTGATACCTTTTGGTGATGAAATAGGACGAGCAACATCATTAAATATTGTTGAACATGGTGTTAATTATACATCCGCACCAACTTTAGCATTTCCAAAATATGTGGTTCTTAAAACGGTTTCAGGTACCATAAGTGCTGATGAAACTTTTTCCAGTAATGTTAGTGGTGCAACAGGAACAGTTGTTGATTATTCCGTACCCCTTTTAAAATATACAGCAACAACAAGTGAATTGGAAGTTGGAGATACGATTACAACATCTGGTAGCCAAACAGCAATTGTAGCAAAAGCAGATACATTAACAGGAACAACTACTATTGATACGAATATTACAACATCAGGAAAATATGTTAATCAGGATGGATGGATTTCTGAAAGTTCCAAAAAAGTTCAAGATAGTTTATATTATCAGGATTATTCTTATGTGGTAAAAGTTGCTTCAAGTATTAATACATGGAGGGATTCATTTAAACGAGCTATGCACCCATCTGGTTTTTATGTAACTGGTGAAGTGAATATTGCAACATTGGTAAGTGGGCAAATATCCTCTCCTGTTGCAGGTATTATTTCTGGTGCTTCAGACGCTCCAATCTTTAGTATTGTTAATACATTATTTACAACTGTCTTTGGAAGACGAACTGGTGTGGGATTATGGAATATGAGTAATGCTGTTCAATTGGATGGTAAAACAAAACGAACAAGTTTACAAGCAAGGACTGGTGAAGATCCAGATTTACAAGCAACTCCACCACCACCGTATTTTACTGCTTCTGAAAAAGAATTGAATTTACATCCAGAAACAACACTTTATTTAGAAAAAACAAGAAGGGCAAATTGGGACATAACTGCTCGTGATACTAATGTTCATTTAGGATATGCTTATGTAGGTCCTAGTTTAGGAACACTTAATACTTACAGATTTACTGCATATAGTCCAAGTGATGGTATACAGTTAGAAAAGGGAACAGGTTCTGGAAAAGGTGAGATATTACTGGAAGATGGTAACTTATTGAATACAGAAGAAGCACGCTCTTTTGGCTCTTTGCCTTGGGATGACTTGCGATTTATAGGAACAAACAATACAAGTGTTGATGGAGAAACAATACGAATAAGCGATATTTTGGGAACAACATCAAACTTGAAAGTAAAGACTAATATAGCATTTCCTTGTGAGGTGATACAATACACTACATAAATGTTTATAAATAGTTTATAAATAATAGAGATAAACAGAAAAAACTCTAAAATTAATGGGATTAAAACAATGGCAGCAATTATAACAAACAAATTCAGAATAAATAATGCCGAGCAATTCGTTGAATCATTTTCAGAAACGGCTGCTACGACATATTATTTGTTCATAGGTCGACCACACGCTTGGGCGACAGATGCCGATCCTCAAGGAGTATCAGTTGTAGAAGGAACTGATTCAGCTCCTCCTACACCTTATGATACAATGGGTGCAGAATTTTATGCTTGGGACGATATGATTGGAATGAAGATTATTGCTTCAACCGATGTATCATATGTAATACCAAGAAGGGATTGGACAACAGGAACTACTTACGATTATTACAGCCACGATATAGCAACTGGAGCAGCTGCAAATAGTGGTGCAACAAATCTTTTTGACGCTACTTTTCAAGTGGTTAATAGTAATAATGATGTATATAAATGTATATGGAACGATGCTAATACAGCGTCAACTACTGAACCAACTTCTACATCAAACTCAATCGCTACACTTGCAGATGGATACAAATGGAAATATATGTATTCACTAACTGCTGCTGAAGCAATCAATTTCAAATCAACAGACTTTATCCATGTTTCAACTGATTCTACCGTTTCTGCTGCTGCCGTAGATGGTGCGTTAGATACAGTTGTTGTTGTTGCTGGGGGATCAGGATATACTTTATCAACTGGTTCAACAATTACAGCAATCCCAATTCGTGGCGATGGTTCTGGTGGAATTTGTACTTGTACAATTGCTTCTGGTGCAATTTCAGCGGTCACAGTAACAACTGCAGGAACAGGATACACTTATGCTTATATTAGAAGTGCTGATGTTGTTGCAGGAACAAATGCTGCTGGTGGCGGATCAGGATGTAATTTAAAAGTTATTATTCCTCCTAAAAATGGTCATGGTTATGATGCTGTGAAAGAATTAGGTGGATATTTTGTAATGTTAAACAAATCACTTGTTGGTCTGGAAGGAACATCTGATATTACAGTATCAAATGATTTTAGACGAATTGGTCTTGTTAGGAATCCAACTAATTATGGAACTTCAACAGTTGCTTCGGCAACAACCAGACGCCAAGTAAAAGTTGTCTTGGGTGCTTCTTCATCTGGAACATTTACTGCTGATGAGGAAATTAACCAAGCAACAACTGGTGCGGTTGGAAAAGTTGTCGAATGGGATTCTACAAATAAATTATTGCATTATGTTCAGACTCGTTTTCCTGATGTTGGAACAGATAGTAATGGTAATGCAACAGCGTTCAGTACAACTGCAACAATAACAGGACAAAGTTCAAGTGCAACTTTAGTGCCTGTTTCTAGTTCATCTACAGTTAATAGTGTTGTAATAGTTTCTGGTTATTCAACTCCAGAAGCACAACCAGATTCAGGAGACATAATTTATATTGAACAAAGAAGTCCTATTGCGAGAGCAGCGGATCAAACAGAAAATATTAAACTAATTATTGAATTTTAAGATAAGGGAAAATAATGCCATCAAAAACTGATTTTAATGTTAGTCCCTATTATGACGATTATGCTGAAGGTAAAAAATTCCATCGAGTTCTTTACCGACCAGGATATGCAGTTCAAGCAAGGGAATTAACAACTCAACAAAGTATTAATCAAAATCAACTTGAGCGAATGGGAGACCATCTATTCACTCAAGGTGCAATGGTAATTCCTGGGCAAATCCATTTAGATGTTCATTATCCTTTTGTTAAATTAACTTCTAACACAGGAACATTAGCAAATTTTGATGGTAACACTTTAACTGGTGGAACATCAGGTGTGAAAGCAGATGTTGTTGGTTATGTTGCAACAGATGGTACAGATCCTGATACTTTATTTGTAAAATATAGAGGGAGTGGTACTGATAATGTAAGTGAGGCATTTACTGATGATGAAACAGTAACAAGTGGTCATGCGGATGCTATGACCGCTGTTGTTAGTGCAACAGGAACAGGTTCTGCTGCTCATATAGAAGCAGGAGTATATTATATTAATGGATATTTTGTTTCTAATACTGCTCAATCTCTAATACTTGATAAGTATACTAATGCTCCTAATTATCGTATAGGTTTAACTATTACAGAAACTTTTGTATCTTCAACAGATGATACAACTTTATTAGACAATGCAACTGGTTCTTCAAATGTTAATGCAACTGGTGCTCATAGATTTAAGATTGATTTAACACTTGCAAAATTAGCAGTAACATCAACTGCTGATGCTAGTTTTGTAGAATTAATGAGAGTCCGAGATGGAAAAGCAGTTAGTAAAGTTACTAATACTCAATATGGAATTTTAGAAGATACTTTAGCAAGGCGAACCTTTGATGAAAGTGGAGATTATGCTGTAAGAAGATTTGATTTAGATGTAAGAGAAAGTTTATTATCAGGAACTAATAGAGGTATTTATTCTTCAGGTGATACAACAAAAGATACAGGAGTTACTACTGCTGAAAGTATGTTAGCACTTGGATTAGGACAAGGTAAGGCATATGTTAAAGGATATGAAATTGCAAAACATGGAACAACTTATGTTGATGCTAATAAAGCAAGGGAGTTTGATACAACAAGTGGTTCTGTAACCAGATTTGATATTGGTTCATATGTTAATATCACAAGTTTATATAACACACCAGATGTTGGTTTTGTTAGTGGAGAAACTGCAGCATACAAAACATTAAAATTACAAGATACGGTTCATACAAGAGGAACTGCTCATGCTGACGCTACTGGTACTGTTTTTCAAATTGGCCGTGCATTAAGTAAAGCAATAGAATTTAATGCAGGAACAGCTTCAACAGTTTTCTTATCAACTTCAAGTGTAACAACAAATGTGTTTAAACATTATTTGTTTGATGTAGAAATGTTTGCTCACATTAACTGTGTGGGTGCTATGTCAGGTGCTATAACAGCTGGTGATACATTAACTGGCGGAACTTCAGCTGCAACAGGTGTTGTTGAAAGTATTACAACAAATGCTTCTGCAACAATTACAGGTGCAACTTCTGCTAATCCTGTTGTGGTAACTTGTTCGGGTGGACATAAATTTAAAGAAGGTCAACAGGTAACTATTTCTGGTGTTTCAGGCATAACAGATATTAATGCAACTTGGACTGCTAAAAATCCAACAGCAACAACTTTTGAGTTATTTCAAGCAGCAACTTCCGCAATTGGTGATTCAGGAACACAACCTGCAACGGTTAATGGTTCTGGATACAGTTCCTTTTCAGGTTCTGGTGGTGTTGCAAAGCATGATGTGGTCGTTCTTTCAAATGTAAAAGGAACATTTAGTGATGGAGAAACAATTACTGCACCAACTAATTCAAGAACAGGAACAGTTCAGTATAGTGCTTTAAGATGTAAAGGATTTGAACAAAAAGATTTCACACAAGTTAAAGGTGTTGCAATGGCAGGAAGTCCTGTCTTTACTGCTGATGTTGATTTAACTTCAACATACGGTGCTCAGAAAACATTAACAGGAACAATTTCAGGTGCTAATAGTGCCGTAGTCATTTATGGATTTGGAACACGGTTTACAAGTGAATTAAGAATTGGTGACCATATTACATGGACAGATGACGCTAATACAGCGGTTACAAAAGTTGTAGAAAGCATTAGTTCAGATACATTATTAACAATTAGTGCTGCTTTAGGTGGTTCAGATGTTTCAACAAAAGTAAGTGTAATTCGTAAAAGAACAAAATTACAGGACAATAAAAAGAATATATCCTTATTTAGGTTACCATATCAGGTGGTTAAGACATTAAAGACAACTGATAATAGTGGTGTTAGTGATACGAGTCATAAGATTCGTAGACAATTTGTTACAACCCTTTCAAGTTCTGGAACTGCAACACTAACAGCAGGAACAAATGAAGTTTTTACTGCTCATTCTGATACAGATTTTACTATTTCAGTTATGTCAACAGGTGCTGGTGGTACTGGTGCGGTTGGAGATGTTGTAACTTTAGGAAGTGCAGGTGATTTCACACTTGGTGGATCGCCAACAGGTAAAACAGTTGCAATTGATTTAGGAAGTGGTTGGAATGGACATAAGTTAAAAATTCTTGCAACTATTTCAGCTTCTGTAGCAGGATCAAAAACAAAAACTGCAAATACAGCACAGACAGCACAAATTTCAACTTCAGCACTTGCAACCGCAACATATATTAAAATAGGATATGCTGATGTATATGATGTTGATTCGGTTTATATGGCAGCAGATTTTAGTACGGATGCAACTACAAGTGATACGGATGTTACAAGTAGATTTGAATTAGACACAGGACAAAGAGATAATTTCTATGATGTGTCCCGACTTGTAAGAAAATCAGGTAAACAAGCACCAACAGGACGATTATTAATTACTTACAGTTATTATTCTCACGGTGCTGGAAATTTCTTTGATGTAGATAGTTATTCAGGTGTTGGTTATGGAACTATTCCAAGTTATACTTCGGATGTTACTGGAGAAAAATTTGAATTAAGGGATTGCTTAGACTTTAGACCAAGAGTTGATGACGCTTCAACAATTAATTCTGGTGGAGTGGACAGGTCATACGATGGAACTGGAAACTCAACTATTGAGGTAATGAAAGTTAATACAGATGTTACTGCTGATTTAGAATATTATTTATCACGAAGGGATAAAATATATATGTCATCTGGTGGAGATTTTAAACATATTGCAGGCGCTTCTGGACTTGAACCTCAAGTACCTGAAGGTATACAGGATGCTATGTTACTGTATAAACTTTTTGTACCTGCATATACTTTTAAGACTAGTGATGTTAAAATAACACCTGTTGATAATAGACGATATACAATGAGAGATATTGGTAAGTTAGAAAGACGATTAGAAAATGTAGAATATTATACTCAACTATCATTGTTAGAATCAGAAGCACAAAATATGCAAATACAAGATGCTGATGGGTTTGATAGATTTAAAAATGGTATCATTGTAGATAACTTTACAGGTCATGGTATTGCTGATGTAACGGATGATAATTATTCTGTTTCTATGGATATGGCAAATGGTGAAATGCGACCTGCTTTTCACCAAGATAATATTAATCTTGTGGAATCAACTTCTGCATTAAGCACAACAGTTACCGATGCTGTTAGAACAACAAATGGTTATCAAAAGACTGGTGATTTAATTACTTTACCTTATACAAGTGTTAGTTATGAAGAACAACCATATGCAAGTACAACTGTTAATTTACAACCATATGATGTTGTTAATTATATTGGTAGTATTGCTTTAGATCCTGAAATAGATGAATGGATGGAAACTGAAACATTACCAGAAATGACTGTTGATATGCCTGGAACATTTGATACATTAACAAACCTTGCAGCTGCTGGTGTAATAGACCTTAATCTTGGAACTGTTTGGGGTAACTGGAATGATAGTTGGTCAGGATCCGTACAAGAAGTTAATAGACAAACACAAGGTGGTGGTGGTTGGGGTTGGCAAAATCAAACTACAACAGTTACAACTGAACAAAGGGTAGGTCAAGTACGCTCTGGCGTTAGAACAGGAATGATTCCTAATGCTGTGAGAACAAGTTTTGGTGATAGGGTTGTAAGTGTTGCTTTTGCTCCATTTATTAGACAAAAAACTATTACTTTTACAGCAAATGATTTGCGTCCTGATACAAGGGTGTATCCTTACTTTGATGGTGTTGATGTTTCAACTTATGTAACTCCTGATGGTAGTACAGCGGGTGCAGCATTAACAAGTAATGCTACTGGTTATGTTAAAGGTGCATTTGCAATTCCTGATCCAACAGATACAAGTAAACCTAAATGGAGAACAGGAACAAGGGCATTTCGCTTAACATCAAGTTCAATAAATTCTTTAACAGCAGATATAACTTC